>Ga0126312_10000561_pt1 | contig 22668 bp, 23 predicted proteins | sample Plot104A_FD_92537 | JGI IMG/M metagenome (GOLD analysis project Ga0126312, IMG submission 92537) | Serpentine soil microbial communities from UC McLaughlin Reserve, CA, USA - Plot104A | ecosystem: Environmental > Terrestrial > Soil > Grasslands | place: USA: UC McLaughlin Reserve, Lake County...
CGGGCCGTATCGCCGCACCAGGGCGGTCAGGTAGGCGGCGTAGTCACCGAACCGCTTCGGCGGCGACCCGAAGCGACTCGGGCGGCGACGCGCCCAGACGGGCGCCTGCTCGACCAGCGGCAGGAGCCGAATCCGATGCCGCGCGGCGAGGGCGACCAGCCGGTCTGTCCTCTCGAAGTCGAATGGATCGCCCGCGCCGGGCTGGGCGGTCGCCCACGAGAACATGGCCCGCGCCGACTCGACGCCGGTGCGGGCCATGACGCCCCACTGCCGGTCCTGGTCGCCGTCGCTGCTTCGGGCCACGCCCCGGTCCCAGGTCGCTCCATAGAAGCCGGGGGGCGCCCGTCGCCCCCGCGCCTCGGACGCGGGGGCGAGCAAGCCTGAGGCGAGCAGGAGGCACGCGAGGAGGAGCGCCCACGGCGGCCGTCGGCGCTCCTCTCGCAGCACGCTCACGGGTTGACCGGCCCCGTTCCGAGGAATCGCATCATCGGATCAGAAGCGGATGGGCGCGCGCGTGCGCTTCACCCGCCCGCGGTTGGAGCGGTAGAACCTCCGCAGGGCGTTGTAGGCCGGGAGCTTCTTGCCGCGCGGGGGGGTGACGAGGCCCGTGTTGAAGAACGCGGACGGGCGGTTCCTCGGCACCACCACCAAGAGGTACTGGAACATCGATCTGACCCGCCCGTTGCGCAGCGCGAGCTTGAAGCCGCCCGCCAGGAACCTCGCCGCCAGGCGCCTCTTCAGAGCCCGGTGTCCGGTGGCGAAGTAGCCGTACTCGGTGAGGTAGACGGGCATCTTGCCGCCGCCGTTGTGACGCAGGCCGTTGGCGCGGCCGAGCTTGTCGAGCTGGCGCGTCAGCCGGGAGAGGGTCCCGATTGTCACGTTGTCCTTGCCGGGGTAGCGGAAGCCGGGCCGGTGCGCGAAGTCATAGGGATGGTGGGCGTAGCCGTCGGCCTTCAGCCGACAGCCCCGGCAGGCGAGCTTGCGCAGGAACGCCAGCGGTGCGATCGAGAGGCCCGGCCGCCTGAACGGGGCGGTCTCGCCAATCAGGACCTTGGCCCGGGGGTCGACCGCCTTGATGGCGGAGTAGCTCCGGCGGTACAGGGTGCGGTACTGCCTCGCCGCGGTCTTCATCGGCGCGAGCCAGCTGTGCCAGTTGGGCTCGTTCCAGATGCTGTATCGGTCCACGCGGCCCTTGAAGTGGCTGGCGGCCGCCGAGACGAAGTCGCGGAAGTGGCGCGGATTCGGCTTGAACGGGCCCAGCCGCTTGTTGCCCGTGGCCCAAGCGGGGGCCGGTCCGGTCAACGCCAGCTGCACGCGAATGCCGTACTGGGCAGCCTGGGCGATCGTGTTGTCGATGAGGCCGAACTGGTAGCTCGGGCTCTTGGGAACGCGCTTCGTCTTGCGCTGCTTGGGTGAGAGCGTGTACGCCCAGATCACGTTCACGCGCAGGCGGGTGACGCCCAGGGCACGCGCGAGCTGGTAGGCGCGCGTCCGGTTGCGGAAGTAGGGCTTGCCTCCGCCCCCTACGAACACTGCATCGTCCTGGATGCCGATCTCCATGCCACGAGCGGCCTGGGCGTTGTCGGCGCAGCCCGCGCCGGCAGCGAGCGCGAGCGCGCCGGCGGCTGCCAAGGCGGCGAGCGAGCGGGAGGGTTGCAATCTCAAGATGGGTGCTCCTTCGAACCTTTCGGGGTCAGGTCAGTCCGTACGTCGGCATCGCGGGGCGAGTCCTCGAGCCCTAGCCGCGGGTGGGCCGCTTCGTGCGCGAGCGCCCTCCGATCTTGATCCGATACACGCGGCGTGAGGCGCCCGAGACACGGTAGAGCTTGCGGAAGTAGCCGGACGCGTTCACGCGTCCGCTGCCGAGTCGCTTGTATCGGCCGCCCCTGCGCCGAGCGGCGACGGTGAAGGGCGTGCCGGGGGAGGCGCCGCGCAGGCCGGCGAACACCTCGACCCGGCGGGCGCCCCGCAGGAGCGCCAGGGCGGGCATCCGCCAGGCCGCGTAGATGTTCTTCTTTGCCCGCCCGCTGGCGAAGCGCAGTCCCTGTTGGAAGCCGGCGTAGCGGCGGAAGCCGCGTCCGCTCAGGGGATCGTCTCGGAGCGTGAACTGGTCGACGCTCTTCACGCGACGGTTTCGGAAGGCGATCCATTCGCTCTGGTCCATGTAGGCGGGCACGCGCCCGATCGGGAACTGGAAGATGTCCGGCGGGTTCGTCTGAAAGCCGTACTCGGTGATCCACAGGGGGCGCCGTCGCGCCAGCTTGCCGCGCCGCGAGAGCGCGTCGAGCACGCGCGTGAGGCGCGAGAGCTGACCGATGCCGGCGTCGAATCGGTTGTGCGGTCTCGCGCGGGGGCCACCCCGCGGCGGGTAGGGGTGGTAGGCGAGGCCGGACGTGGGGATGCGACCGACCCTGCGGGGACATCCGCGCAGCCTCGCGGCGCGGCCGCGGTAGCGGCGGTAGCGGGAGTCGAGGCAGAAGATCTCGCGCACGAAGGCGACAGGCGGAACCTTCTTGGAGCTTCCCGAGCCGGTCGGCGCCAGCTCCCCCAGCAGGATGGTGTCGCCGCCGTGCCCGGTGTCGCGCAGGCCGCGGTGGCCGGCGAGGTAGAGGCGCCGATAGATCGACGGCGAGAGGAAGATCCGGCCTCCCCTGCGGCGCTGGGGCTGGAGCCAGCTTGCGAGGTTCGGCTCGTTCCAGATCGACCAGAGCGTGACCCGCGGGAGGCCCGCATAGGAACCCGAGTAGCGCCGCCCCACGGCCCGCGCGAAGAGCTCGAACTCACGCGCGCTCGGTCGGTAGGTGCCGTTGTGAGAGCTGGTTCTCTTGCCGGTCGCCCAGTCCGGCGCGCGGTTGCCGATCGTGAGCAGGGGCTGCATCCCCCGCGAGAGGATCGAGCGCACGATGTCGTCGTAGTTAGACCATTCGTAGGAGGCTGGGTCGGCGCCGTCGAAGCCGGCGGGCTTGCTCGGCCCGGGCGCCACCTCCTGCCAGTACACCTGGACCTTGACCACGTCTGTTCCGAGCGCCTTCATCTCGTCCAGCGCGCGATGACGGACGTCGGCGCCGGAGCGGTAGACGAGCCGGTCGTCCTGCATGATCGAGACTTGGCGGCTGCTCGCGTGCGCCTGCCCCGCCGCCACGAGGCCCGTCGCCGCCGCGACGCAGAGCAACGCAATGCGTGTAGGAAGTCGTCCCATAGGTCCTGCCGATAAACCGGCGCGCGTCCATCGAGTTGCGGTAGACGGGTGAAACGGCCGCCGGTGTGAGGACCTCATTCCTAGCAGACCCGGCTACGATGCGGCGAGCCGTGGGAATCGGCACGTCCATCTTCCTGATCGCCGCCGGCGCGATCCTGCGCTACGCGGTGACCGTCACCGTCTCGGGCGTCGAGCTCCAGACGGTGGGCCTGATCCTGATGATCGTCGGGATCATCGGGCTCGTGATCTCGCTGGCCGTGATGTTCATGGGCTCGTCGCCCGATCGCTCTCGGGAGCCTCCCACGCGGCGGTACTGAGGCGGGTACTAGGATTCATACAGACGGGAGCTCGGGTTCGACCGGGCTGAGAGGGCGGCTGGTGGCCGCCGACCGTGGAACCTGATCCGGGTAATGCCGGCGAGAGGAAGGTGCACATCGCGTCACGCAAGAGCTACGACGCAGTCGTCGTAGGCGGCGGGCTGATCGGCCTCGCCTGCGCCTGGCGCGCGGCGCAGCGCGGCCTCTCCGTGATCGTCGTCGAGCGCGGCGAGCCGGGCTCGGGTGCGTCGGGGGTGGCGGCCGGGATGCTCGCTCCCGTCACCGAGGCGGAGTTCGGCGAGGAGCCGCTGCTGCGCCTGAACGTGGCCGGGCGCGTGCTGTGGCCCGCCTTCGCCGCGGAGCTAGAGGAGCGCACCGGGCTACCCACGGGCTACCGCGAGACTGGCGCGCTGGTCGTGGCCGCCGATCGCGACGACGCCGAGGAGCTTCGCCGCCACCACGCCCTCCAGCGCTCCCTCGGACTCGAGGCGGAATGGCTGCCGCCGAGCGGCTGCCGCAGGCTCGAGCCTGGGCTCTCACCGCGCGTCGGGGGCGGCGTCCTCGCGCCGAAGGACGCCCAGGCCGATCCCGCGGCCGTGGTGCGCGCCCTCCGCGCCGCCCTCGAGGACGCGGGAGGCAAGCTCGCCCGGACGGCGGTCAACGGAGTGCGCGCGGAGGCCCGCAGGGTGACGGGAGTCGACACAGCAGACGGCGAGCTCGAGGCCGAGGCCGTCGTGCTGGCGGCGGGCGCATGGAGCGCTTCGCTCGCGGACGGCCCCCGGGTTCGACCGGTCAAGGGGCAGATCCTCGAGCTCCGGGCGAGGGATGGGACGCCCGAGCCCGTTGGGCGGATCGTGCGCACCCCGCGCTGCTACCTCGTGCCGCGCGGCGACGGTCGCGTGGTGCTCGGCGCCACGGTCGAGGAGCAGGGCTTCGACACGACCGTGACCGCCGGCGGTGTCCACCGCCTGCTCGAGGCGGCCTGGGAGGTCGTGCCCGAGGTCGGCGAGCTGGAGCTGGTCGCCGCGCGGGCGGGCCTGCGCCCCGGCTCGCCGGACAACGCCCCCGTGATCGGGCCGGGAGAGGCCGACGGCCTCTTCTGGGCCACCGGGCATCACCGCAACGGCGTGCTGCTGACGCCGATAACCGCGGCGGCGGTCGTGGCAATGCTCGTCGGCGAGGACCCTCCTGTGGCGACCGAGGGGTTCGGCCCTGCGAGGTGGGTGACGGCGTGATGGCCATAGACCTCAATGGCGAGCGGCGCTCGCTCCGAGACGCGGCCACCGTGGAGGACGCCGTCCGCGCCGCCGGCGCACCCGAGGGCGGGCGCGGTGTCGCGGTCGCCGTGGACGGCGAGGTGGTGCCCCGGGGCAGGTGGGCGGCCATCCAGCTGCAGGAGGGCCAGCGGGTGGAGGTGCTCCAGGCGGTGCAGGGCGGGTGAGCGCGGGGCTCGAGATCGCGGGCCGCGAGTTCGGATCGCGCCTCGTGATCGGTACGGGCGGCTTCCGCAGCCTCGAGGATCTCGCGGGCGCTGTTGCGGCGTCGGGGGCGGACGTGGCAACGGTGGCGATGCGCCGCGTCGATCCCGGCGGGCGGGGGTCGATCCTCGAGGTGCTCGAGGACGCGGGCTGCTTCGTGCTGCCGAACACCGCCGGCTGCTACACGGCCCGCGATGCGGTGACCACGGCGCGCCTGGCGCGCGAGGCGCTCGGCACCGACTGGGTGAAGCTCGAGGTCATCGGCGACGACCGCACCCTGCTACCCGACCCCGCCGAGCTGCTCGAGGCGGCCGAGACGCTGGTGGCGGACGGCTTCACAGTGCTGCCATACACGAGCGACGACCCGGTGCTGGCGCGACGGCTCGAGGACGCCGGCTGCGCGGCGGTGATGCCGCTCGGCTCGCCGATCGGCAGCGGGATGGGGATCAACAACCCCTACAACCTTCGCCTGATCGTCGAGGCGGCGCGGGTGCCGGTGATCCTCGACGCGGGAGTCGGCACCGCCTCGGACGCGACTATCGCCATGGAGCTCGGCTGCGCGGGCGTGCTCCTCGCGAGCGCCGTCTCGCGCGCGGAGGACCCGGTGGCGATGGGCCGCGCCATGCGGCTCGCGGTCGAGGCCGGCTTCGAGGCGCGGCGCGCCGGACGGATCCCGCACCGCCTGTACGCCCGAGCGTCCTCGCCGACAGAGGGTCTGCCCGAGTACGCGCAGTGAGCGAGCCCGGCATCGAGCGCTCGGAGCTCGACTCCCTCGGCGAGCGCTGGCGCTCGGCCTGGTCGGGCGGGGGGTTCGAGGGCTGCTGCACGGGCGACGTGGGCTACGAGGACCCGGTGGCGGTGAATCCGCTCAACGGGGTGGACGCGCTCGAGGGCCACGCTGCGACGCTCCGCTCGGCGTTCCCCGACCTGCGCGTCGAGGCGACCTCGCCGAGCCTCGGCTCGGGCCGCCACGCCTGCCTGCCCTGGCGCGCGCTCGGCACCCACCGCGGCGACCTCGACATGCTGCCGGCCACGAACCGCTTCGTGACGATCCACGGCGTCCATTACGTCGAGCTGACCGACGGCCTCGTGCGGCGCGGCCGCGGATTCTTCGACCTCTACGACGCCGCCACGCAGATGGGCCTGCTGCCCGCCCGCGGCGGGCTCGGTGAGACAACGCTGCTGCTCCTGCGCGGCTTCGGCGTGCGGCGTCGGCCTGGCTCCTAGCCGCGGGCGGTTCCGCGCCGCAGGCTCCCGCCCGCCACGCCGACGAAGGCCCCGCGAGGCGCTCCCGCCCGCCACGCCGGGGAAGGCCCGGCGAGGGGCTCCCGCCCGCCAGGCCGCGGAAGGGCCCGCGAGGGCGCTCCCGCCCGCCACCCCAGGGGTTCCTCCCCTACGCGGCCGCCAGCAGCTCGAGCAGGGCCTTCTGAGCGTGGAGGCGGTTCTCCGCCTGGTCCCAGACCGCCGAGCGCGCGCCGTAGAGGACCTCGGGGCTGATCTCCTCGCCCGGATGGGCGGGGAGGCAGTGGAGCGCGATCGCGTCGTCGCGAGCTCGCGCCATGAGCGCCTCGTCGAGCCTGTATGTGCGCAGGAGGTTCTTGCGCTCGGCGGCGGCGCCCTCCTCCTCCCCCATGCTCACCCAAACGTCCGTGTACAGGGCGTGCGCGCCCTCGGCGGCCTCGGCGGGGTCCATGGGCGGCAGCCCGGGGAGCGAGAGCTCCGGGGGCGAGGCCACCGCCACCTCTACACCGGCGAGCCGCCCCAGCAGCACGAGCGAGCGGGCCATGTTGTTGCCGTCGCCGACGTAGGCAAGCTTCAGCCCCGCCAGCTCGCCGAAGCGCTCGCGCAGGGTCAGCAGGTCGGCCAGCGCCTGACAGGGGTGGTGCTCCCGGGTGAGCATGTTGATCACGGGCACGCCGGCGCTTGCGGCGAGCTCCTCGGCCACCTCGTGCGGCCCGGTGCGGATCCCGATCGCGCTGACGTAGCGCGAGAGGACGAGCGCGGTGTCGCGCGGAGACTCCCCACGCCCCCGCTGGAGCTCGCCCTCCCGGAGGACGACTGGGTGGCCTCCGAGCTCGTTGACACCAACCTCGAAGGAGACGCGCGTGCGGGTGGAAGGGCGCTCGAAGACCAGCGCCACGCTCCTGCCGGCGAGGGCGCTCGAGGCCAGCCGGTCCGCCTTCAGCTCGAGGGCGCGCTCGAGCAGGGACCGTAGCTCGCCGCCCGTAAGCTCCTCCCCGGTCAGGAAATGGCGGGGCACCGGGAGATCGTAGTGAGGCTCCTGAGCTGGAACCTCTTCCACGGACGGGACTTCCCGCCCGACCCGGCCCTGTTCACCTGGCGCTCTCGGCTGCTCCGGATCACGGAGTGGAACGCCACCCACGCCCAGGTGAACCGGCCGCTGCTCGACGAGTTCACCGGCTGGCTTAGAGGCGCGGAGTGGGACCTTGCGCTGCTCCAGGAGGCGCCGCCGCGCTGGGCGGCCGCGCTTGCCCGCGGCACCCAAGCGGGCGGCGCGCTCGCGCTCACCTCGCGCAACTCGCTGGGCGCCCTGCGCGCGGCCGTCGCGGACCGAAACCCGGACCTGATCGCCTCGAACGAGGGAGGCTCCAACCAGCTGCTCGCGCGCGGAGGCCTTCGCCTGCTCGAGGTGCGGCGGCTCACCCTGACGGCCCGGCCCGAGCGACGCCGAATGCTGTGGGCTCGGGTGGGTCTCGCAAATGGCCGGGCGCTGGCGGTGGCGAACGTCCACGCGACGGCGGGCGCCCCGCACGCCGCCGCGCGCGACGTCGAGCGGGCGGCCGAGCGCGCCGTGGAGTGGGCCGGCGCGCTGCCGCTCATCTTCGGCGGCGACCTCAACCTGCGTCCGGGTCACGATCCCGAGCCCTTTGAGCTGATGCGCGAGCGCTTCGGCCTGGCGCCGCCCACCGGCGAGCGCTCGATCGACCATCTGCTCGCCCGCGGGCTGCGGGTGGTCGAGCCGCCCCATCCGCTCGAGGCCGAGGGCCGCGAGCTGCCGGGCCCGCGCGGACTTAGGCTGCGGCTGTCCGACCACGCGCCCGTCGTCGCGGCCGTGAGCGTGGAATAGTCCTGGTTGCCACGGCACCACTGGAGGAGGCACGAATGGCCGAACAGCGCAGGACAGGTCAGCGAAGGTCGAGCGGCGGGGGAGCGAGGTCGGGCTCTTCGGCGAAGCGTTCCTCCTCGAGCGCCTCCTCACGCTCGGGCTCCCGCTCCGGTGGCGCTCGCTCGGCAAGCTCGCGCTCTGACGCCGCACGCAAGGGTGGCCAGGTGCGCGGCCGCCAGCAGCGCGCTCGCTCCCAGGCTCGCCGGGCGAGCAGCGCGGCCGCCAGGCCCGCGCGGGCCGCCGGTGTCGAGGCCAAGACCGTCGCCGAGCTGCGCGAGGCGCTGCGCAAGAACCTGATTCGCCCCCTCGACCTGGTGATGCTCACGCGCGACCGGATCGAGGAGGTTCTCGGCGAGGCGGTGGACCGCGGCCGGGTGACGGCGGACGACGCTCAGGAGCTGGCTGCCGGGCTGATCCAGCGCGGTCGCAAGCAGACGAACGACGTGCTGAAGGACCTCGAGCAACTGCTGGGTCGGGGCCGGGACGAAATCGAGGGGCGCACCTCGGGCGTACGCCGGAGGGGCACCGACGCCGCGCGGGCCGCCCGCCGGCAGGTCGAGGGGGCCGCTGGGACGGCGCGCTCGCGTGCCGTCCGGGCCGCGGACCCGGCGCTGGCGCGGGCCGACCGCGTTCGCCGCGTGGCCGGCGTGGGACCGAACTTCCCGATCACCTCCTACGACGACCTCACCGCCGCGCAGGTCCAGAGCAGGCTCGCCAAACTGACCGCCGCCCAGCTGCGCAAGGTGCGTGACTACGAGCGCCGCAACGCCAACCGCAAGACGGTGCTGAGCGCGGTCGAGGACAAGCTCGGGACCTGAGAGACGCACCGGGGACACGGCCCAGGGTCGACCAGGAGCTCGAGCTCCGCGTCGACGCGCTCGCACACGGCGGCGCCGGCGTTGCCCGAGCCGATGGCTACGTCGTGTTCGTGCGTGGCGCCGTGCCCGGCGACCGGGTGCGCGCCAGGCTGACCAAGGCGAAGCGCTCCTTCGGGGAGGCCGAGGTCACCGAGCTGATCGAGCCGGGCCCCGATCGGGTCGAGCCGGAGGTGGCGCATCCCGGCGCCCCGTGGCAGGTCCTCCCCTACCGAAGCCAACTCGAGGAGAAGGAGCGCCAGACACGCGACGCGCTGGAGCGGCTCGGCGGCTTCGAGCGGCCCCCCGTCGAGCCCATCCTTCCCGCCGAGCAGCGCCTGCGCTACCGGAACAAGGTCGAGTACTCATTCGGCCGGGGCGAGGACGGCGAGCTCGTGCTCGGCTTCCACCGTCCGGGCCGCTGGGACCTGATCGACGACCTGGCCGAGGACGTGCTCGCCTCGCCGCGCGCCGACGAGCTGAGGCGCACCGTGCGCGCATGGTGCCGCGAAGAGGGGCTCTCGGCCTACGACCGTCGCGACCACGCCGGCCTCCTGCGCAACCTCGTCGTGCGGGAGGGCCGCCGCACGGGCGAGCTGCAGGCGCGACTCGTGACAAGCGCGGGCGACTTCCGGACGGCGGAGCTGGCCGCGGCCGTGCCGGCCGACTCCGTTCTGCTAACCCGCGCGGCCGGCGTGGCCGAGACCACGCGCGACGGCGCGACCGAGGTGCTGGCCGGCAGGGAGTGGATCGAGGACGAGCTTCTCGGTCTGCGCTTCCGCATCTCCCCCGACGCCTTCTTCCAGACCAACACGGAGATGGCGGAGCGCCTCTACTCCACGGCGTCCGAGCTGGCCGGCCTCAGCGGGCGCGAGCGGGTGATCGACCTCTACTGCGGGATCGGCACGATCGCGCTGGCGCTGGCGCTCGAGGCGGGCGAGGTCTACGGCGTCGAGATCGTGGAGCGCGCGGTGGCCGATGCGATCGCCAACGCACGCCTCAACGGGGTCGACAATGCGCGCTTCTTCGCGGGCGACGTGCGCACGGCGATGCGCCCGCTGCTGGAGGAGTCCGGCACGCCCGACGTGGTGGTGGTCGATCCGCCGCGGGCCGGGCTCTCCGCCAAGGTGGTCCGGCGGGTGCTCGAGGCCCAGGCTCGGCGGATCGTCTACGTCTCGTGCAACCCGACCACGCTCGCGCCCAACGCCCGCCAGATGGTCGACGCCGGCTACCACCTGAGGACCGTCCGGCCCGTGGACATGTTCCCGCAGACGCCGCACGTCGAGTGCGTGGCGCTGCTGGAGCGCGGCTAGCCCTCCTGCTCCTCCTCGTCCAGCGGGATGCGCTCGTTGGCGTGGACCGTGCAAAGGAAGGGGCCGTCCGAGTCGAGCGAGGCCTGGATCTCCCGCTCGGTCAGGCGCACTCCGCATTCCGAGCAGGTCCGCTGAATGACCGGCTCGAGGCTGTGCTCTTCCAGGTCCATGGGGCTCGACCCTATCGTCAGGGGACCTTGGCCTGCGGCTCGGAGGAGATGACGTGCCTCACGGGAAGTCCTGTCGCCCGCTCCACCCTGTGCGGCAGGTCGAGCTTGAGCCACTTGGAAAGGTGCGTGGGCAGCGTCGAGACGATGATCTCGTCGTAGGAGCCGAAGTTCACGGCGTCCTCGACCGCGGCCACCGGGTCGGGGTCCCCGAGCTTGCCCTCGATCTCGAGCCCCTCGCCGCGCAGCCCCTCCACCGCGCTCTGCAGATGGTCCTCGGCCTCGGGCGCGCCCGAGTACATGTCGGCCGCCCAGGCCACGCCGTGCGGGGTGGCCGGCACGAGCAGCGTGAAAGCGGCCGGTCCCTGCTGCGCGCGGGCCCGGAGCGCCGAGCGCAGCTCGTCCGACTCGGCCGTGCGGTTGGCCACCACCAGGACGCTGGCCTTCTTCGCCATCGGAAGCCTCCTTCCCTCGTCCGCGCGAAGCGTACCTCGCGAGCGCGCTGCGCACCGTCCTAGATGGCAGATCGCCTATTCACGCACCGTGGATGACGCGCCATACCGGCTTCGTCTGGCGCGCCCCTCGGCACCCGAACTCGGAATCGACCATCTAGTAGGGCGGGAAGTCCGCGTACCAGTCGCCGAGCGCCCGGAAGGCACGCCAGAAGGCGCGCTTCGCGCTCTCCTCGTCGAGGGCGCGGTCGATGTCAGGCACGTAGATGGCGTCGCACGACGGTGTCAGCTTCTGGAGCTCCCCGGGCCGCGCCTCGAGCTCCGCGGCCAGCGGCACCCCGAGCCCGTTCAACTCGATGCGGGCCTCCTCGCCCATCGCCACGACGATCCGAGGCTGGACGATCGCCAGCTCCTCGAGCACCCGCGCGCGGCACGCCGGCGCGCAGTCGTCCGTGTCGGGCACCGGGCACTTGACGAAGACCGTCCCGTAGACGGTGAGCGGATCGATACCGAGGCGCTTGAAGCTCTTCATCAGGGCGCTCCCAGCCCGTCCGTAGAAGGCCACGCCCTCCTCGATCTCCGCCGGCATCGGGGCGAACTTGAGCAAGAAGATGTCCGCCTGGGGGTGGCCCGATCCGAGTACGGGCATCAGGTTCCCCCGCGGGCAAAGCTCGCAGGACTGGATCTCGCGGGTGAGGGCGTTCAGCTCGCGGATCGCCCGCTCGAGGTACTTCTCCTTGATCTCGTCGTCGGTGGCGGGCATCCCGCCCGAGAGCTTTGACGGCCCCCCCGGCGCTCCTCTTGCCTGCATCACCTCTTGCCGCCCCGCTGCCGCGCGGCGGCCCTCCCGCCGCGGCCGCGCGCGGCCGGCCCCCCGCCACGGGTCTGTATGAACTTGAGCGCCTGGACGTAGAGCAGGCTCTGCCTCTTGCGCACGATGTCGGCGTCGCGCAGGGACTCGAGGAACTCCTCGGGACCTTCGAAATCACGCATGCGGATCTTCACCGACCCGAGCCCCTGGGCCACGTGCGAGTCCGAGCCCGCGCCGGCGACGATCCGATACTTGGCGGCGAAGCGCGCGGCCTCCTCGTTGAAGGCAGAGAAGGCCACTCGCGGGTTGAAGACCTCGATGGCGTCGAGCTCCTCGACGACGTCGAGCAGGTGCTCGTAGTCGGGCACCGAGTGCATGCGGTCAAATGGATGCGGGACGTAGACGAGGCCACCCTGACCGCGGATGGCGTCGATCGTCTCCCGGAGCGTCATGCCGCGCGGGATCTTGTCCTCGATGAACAGCCCGATCACCTCGCCCTGGTCGGCCGTCTTCACCTCCTCCGCCACGATCACCTTGACCCCGTCGGCCCTGTCGCGCGCCTCGCGAGCCCCAGACACCTCGTTGTGGTCGGTGATCGCCACCGCGCCCAGCCCCACCCGCTTGGCCGTGGCCAGCAGCGTGTCCACCGGCGTAGCGCAGTCCGGCGAGTGGTCGGTGTGCATGTGCAGGTCGACGTGGATGAAGTCGCGCGAGCGCAGGCGCCGGCGCACGTCGGGCCTGCCGTTCGGGTCGTGCCTGCGCCCCGCGAGCTCGTGGTAGAGGCTCTCCACCTCCTCCGCCGTGCGGCTCCACTCGAGCTCGCGATGGCTCGCCGCGATGCGCTCGGCGAAGCGCTCGCGCAGCCCGGGGTCCGTGATCAGTCGCTCGAGCTGGGCGGCCAGCGTGTCCGCGTCGCGGGGCTCGAACAGGAGGCCGAGCTCTCCGTCTCTGAGGGCCTCCTCGTACTGGGGCAGCCGCGAGACCACCGGCACCGCGCCGCCTCCCATCGCGCGCAGCACGAGCTGGGGGGCGGGGGCGCCCCCCATCGAGGCCGCCACCGCGATGGCGGCCGAGGCCAGGAACTGCCCCTCCGACCCGTCGGCCGGCCCGCACAGCGACACCCGCCGGCGCAGGCGGTGGGGCAGGGCGATCGCGGGCGCGGAGCCCGGGTCGCGCAGCCAGATCACCGCTTCCCAGTCGGGCTCCACCGGCAGGCGCCGCAGCGCGCGGAGGAAGAGGCGCAGCGCGCCGCGCTCCTCCTCGGCCGAGAACACGATGTGCAGCCGCTCGCGCTGTCCCTCCGGGCGGTAGACCAGGTCGGTGCCGGGGCGGATCACCCGGTACTCGCCCGGGAAATAGCGCTCCACGAGGTCGCGGGTGGCGGCGAAGGTGGCGGAGCGGCCGTCGAGGCGCCCGAACAGCAGGGTCACGATCGGTCGCGCGACCTGGGTCGAGACGAAGCGCTCGGTGGTCGAGTGGAAGGTGCCGACGTTCAGCGCACGCGAATGGCGGAGCGCGGCGGACGCCGCGCTCGGCGCGAACGGCTCGTGCACGTGGACGAAGTCGAAGCTCGCTCGCTCGAGGAGGTCCTGGAGCGTGCGCCGCACGTCGAGCGGCAGCGACACCGACCCGCCGCGGCGGAAGGGAAGGCTCTGACCAACGGCCAGCACGCTCGCGCAGCCGGGAGCGTCGAAGATCGCCTCCGGGTCGCCGCGCAGCGCCTTGACCTTGGCGCGGCCCTCGCGAACCAGCTCGCGCGAGTCGGAGGGGGCGACCACCACAACGCGGTGCCCGAGCCGGCAGAGCTCGTCCGAGACGCGCTCGACGTAGCGATTCACGTCGTGGTGCTGCTCCCAGGGATAGGGCGTCACCTGGGCGATGGAGTAGCGCTCGGCCGCCATCCGCGCCAGGATACGCGGGCGTGAGCGGTTTTCCGACCGTGCGAGTGGCCGCGAGACAGGCCACGCCCGCGACTCCCGCCGAGAGCTCGCCCTGCGTTGACGGGCTCCCAGGGGTGAGAGGACCCCCTACGCCGTCTCGCTCGTCCTGACCCTGGCCTTGCCCGGCAGCTTCGGCGCGCCCACGCGCTCCGCGATGAAGGCCTCCGTCATGTCGCGCGCCACGGGGTCGGGGTACTGCTCCGGCGGCGACTTCATGAGGTAGGCGCTCGGGCCGATCAGCGGCCCACCCTCGCCGTTGTTCAGCGCGAGCTTGCAGCAGCGCACCGCGTCGATCACGATGCCCGCGGAGTTCGGCGAGTCCCAGACCTCTAGCTTGGCCTCGATCGTCAGCGGCACGTCGCCGAAGGCCTGCCCCTCGAGCCGGATGTGAGCCCACTTGCGATCGGTCAGCCACGGCACGTAGTCGGAGGGGCCGATGTAGACGTCCTCGACGGGAAGCTGCTCGTCGAGCAGCGAGGTGACGGCCTGGGTCTTCGAGACCTTCTTCGACTCGAGCCGCTCGCGCTCGAGCATGTTGTAGAAGTCCATGTTGCCGCCGACGTTCAGCTGCGAGGTGCGCGCGAGCTTCACGCCGCGGTCCTGGAACAGCCGGGCCAGCGAGCGGTGGACGATCGTCGCGCCGACCTGGGACTTGATGTCGTCGCCCACGATCGGGAGACCGGCCTTCTCGAAGCGCTTGGCCCAGTAGTTCTCCTGCGCGATGAACACGGGGATGCAGTTGACGAACCCGCAGCCCGCCTCGAGCACCTGCTCGACGTACCACTTGGTGGCCTGCTCGGAGCCGACCGGGAGATAGGAGACGACGACGTCGGTCTTGGTCTCCTTGAGGATCTCCACGATGTCGTCGGTCTCGCCGGGCGCCTTCTCGATCTTCTGCTTCAGGTACTTGCCGAGCCCGTCGTGGGTCATCCCGCGGTGGACCGGCACGTCCAGCCTGGGCACCTCGGCGAACCTCATGGTGTTGTTCTGGCCGGCCCAGATCGCCTCCGAGAGGTCCTTGCCGACCTTCTCGGCGTCGATGTCGAAGGCGGCCGTGAACTCGATGTCGCGCACGTGGTAGCCGCCGAGCTCCACGTGCATGAGGCCGGGAACGGACTTCCCGGGGTCGGCGTCCTTGTAGTGCTGGACGCCCTGCACGAACGACGAGGCGCAGTTGCCCACTCCCACGACGGCCACGCGCACCTTCTCTGACTGGTAGCGCGACGCCCCGTTGGTCGATGCTGGTTCGGTCACAGAATCCTCCAAGCAGTCATGAAAACGGCCCATATCCGAGGTGTGGACGGCGGAGCCGCTCACCCCGAGGAGGGCCGACCCTAGGAACTCCGGCGCCCGTGGCTGGTTACACCGCCACCAGCTCGCGCCGCACGTGCAGCACGCGCTGGAAGGTGGTGAAGATGGTGAGGACGGCCATCACGTAGATCGCCGGCTCGAGGAGCTCGAAGTCCCCGATCCCCGCGCCCTTGGCGAACAGCAGCCCGATCGAGAGTATTACTACCCGGACCGGCCGGGTGGCTATCCCCACCCTGCACTCCACGCCGAGCGCCTCGGCCCTGGCCCGCGTGTAGCTCACCATGTAGGAGCCCACCACGGTGAGCACGCAGGCCGCGACGGCCAGCTCGTCGCCGCGCTCGGCGAAGTAGGCGGCTACCGCGGTCAGCACGACCCCCTCCTCGACCCGGTCGAGCGTCGAGTCGAGGAAGGCGCCGAACTTGGTGCCCTTGCCCGACATCCGCGAGTAGCGGCCATCGAGCATGTCCATCAGCGAGCCGAACACGAAGGCGACGCCGGCGAGGAAGAACAACCGCTGGGTGACGAGCACGGCGGCGACGATGTTGAGGGCGAAGCCGGTGAGCGAGATCGCGTTCGGGGTAAGGCGCGACTCGATCAAGCGGTCGCGCGCCACCGCGCGCATCTCGGTGGCCGTCATCGTCTGGCGGCCGTTGCCGCGCGGCGCGCGCCTGCGCGTGCGCGTGCGCGGAGGCTCGCTCAAGCCGGGGCCTCGGCGGCCCTTCGCCAGGCCCAGGCGTCGGGCCGCGCACGCGCGAGCGCGTACCAGGCGGCCACGGCGGACATGAGCGCGACGATCACGCCGAGGGCTGCGTCGACCCAGAAGTGATTGGCGGTGACCACGACGACGAAGGTGACGACGGCCGGGTAGACCGCCCAGACCAGCTTCAGGGCGCGGCGCCGGACGAGGCTGATGGCGGGCACGGCGATCATCAGCGCGAAGGCCACGTGCATGCTGGGGATCGCGGCGAACGGGTTGTAGAGCACGTCGGCGCTGTTCTCGGCCGACTCTCCGACGAAGTTCGCCACCGTGTCGGTGAAGCCCCACTCGGGCAGGAAGCGCGGCGGCGCCGTGGGCAGCGTCACGTAGCCGACGAGCGCCAGGCCCATGGCGATCATGAACATGTTGCGCACGAAGTAGTAGGCGTGGTTGCGCGCGAGGTAGAGCCAGATCAGGAAGGTCGTGGTGACCACGAAGTGCGAGTTCACGTACATCCAGTTCGCGGCGGTCACGGCGAACGAGAGGTGTCGCTGGCCCCAGTCCTGGAGACCGGGCTCGAAGAACAGCCCGAGCGAGCGCTCGAAGGACACAACGTGGCGGGCGTTCTCGAAGGCCAGCCCGGCCTGGCCGTCCACCACGCCGCGGACGATGCGGTACAGGTAGTAGGCCCCGCCGAAGAGCAGCAGCTGGCGGAGCGCGTCGAGCCAGCCGTTCGGGAGCCAGCGACCGCTGACGTACCAGAGGCGCGCGAGGGAGGACCAGGACGACCGCACGGGAGCCACCAGCTTAACCGCCGTTGCAGCGGCGCCCGTGCTGGAAGATGCGCTCGGGCGAGAAACGGGTGGTCAGCAGCAGGAATCCCTCGGTGCGCGCGGTGACCTTGGTCCAGCCGTCCTCCTGCTCTACGCAGCCTCCGTGCGCGAGCCAGTAGGGCGTCCAGCGCACCCGGACCAGAGCCTGGCCGGGACGGATCACGCGCAATAGGACGCGGTCAGAGCCGAGCTGCTCGAGGGTGATGTTGGCGGCGCCGCGGGAGATCACGATCGGGGCGGGCAGGGTGACCTCGTAGACGCGCCAGTCGTCGGAGCTCCAGCGCAGGCGCAGATAGGGCAGCCCCTTCTCGATCAGGGCGCGCTCCTTGTAGGAGCTCTTGTCCGGCTTGGCGGATGGGAGCGCCACGTAGCGGACGCCGTTCTCGGCCAGCCAGCTGGCGTAGGTGATCTGGTTCAGGTCGCCCTTGTAGAAGATCTGATTGCGGCCGGTGTCGAGCTGGCGCAGCCAGCCGCGGGCCAGCGGGGCGATCGGGGCGACCTCGGCCCCCTCCCAATGACTGCGCGTGAACGGGATCTCGATCCGGCGCTGGTCGGGGAGGGTGGCGAGGTACTGCTTGAGCGGCTCGAAGTAGTCGGCCCGCGCCGCCGGGTCGTCGATCGCCTTGGACAGGTCCCGCACGGCGGGGGACCACTGCCAGAAGGCGAGCGCTGCGAACAGCGCGGCCATCGGGAGCAGCGCGAGGCGCGGGTTGGCGAAGCGGTGGCGGGACAGCGCGCACATGAGCAGCGGGCCGCCCAACAGGGCCCCGAGCCGGACGGCGTTCCCGCCCATGGGGGTCTCCACGAGCAGGGCGAGCGTCGAGCCGAGCCCGTACAGGGCGGCGCCCCACTTGAGCTCGCGCTCCCGGCGCGGCAGGAGCATGAGGCAGGCGAGGCAGAACAGCGGGATCGGGAGATAGGAGCTCCTCGGGAACGGCGCGTAGCCACCCTCCGGGAAGGCCACCGACAGGAAGATCGGGAGGATGAACGCGGCGATCGCCACGAGGACCCCGTCGACGCGCCTTCGATGCCGATCCTCGCCGCGTGCTCCGAGCGAGTAGGCCACGCCGCCCATCGACAGGAACAGCCCGGCCACCGGGCTGCCGAGCGGGCAGAGAAAGGCGGCGACCACGGCCAGCCAGCGCCGGCGCCGCTGTAGGGCCAGCGCGGTGGCGAGGCCAAGGGCAACGCCGACCGCGAAGGGCAGCCGGCTCGTGAACAGCAGCGTGGCGCTGCCGATGCCGAACCAGATCGCCCCCCAGCGCGCGCGGTGGGCGCCGAAGTGGTGGCGCACGAGCGGCTCGAAGAGCGCGGTCGAGGCCACCGCCGCCAGCACCAGCGCGACCGCCGGGGTGACGAGCCAGGCGAGCGGCGGCGAGAGGATCGAGTAGGCCGGCGTGTGGTGGCCGCCGTACCACTGCCCGTTCCAGATCGCGAAGCCCTCGCGCCCGAAGAGCTCGGCGCGGAAGGTGTGCGCGGCCATGTCGACCGTGCGCGGCTGCCAGATCAGGTAGATCGCGGCGAACAGCAGCGCGGCCGCGATCGGGGCGAGGCGCCACCAGTCGATCCGCCGCCATTGCGACGGCGCGGGGACGCGGCGGACCGGCGCCACCTCGGGAGGCCTCGCACGTGGTGGCGCCGTGGCGGACGAGAGCACGGCGCGGAACACGGAGCTGAAGGCTAGCCGGACTCCAGGAAGCGCGCGACGCGTTCGACGAGCTCGGGCCGGTCAAGCCACGACCAGTGGCCCGCCCGCTCTACCATCTCGAGCGTGACCGGCCCGCCCAGGGCATCGGCGTAGGCTCGCCCGAAGCCCGCCGGGATGTAGGGGTCCTCGGTGGCCCACAGGATCAGCGCCGGGGCCGCGATGTCGCCCAGATGGCTCCCCGCCCGCGTGAGGACGTGCTCGGGCGCCGAGCGGTAGAGGCGCAGGATCGCGCGCTGCGTGCCGTGGTCGAAGTGGGGCCAGAGGGCGTCGATGAACTGATCGGGCAGCGGTCCCGGCGCGTGGTTCGACCCCCGGGAGAGCTGCTTGGAGGCGAAGCGCGTCGTTGCCCCCATGAGGAGCTCGCCTAGCAGGCGGGTCCGCCAGATGCGCGCGATGGGGTGCCAGCGATAGCCGGCGAGCAGGGGAACGCACGTGAAGAGCACGAGCTGCTCGATCCGCTGAGGCATCCGCTGAGCGAGCGCGAGCCCCACGCACCCCCAGTCGTGAACTACGAGGGCGAACCGCTCGAGACCCACGCTGTCCACGAAGGCGCCGAGGAAGCGGTCGTAACCGCCGATCGAGTAGTCGAAGTCGCCCGGCTTCGCGGAGCGGCCGAAGCCCGGCAGGTCGGGCGCCACGCCGCCCGTTCGCTCGAGGAATGGAATCCAGTCCCATGACCCCGTGGGCACGCCATGGAGGTACAGCACGGGTGCCTCGCCGGCCTGGCGCCAGCGGACCTGGAGGCCGTCGACCTCGCCCCCTCGCTCGAGCACCTCCATCGGCCAGGACCCTAGCCTTCCGCCGGTGCCCCGTCCCGACAAGCGCCGCCTGCGCCGCATCCTGGGTCGCCTGCGGGCCGAGTACGGGCGGCCGCTCAACCACCCGCACCGGCGGCCGATCGACGAGCTCGTGCTCACGGTGCTCTCCCAGAACACGAACGACCGCAACCGCGACGTGGCCTACCACCGGCTCCGGGAGCGCTTCGCCACGTGGGCCGACGTCCGCGACGCGCCGGTCGGTCAGATCGAGGAGGCGATCCGACCGGGCGGTCTGGCGCCGACCAAGGCCGTGCGGATCGCGGAGATGCTGCGTGCTCTCGGCGACGATGACCTCTGCTGGCTCGAGACCGCCGATCTCGACGAGGCGCGTGCGTACCTCCGCGAGCTCCCCGGCGTGGGCCGGAAGACCGCAGCCTGCGTGCTGCTGTTCTCGTTCGATCGCCAGGACGTGCCGGTCGACACGCACGTGTACCGGGTCGGTGGTCGGCTCGGGCTGTGGCCGGAGAAGGCGTCCTTCGAGTTGGCGCACGACACCCTGCTTCGCCTGAGCGAGAACGCCTACGAGACGCACGTGAGCCTGATCCGCCACGGGCGGCGCACCTGCACCTCCCGGGCGCCGCGCTGCCGCGACTGCCCGTTGCTGAGGATGTGCCCCTGGGGGCGAGCCCACACGTGAGCGAGCCGACGATGCGCCGCGCCGCCGAGCTCGCGCTCGTCGGCATCGCCGCGGTCTGGGGGCTCACCTTCGTGATGGTGAAGGACGCGATCGAGCTCCTGCCGACGATGGCCTTCCTCGGCTACCGCTTCACGGCGGCGGCGGTGGTCGTGGCGCTGGTCTTCCGCCGGCCCTTGAGAACCCTTCCCGCGACCGGCTGGCGTGCCGGCTCGCTCATGGGCTGCTTCCTGTGCGCCGGATACGTCTTCCAGACCTTGGGGCTCGAGCACACGACCGTCTCGAACACGGGGTTCATCACCGGGCTGTTCGTCGTGCTCACGCCGCTGCTCGGGGTGCTCGTGCTGCGGGACCGGGTCACGCCTATCGCCTGGGCCGCCGCCGCCATCTCGGCCCTCGGCCTCTACCTGCTCTCCGGCGCCGGCGGAGACTTCTCGCTGCGCGGCGACGGTCTCGTGCTGCTGTGCGCGTTCGCGTTCTCCGCTCACATCCTCGCCACCGGCCGCGGCGTCCGGCGCCACGACGCGGGCGCCCTGCTCGTGGTGCAGCTGGGTGTTTGCGGCCTCGTCTGCCTGGCCGTCGCGGTGCTCGCGGGAGAGCTCGAGGCGCCGAGCGGGGGCACGGTATGGTCGGCGCTCGTCGTGACCTCGCTGGTGGCGAGCGCGCTCGGCTTCTTCGTGCAGACCTTCGCCCAGCGCCACGCCCCGCCCGCGCGCACGGCGCTCATCCTCGCCTCGGAGCCGGCGTTCGCGGGGCTGTTTGGATTCCTGCTGGCCGACGAGCGCCTGTCCGCGCTCGCGCTCGCCGGCGCGCTGTTGATCATGGCGGCGATCGTGGGGGTCGAGATCGTGCCCCGCTTTCGCCCGCCCCGCCCGCTGCCGGAGGGGTGACTTACCCTCTGAGTCATGCGCCTCGCCCACCGCGCGGCGGCGGCCGTCGCGCTGGCACTCGCGCTCCCGGCTCCGGCCGCGGCCCTCGACGACGGGCTTGCGCGCACTCCCCCCATGGGCTGGAACCCGTGGAACCGCTTCGGCTGCGAGGCCGATCAACGGCTGGTGCGTGAGGTCGCGGACGCCATCGTGGCCACGGGAATGCGCGACGCGGGCTACCGCCAAGTGAACCTCGACGACTGCTGGATGGCGAGGGCCCGTGGCCCGGCCGGCGAGCTGAGAGCCGACCCCGAGCGGTTCGCCGCGGGGATCCCGGAGCTCGCGGCCTACCTGCACGCGCGTGGCCTGCGGCTCGGTCTCTATACGTCCCTCGGCTCCGAGACCTGCGAAGGGAGACCCGCGCTTGCCGGCCACGAGCGGGCCGACTTGCGCCGCATGGCCTCGTGGGGGATGGACTACCTCAAGGTGGACTTCTGCGGCGCGAACGCCGGTGTCCGCGCCGATCCGGAGCCCGCCTACGCGCGCGTCAGCGAGCTGCTCCGAGAGACCGGTCGGCCGATCGTCCTCTCGATGTGCTCCTGGGGCGTCGGGCGGCCGTGGAGCTGGGGCCCGGCGATCGGCCACCTCTGGCGCGTGACAGGTGACATCGCCGACGACTGGGACTCGGTAATGCGTGTGGCGGCGCGCGCCCGCTCGCGCTGGGCAGCCGCCGGCCCGGGGGGTTGGAACGATCCCGACATGCTGCAGGTGGGCAACGGCGGAATGACCGCTCGCGAGGACAGGGCCCACTTCTCACTCTGGGCCGTGATGGCCGCCCCGCTGCTCGCCGGCAACGATCCGCGCCGGATGACGGCCGCCACCCGCCGCACGCTGCTGAACCGCGAGGTGCTCGCCGTCGATCAGGACCCCGAGGGGGCGCAAGGGCGCCGCGTGCGGGCCCGTAATGGCCTCGAGGTGTGGCTCAAGCCGCTCCGCGGCAGCGGAGGCGCGGTGCTCCTCCTGAACCGAAGCCCCGCGCGGGCGACCTTGGGCGTGGACCTGCGCCGGCTGGGTTTCCCCGCGGCGACGCGTTATCGGGTCCGCAACTTGTGGCGGCACCGCACGGGGCGTCGCGGCCCGATCCTGCGCAAGTCGGTGCCCGCTCACGGGGCGGCCCTCTACCGTGTGCGGCCGTTGCCCTGACCGTCTCTCTTTACATCTGCCATACTCAGGCTTAGATTTTGTTCGGCAATTCGAGGTAGAGAGGACTATGGCCAGGACCATCGGAATCGATCTGGGCACGACCAACTCGTGCATCGCCGTCCTCGAGGGCGGCGACCCCACGGTGATCGAGAACGCCGAGGGCGCGCGCACGACGCCCTCGGTCGTCGCGTTCACCGAGGGCGGGGAGCGCCTCGTCGGCGCGCCCGCCAAGCGTCAGGCGGTCACGAACCCCGACAACACGATCTTCTCCATCAAGCGCTTCATGGGCCGCAAGGAGGCCGAGGTGAAGGAGGAGGAGAAGATCGTCCCATTCACCGTCGTCGCGGGCCCAAATGGTGACGCGCGCGTGAAGGCCGGCGGCAAGGAGTACGCGCCGCCCGAGATCAGCGCGATGATCCTCCAGAAGCTCAAGGCGGACGCCGAGGCCTTCCTCGGCGACACCGTGGACTCCGCGGTGATCACCGTCCCCGCCTACTTCAACGACGACCAGCGCCAGGCGACGAAGGACGCCGGCAAGATCGCCGGTCTCGACGTCAAGCGCATCATCAACGAGCCGACCGCGGCGTCGCTCGCCTACGGCCTCGACAAGGAGTCCGACCAGACGATCCTGGTCTTCGACCTCGGCGGCGGCACGTTCGACGTGTCGGTGCTCGAGATCGGGGATGGCGTGTTCGAGGTGAAGGCCACGGCCGGTGACAACCACCTCGGTGGCGACAACTTCGACAAGGCGGTCGTCGACTGGCTCGTCGCCGAGTTCAAGAAGGCGGAGGGGGTGGACCTGAGCCAGGACAAGATGGCCCTCCAGCGCCTCTACCAGGAGGCGGAGAAGGCCAAGCAGGAGCTCTCGTCCGCACAGGAGACGCAGATCAACCTGCCCTTCATCACGGCAACCGATGCGGGCCCGAAGCACCTCGAC
>Ga0126312_10000562_pt1 | contig 22647 bp, 22 predicted proteins | sample Plot104A_FD_92537 | JGI IMG/M metagenome (GOLD analysis project Ga0126312, IMG submission 92537) | Serpentine soil microbial communities from UC McLaughlin Reserve, CA, USA - Plot104A | ecosystem: Environmental > Terrestrial > Soil > Grasslands | place: USA: UC McLaughlin Reserve, Lake County...
AAAGGCAAATACCGATTATGAGATCTTAGAAATGTGCGAGTCGGCAATGAAGGCTGGTGCAAAGGGCGTGACATTTGGACGCAATATTTTTCAGCATGAAAACCCAGCTTCTATCGTACGTGCATTGCATAGGGTTATCATAGATGGCGTAAGCCATGAGGATGCATTTGAGGTGCTTGGACGTGCTCAAAAGTAAAGAGGTAGTGATCAAGCCTGCAATATCGATCAGTGATATACATAGTTTCCTTACAAATATAAAAAGAAATAATGTTAAATTGTTATATCTGAACCCTCAGCTGGTCAGAGGTCAAGACTTTAAGACTATCTATCCTTCGAACCAAGCAGATATTGTTGTATGTGAAACTATTGAAGAACTAAAAAAATTAAAGTCTCTGAAAAGATCCTGCGGATTTGCAAAGAAGGTGTCTAGCAATGATGATTTAGAAGAGATCGTTACAGCATCTGAGGTCAGTCCAGATCTTGTGATAATTGAAACTACCAACTGGAAAATAATACCATTGGAAAATATAATTGCCAGACTTCATAAATCAGGTACCAAAATATACACTACTGCGAGCAGCATAGATGAAGTAAGGACAATGTTTGCAATATTGGAATTAGGTGTCGACGGGGTAATTTTTACAACCGACGATGAAAAACAGGTAAGTGAACTGGGGGCAATTTTAGAAAATACAAGTCTTCCTCTTAAAGCAGCTCGAATAGTGGAAATCAAAGATGTGGGCACAGGAGAGAGGGTATGTATTGATACGGCCTCCATGCTTAAGGTGGGCGAAGGGTTACTTGTTGGTAGTAAAGCAAACTTCCTTTTTCTTATTCATAACGAGTCGATAGGCTCATCGTTTACGTCTCCTCGACCATTCAGGGTAAACGCAGGTGCAGTTTACTGCTATACACTGTTGCCCGACGGTAAAACTAAGTATCTATCCGAGATTGAATCAGGTGTCGAAGTTTTAATAGTTAACAAGGAAGGATTGTCACGGCACGTAATTGTAGGACGATCGAAAATTGAGACCCGTCCTTTGCGTTTGATAAAAGCAGAAATGAATGGTGAACAGGGAAGTATCATCCTTCAAAATGCGGAAACAATACGGGTGGTCACTATGGAAGGAAAATTGGTTTCGGTAACTGATCTCAAGGTCGGAGCCGAGATCCTAGCTCATGTTTCTAAATACTCTGGCCGCCATTTTGGGATGGAGGTTGATGAGTACGTTTTAGAAAAATGATTACTCTAGTTTCCAGCTCACTAAACAGATAATCTTTGTTTATCTCAAAGTTCACTATTTTAAAGTATGCCGAATATGCATAAAAAAACTATTCATAACTATGTTCCTTAATAAGAGTTTTGTAGATCAAATCATCACTGGAGACTGCAAGAATGTCCTATTAGACATTCCCGCTAATTTTATTCAGCTGACTATTACTTCTCCTCCCTACAGAAATGCTATAGATTATGATATGCATGTGTCAGGTAATGGGCAATATTATCGTGGGAAAAGCAAGATCGGAACTTCAGCATATTTAGACGAGATGTCTGAAATTTTCAATAATCATATTTATCGGGCAACCAAGGAAGGTGGGTATTGTTGTATCGTAATCGGCAACGAAGTGGTCAATGGCACTATTCTACCTCTACCACATATGTTACTGTCAAAAATTGTACAACCCTCAGGTAATTGGAATCTTCATGAAGAAATTATATGGCACAAAGTCACTGGGGGAACCAATAGATATGGCTCGTTTGTCATTAATCCTTATCCAAAATACTATAGAGCTAATATCATGCATGAATTTGTCCTAGTGCTAAGGAAGGGAGAAGTAACTAGCGGAAGGACAAATAGAAGTGAAATGTTACCAGCTACTCATGAGGAATGGACAAAAGAAATAGCGAATTCCATATGGCATATCCCACCAGTTCCTCCGGGATTCATTCAGCATCCATGTCCTTTTCCTGAGGAAATTCCTTATCGTTTAATGAAGTTGTATTCCTACGAAAATGATGTTATACTAGACCCATTTAATGGCAGCGGGCAGACCACTAAGGTAGCCTTTCATTTTCACCGCCACTATATTGGCATTGAAATAATAGAGCAATACAACAGATTAGCTTCAAGTCGCCTTGCTAAGGAGAAGATTCACATAAGACCCGAAGCACTTATTGCAAACTGGAAGAAAATCCCATCCCATTATAAGAACTTAGGTTCGGGCGTTTGAATTTTGCTCCAATATTATTCTCCTATTTGATATTTGTTTTATTTTTAGCGTCTATAAAATAATGACAACATTCACCGAGCAAATGCAACCAGGAACTAATTAATGCATACCATAAAATGCGACTGATGTCAAACAATAATTCGTATCTCGTGTAGCTGCATCATAGTTCTAACAACTTAAAGATTACAATAAGTATTTTATAAATGAATGAGAACAAAAGATCTTGGTTGATAAGAATTTGTGGATCAATAGGGGCCAAAAATGTGGAGGCCCTAGGCAGGCAAATACGGAAAGCTTTTTCTATGGGAGCAGACTATGTAGAGATCCGTTTTGATTTCCTAAAAAGCTCAGATATTGAACACGCCATAAGAATTGCCGAACCAACAAAGTCCAGAGCTGTGTTTACATTAAGGTCTGCACACGAAGCAGGCAGATTTGAGGGGAGTGAGAATGAGAGAATTGAATTATTAAAACGGTTGTCTATGGCGGGACCAATGCTTCTAGATGTCGAATATCTTACCATCAAAGATAACTATGACCTGGCAGATTTTTTAGTAAGCCAGCAAACACCTATTCTCATTTCTTGGCATGACTTCAAATGCACTCCTCCAAACAATCAATTACAAGATATTCTAAATGGAATAAGGATATATAGCAATTATGCAAAAATAGTGACTACAGCTAGGGATACGTATGATGCCTTCAGAGTACTCGAGCTTTATGAGGGCATTACAGGATTAGAGTTAATTGCATTTGCTATGGGCGAATTTGGTGTTATATCGAGAATTCTCTGCACAATGGCAGGCAATGCACCATTCACCTATGCGGCAGTAAATAGTCATACTGCGCCCGGCCAGCTAGACCTTAGTTATATGAGGAGGTTGTTTGATAGAATTAACTTCTTTTGCTACCACAAACCAAATGCAAAATACACATAGTAGTAAGACCTTTTGTATTATTGGCGATCCCATTCAACATTCACTTTCACCAGCTATGCAAAATGCAGCATTCAATGCGGCAGGGCTGAATTGCTCGTATATTGCATTTAGAGTCAAAAAGGGAGAGCTAAAGGAATCTATCGAATCACTTCGAGCTACAGGGGTGTCAGGATTCAATATTACAGTGCCACACAAAGTTGAAGCTATGAAATATCTGGACTGGTTTGACTCTAGCGCACGTAAAGCAAACGCAGTAAATACGGTTCACAATATGGATGGTGTTCTTAAGGCATACAACACAGATATCTATGGTTTTATTCATCCCTTGCATTTACGCAAAGTTAATTTTGATGGAATGAAAGTTCTTCTGATTGGAGCAGGAGGTGCTGCGAGGGCAATACTAGCAGCACTGGCAGATGAGAATGGAATCTCAGAAGTAAACATAGCAAACCGCTCAGAAGGAAAGGCAAGGGCCTTGTTAGAAATATCATTGGCCCTTGGGCTAAATTGCAAGACTGTTCCATGGGAAAGAATACCAGAATATTCTAGAAATACAAAACTGATTGTGAATGCGACAACTGTTGGAGTGAATAGTGAGCCTAGTTTGGTGAAGCACGAGGATTTTCATAAAGATGCTATTGTTTATGATATTGTATATAAACCTGTAAATACTGACTTCCTGGAAAACGCAAAATATGCTGGGGCCAATGTAATATATGGATATGAGATGCTGCTTTATCAAGGGGCGAAGTCATTTGAAATATGGACTGGAATGTCCGCTCCAATTGATGTTATGAAAAAAGTCTTACTGGGAACCTTAGGTGAGCCTTCATAAATACTAGAGTTCAGTCGAATATACATGGGGCAATTTCAATAGTTAACGCGATTTCTACTGGTTATGGTTCAGCCCTCGGCATATCATTAAAGGTAACAGTTGAACTGGAATTACAAAAAGGCCGCGGAATACTGTTTCAACCGGAGCTAGGAATTAATATACTCGAAAATATAATTGACAAAATTCTTCCAAACGAAATAAGGAGAAATAACCTAATAAGCGTAAAGGTAAACTCACAAATCCCTGTAGGAATGGGGCTGAAAAGTTCCAGTGCCGTATCGAGCGCTACTGCGCTCGCTTGTACTGGACTTATTGGCGATAATTTAGACGACAAGATTATTCTGAGCTCGGCAGTCCGTGCCTCATTAGATAGCGGAGTCAGCGTCACGGGAGCTTATGATGACTCTACAGCATGTTATTTTGGAGGTTTTGTGGTAGCAAATAACTATGGGTACGAACTTATCCACAGGGAAGAGGCGCCAGCCGATCTATACGTCGTAGTGTTCCTTCCGGATGACAAAAGGCGTGGAAATATTCACAATCTATATACATTCTCAGACCTTTTTATGGATGCCTTTAACCTGGCCAAAACTCGACAATATTGGAGAGCCATGAAATTGAATGGCTTACTTACTACGTCTGCCCTTTCTGGTGACTACGAACCCATTCTGGCAAGCATGCAGCGGGGCGCATTGGCGGCTAGCATTTCAGGGAATGGTCCATCGATAGCTGCTGTCACGTATAAAGAACATATAGAAGACATCAGACAAATATTTGCTAAATACAATGGTATAACTCTTGTTTCCAAAGCTAATAATGAGAAGGCAAGTGTCAAGGTAATAGTTGGTTAGTATTCGAATAGGTAAGTCAAGAATTAGTGGAACGCTACGATGTCCATCAAGCAAAAGCTATACTCACAGAGCAATCGCTATCGCCTCACTTGCCAAAGGAAAGTCTATTATCAATATGCCCTTGATATCTCGAGACACAATCGCAACATTATCGGCTTCAAGTGCCCTCGGGGTAAAGATCAATCAACAAAAGTCTAGACTAATTGTTGAGGGGAAACACACGTTAGATACGCCAGAAAACATCATTAATGCAGAAAATTCTGGGACTACGATTAGAATATTCACTGTAATGGCTGCATTAGTAAAGAGGGGATTTACGGTCTTGACTGGGGATGCAAGCCTTCGAAAACGGCCAATGCAACCTGCACTCGATGCGTTAACTCAGCTCGGCGTTGTATGTTATTCCACTCGAATTAACGGCTTGGCCCCTCTTTTGATAAAGGGAGGTGGTATTCAAGGAGGTAAGGTCAGAATTGATGGAAATATCTCAAGTCAGTTCCTATCCTCATTATTAATATCAACAATATATGCGAAATCGCCAGTATCAATTCGCGTAGGGAGACGACAGGTATCCAAACCTTACATTAGCTCAACCATAGCTACTATGGAAAAGTTCGGAGTGACCATTGATTATAAGAAGGATTTTTTAGAATATTATGTCCAGAATAAAAAATATAGTCCAACAGAGTTCCACGTTCCTGCCGACTTCTCCACTGCAGCATTACTACTTGCAGCCGGTGTTCTGGCAGGAGGAAGTATTACCTTAAAGGGACTAAGTTTCTCGCTACCGCAAGCCGATTCAAAGATATTAGAAATCCTAAAAGATATGAATGCAGAAATAAGTGTCAATAAGAAACGAGGAGAGGCAACTGTAACAGGTTCCAAGATTTTAGAAGGTGGCAGCTTCGATCTTACTGATACGCCTGATCTCTTACCCGTTCTTTCCATACTAGCACTGAAAGCCAGGTCTCCTGTCAAAGTAACAGGCATTGCCCACGCACGTTTGAAGGAAACCGATAGGGTGGCAAATATAGCGTCCCAAATAAAGAAATTTGGAGCCACAGTTGTCGAAGAGGAGGATCAATTATTGATAATTGCTCCACAGGTTATCAAAAATTCAAGTATTCAAACCTTTAACGATCATAGGCTATTCATGGCTTTTGTAATCGCATCTTTGCTAACAGAAAAATCAGAGGTTGAAGGTGCGGAATCTATTGATGTTTCGTACCCAAATTTCTTACTAGACCTAATACAACTCGGAGCAAAGATAAGTTTTCAATAGCATTCAAATTATTTTCAAGCACTTCCATGCTATCAACTCAATTAACCTGAATTGAATAAATGTTATCTAGTTATTCATTTGGTTTAAGTATAGACACCATTATTGTATCATGGTTATGTAAAAGCGATATGGAAGTGGAATATATATGGAGTCGCGATAAATTTCTCTATTAGTGCGATGGTCGGGAGCATAATCGGCGAACGCTTTGCTTGCATGAGTTTTGGAGAAAGTCATGGGAAATGCGTAGGTATGATTGTTGACGGATGCCCAGCAGGATTGCAGCTGAATGAATCAGATATTCAACCTCTGCTTGATCTTAGAAGACCTGGACAAACAATAATTGCCACACAAAGAAAAGAAGAAGACAAGGTAGAAATTCTGTCCGGGGTTTTTGAGGGTTTCACCACAGCTGCCCCGATATGTATGTTAATATGGAACAGAGATTCTGATTCTCGTTCCTACGATGCAATTGTAACAAAACCTCGCCCCGGGCATTCGGATTACCCTGCGCAAGTAAAGTACTCAGGATATGCAGACTATAGAGGAGGAGGAAGATTTTCTGGGCGGTTGACTGCTACGTTTGTCATGGCAGGTGCAGTTGCTCAGAAATTGCTTTATCATACCTTAGGCATAGAGGTAACTGCTTATACAGTCCAAATTGGTCACATAAGGGCAAGCGAGATTGATCTAGAAGATGCAAGGAAGTACAGATATACGAATGATATTCGGTGCCCTGATGTAACCGCTGCGGATCATATGAGAGAAGCAATACTGCAGACCAAGAAAGAAGGAGACTCATTGGGTGGAGTTGTTGAATGTGTATGCACTGGTTTGCCAGTAGGTTTGGGTGAACCCATTTTTTCATCTTTGGAGGCTGATATAAGCAAGGCAGTATTTAGCATCCCTGCAGTTAAAGCAGTTGAATTTGGTTCAGGATTTATGGGATCTGAAAAAAAGGGATCGGAGAATAATGATTTGTTTACCGTCAAAGACGGTAAAATAGTGACAAAGACAAATAACGCAGGAGGAATTTTAGGGGGGCTATCCAATGGGATGCCCATAAAAATGCGAATTGGTTTTAAACCTGCTTCTTCAATAAGCCGTACACAAAGGACCATAGACACTTCTACCCTCACTGAAATAGATCTCAGTGTGTCGGGGAGACACGACCCATGTGTAGTGCCAAGAGCCCCTCCAGTAGTAGAATCTATAGTATCCGTTATTATTGCGGATCATGCTATTAGATCGGGATTTATAGGACCTGTTTTGAAGAAATGGTCAAAGAAAAGAGACACGAAGAATTAAGTAAACTGCGAGATGAGATTCGCAATGTTACACTCGATATCATAGATAAGGTTCACAAAAGGATGGAGCTTTCCGAACGAATCGGAACTATTAAAGGCAATTTGAATATTGAAATAGAGGATGAAAAGGTCGAACAGGAAGTACGTGGGTCTGTTACTGAATTGTCCCATAAACTGGGAATCGATCCCGCTTTCTCTGGAAGGCTCTTAAATATAATGCTGATGGAGTCAATTCGGTTGCAACAGATACAACAAAAGAAGCCGGAGAGTACTCCTTCGGAATACACCCACCTCAGCGTTTTTAGTAAAGCCAAGGAACTGGAGAGCTCAGGAAAGAAGATCATACATTTGGAGGTGGGAGAACCTGACTATCCGCCACCCAGGATGATAAAGAAAGCTCTAATTGAGTCATACAATAAGAAACTGTATCATTACACGGACTCGAGAGGATTACCGAAGTTACGTCAGGCTATTGCAAAAAAAGTTGGTAATGGGATTACACATGATGAGGTAATTGTCACTTCAGGGGGGAGATTCGCCATTTTTTCTGCCATTCTTTCTATATTGAAGCCAGGAGAGGAGGTAATTTCCATTGATCCGGCTTGGCCTGCCTATCGAGAGTTCGTAGATTTTGCTGGGGGCAAAATAAAAACCCTAGAGACTACTCTGGAGGAAAAGTGGACCCCTGATATAAGACAACTAGAGGCAATGATAAGCGAGCATACGAAAGTAATTATTCTGAACTATCCGAATAATCCTACTGGCAAGGTTTTGGATGAAAAGTATATTACAAAAATCATCTCTTTAGCCAAGGATAACGGGCTGTACATGATAAGCGACGAGGTTTATTCAGACTATGCATTTAAGAGGTTCACAAGTTTGACACATTATAAATACGACAAAAGTATCGTAGTTTCGTCATTTTCCAAATCCTGTGCTATGACAGGTTTCAGAGTCGGATATGGAATTGCCAAGAAAGAAATTATTGACAAGATGGCAAGAGTTCAGGCTATTGCATTAACTAGCGTGGCAGAACCTATGCAGCATGCCGCGTTAAGCGCAATAGACTACAATCCTGCTGGGAACGTGAAATTAATCAAGGAACGACTAGATCTAATATCGGAGAAGCTATGCAATATGTCATTTGATTTCATAACTCCTGAAGGGGCCATGTATGTTTACCCTCGATTAAGAGGTCTAATCCAGAATGATGTGATATTAGTAGAAAAGCTCCTAAATTTGGGAGTCGCCGTTGCGCCAGGAAGTGGATTCGGAGAGAATTATAAACAATTTATGAGAATTTCAGCCTGTCAGCCGAAAAAGCTATTGGAACGGGGATTAGAAGTCATTAAGTCGATTATGCTCAAGCACTGACGGAAATGGTCCAACGAGTATCTATTATAGGTGCTGGAGGGAAAATGGGCTCATGGTTTTTGAGATACTTTTCTGAAAAATCAGAGACAAAAGTTCTGGCATATGATACAAATGCATTCTGGAAACCTCCTTCACATGCGACCTTGTGTGCAAATGTGGATAGCTGTGTAAGCGAAGCAGATCTTGTACTAGTATGCGTACCGATTACTAGTGCACCATCAGTCATAGAGGATTGTGCTTTAAGTATGAAATCAGGTGCCGTACTGGCCGAGATCTCTTCTATTAAAGCTAAGACTTTTTTGGTGTTGAAGAAATATTCCAACAAGATTCTCCCACTTTGCATACATCCCATGTTTGGACCAGGTGCGTCCAGTATAAGAGACACAAGAATACTCCTTATACCAGTAAAAAACAAGAAAACAGAGTCAGATATGGTATCCTCTTTTATGCGCGGATCAGAAATTATAGTACTTCCCACTGCCCGAGTACATGATAGATATATGGCAATAATTCTTGGATTAACTTATTTTGTAAACATGGTACTTGCTAAGATCCTATCGAAGGAGGACATCTTATATTTGGAAAAGATCTCGGGCACCTTTTTTGGAATCCAGCTCCTACTAATGCAAGGAATTCTAAGTGATGATCCTAATCTTATTGTTTCAATCATTTCTCGGAACTCATACACCCAAAAGTGCATTTCAGAATATCTTTCTGAAGCGGATACGCTCAGGAGTATAATACGGGGAAGAAGGGAGAGTGAATTGTTGAGAGACCTAAATACGGTCAAATCAATTTTCGAACGAAGCTTTGACTTGCAGATGTCCTATCAAAATATGTATACTATGTTTAGAAAGCATAAGGAACATAGATAGGCTAGCCTATTCTAAACCATTAAGACTTTTCTTGAAAAAAGGTCGAAACTGATCTGATAGTATCGATTTAAGTGTATGTTGTGTAACCCATGTCTGGTTGGCCCTTTGTAGTAAGAAAATATAATAAAACAATGGAAAATATGCTTAATGCTTGACTCTAGGCAAAGATTGTGCTGCTTGTGTAGGTACTCTAGTAAAAATTAGAAGATTAGCCTCCTATGATATATATCATTAATAATGCAGATCAGAAGTAATGAAAAAACAATTTGCTAACCACCTCTTGTGCCTTCAACATGAGGACAAGGAGGTAAGGCTTTCATTAATTCCGCTGCATATAGCAGATGACAATGAGTGTATTGAAGGATTTTTGCAATGTCCTCATTGTGAAGCTATTTATCCCATAATAGAAGGAGTAGCAATTGTTGTAAAGAACTTCACGGCATATATCCAGGTGAGAACTTCTAGTTATGGCAAATGGTTATTGAAAACAAGAACAGAGAAGATGAAAGGTTTCTTAAGAGAAGCAAGTAGGTACTTAGATACATCTTATGCTGGAAATGATCGCTATGAAGAAGGGGGTGTTTGGTTTGCACCATATAGATGGACACATTATGACCATGAGTCAACGGATAGACTTCTCAGCTCTTTAAGGTGGCGATTAAAACCAAATGAATTATACAATAGAGTAATTCATGGAATAAATCCAAAAATGGATGCTCTAGCCCTTGACGTGGGTTGTTCGTTGGGCTACAGTACCCTGACGCTTGCTAAAAAATACGCTTTTACTATAGGGATTGATTTGTCTTTTTCTTTCATAAAAGAAGCAAGAAGGAGGATGTTTGAATATAGGCAGGGCAATGTAGAATTCTGTGTCGCGGATTGTCTTCTAGCGCCATTTAGTTCAGGAAAATTCGATTTGGTTATTGTATTCAATATGATAAATTTATTAGATGCATCAAAACTGCTCGCTTCCATTCATTCTCTCTTGAAACCCTCTGGTTATACTATTATTGCCGACCCTTTCGATTTTAATCACGAACCTCGCCCCCAAACCAGGTTCGATAGTCAATCGTTTAGAGAGCTCCTTAAAAATTCCAAGTTCAAGATTGAAGACAAGATAGGTATAAAAGAGTCTTATATTCCTTGGATTCTGAAAATAAGCGAGAGAATATATCTAGTCTATTTCGTTGATTATATCAAAGCAAAAAAAGTTTCCAAACACAAACCACGTTGAGATCAATTATATATAGCTACTCATGAGCCTTATTAGTACAATACGTGGTATCTATAGACTCAATATTTTAGGAGCTAGTATGCTTTTGTCATATTTTGTTCATCATAGTTTTACTGATTAAGTGTGTGTAGGTCATTATTAGAAGAATATGAAAATTCAACATCCAGCTTTGCATTTTTAAGTGGCCTACAGGTATCTGCATTTGCGTCCTGTTTTATCTCTATATTCGAGACCAAATTCCGATAAGGAAGAGAGATCCTTACTATTAAATATAGAGCCGTCTTTACAAACGAGCCTATCTCCTATACAACAGCTAGCACATATTCCAATTCCGCATTTCATATAACGTTCAAGACTAGCTTGAAGCGGAATTGATCTTGCTGAAGCAAGATCGAAAACCTTCTTCATCATACCTTCAGGTCCGCATGTGTATATGGCATCAAACCTTTCTGCACTTATCAGATCTAGCATAGCATCTGTGGTCTGTCCTTTCATTCCGTAGCTGCCATCTTCGGTCGTAACGACTACTTGATGGTTTGTATCTCCTAAACATTTTGCTGCCAGCCTTTCGAAAAATACTTCTGAATGGGTTTTAGCCCCGATAATTAAAGTTGTATCGATTCTAGCACTGTTTAGATGACCTGCCAACCGTAGTAACGGAACCAACCCGGTCCCTCCTCCTACGAGCAATACTTTCTTGGCATCCTCTTGAATTTCAAAAAAATTCCCGTATGGCCCTCTCACACCTAGCTTTTCACCTACTTTCTTATCGTACAACGAGGTTGAGCCATATCCTTTCTTGCGTACAGTCACTGCTGCATAAAATTTTTCGTGCCAGATCATTACGCTCATAGGTAGCTCCTCTACTCCCGGGATCCAAACCATTAAGAATTGCCCTGCTTCTGCCTTCGAACTAGTTCCATCCCTGAATGCTAAAGTTCGTACTGTTGGGGTCTCCTCAACGATTTTTTCTATCTTAACAATACGAAGCCTGTCAAAACTTGTGCGCAAGGCCTATTATCTCCATCACACTTTTCACATTTTTCCTTTTGAGATAAGTCTGTATGCCCGTGCAAATAGTATAAAAACTGGACAATCCTTCAGTTGCTATAACGCTTCCCAATTGAACTGCGGATGCTCCTGCAAGCATCGCCTCTACTGCATCCTTCCAATTGAAGATACCACCACATGCTATGACTGGGATTTCAATGCGTTTAGTAATTTCATAAACGCACCTTATCGCTAGAGGTTTGATTGGCTTACCCGAGAGTCCGCCTATCTTATTGCTAAGTATGGGCATTCCCGTCTCAATATCTATTACCATAGCCCTAAGTGTATTAATCGCAGTTATTCCATCTGCCCCGGCATCTTTTGCGATGGACGCAACTGAAAGTACATCAGCATTTCCTACACCCACTTTTACGAATACTGGTTTATTTGTATACGATTTTGTTGCCTTGACAATTCGGTAAACCATTTCTGGATCATCGCCCACCTCCATGCCCATCTTTGCTACGTGTGGACATGAAAGGTTAATTTCGTAGCCAATAATATTCAGCCTATCGAATTTCTTAACTAACGAAGGAAAATCCTTATCAGATGATCCTACAAGACTTACTAATATAGGGAGATTGTCGTTCTCTCTGATTTCTTCCGAAAAAGCATCTGCACCTGGATTAGCTAAGCCTACTGCATTTAGATAACCTGAATCGTTCAATGAAACAATAGTTGGATTTCTATATCCTTCTATTGGGGAAGTACTGATCGACTTACTAACAATAGCTCCTACATTTAATTTATACAACCTTCTAAATAGATTCATGGAGATGCCCAGAAAACCTGAAGCAAGCATAGTTGGATTACGCAAACAGATGCCCGCAAAACTTACAGAAAGGCTACTGCTTGATAGATGTTGTTCTCTTCTCAATTCGAGCGCATCTTCAGCAAGCTACGACGTACCCGTATAAACTTTTTCTCATATGAATTGTATAACCCTGGCTAATATAGGACATATTTCCTTCGATATTCAAACAGCCATTCGTCACTCATCTGGGGAATACAAATTTAAGGGAGAGGCTGCACAGAGATTTAGAAAAACCGATATTTGTTCCTTAAACCAAAACCATGGATTTGGTATCTTAGAGTGCTGCATTTTCAAATATGAAATTGGGATTTAGTAGTAATGCATTTAAAAAATTTTCATTAGAACAATGCATCCCGTTAATATCCAAGATAGGTTATTCTGCCATTGAAATACTTTGCGACCTGCCACATGCATACCCGCCTAAAGAGCAAGATGTAACTAAGACGAAAGCCCTCCTCTCCAAACATAACCTAGAAATTTCTAATCTAAACGCCTTTACTTTGTACGCTATTAAGGACACCTATCATCCGTCCTGGGTCGAAGATGTAAGTGAACTAAGGCAAATACGTTTCGAGCATACAAAAAATTGTATAGAACTCGCGAGTGAATTAGGTTGCAGAAATATATCAACTGAACCTGGAGGTCCTCCGCATACAAGAACAACTAATCCCGTTGCGCTAAGGCGTCGATTTGTAAGGGAGATGAACAAATTATCACGATTCGCAGAGGACCAAGAAATAAAAGTGCTTGTAGAGCCTGAGCCTGGACTTTTACTGGAAACATCTCAGGATTTCTTATACTTTATCAAAAAAATTGAATCAGAATATATTAGGCTAAACTTCGATATTGCACATTTTTATTGTGCAAGGGAAGATCCAGCTGAAGTGATCCACCGGCTATCAGATTATATAGAACATTTTCACCTGTCCGACATTGCGGTTAATAGGATTCATAACCATTTAATTCCTGGAGAGGGAGCGATTAACTTCAGATCGGTTTTCAAAGCAATCGTCGAATTTGGGTATAAAGGATTTATAACGGTGGAATTATATCCATATCAGAATAATCCTGTATACGCAGCTACTAAAGCCTTTGAATTCTTGCAGAGTCTAAGGTTAGATTTCTGACGTCGCAGATTGCAAAATGAGGTCACATTTGAATACAGATCAAGGGCAGGTTTCCATTTTTACTCGTAGATTTGGCTCTGGTTGTAGATAGAATATAGTTATAGATATAAATAATAAACACGCCCGAAAAGTTCGGGATTGATAAAACACGTAATATTGCTTGATATCGTGGGATTGGAAATCAAAAACTTGGAATCTGGAGATCTATTACCTAACATTTCAAAAATTGCTTCAACTGGTGAGTATTCTAGATTGGAACCTGTGTTTCCTGCAGTAACATGTACAGTTCAAGCTAGCATATTATCAGGAAAATACCCAAATGAGCACGGAATTATTTGTAATGGATTGTATGATAGAAACAAACACGAAGTATCTTTTTGGGAGCAAGCCAGCAGTCTAGTTGAAGCCGAGAGGATATGGGACTTGATAAAGAAAAAAAGACCATATTCTAGAGCTGCTGTCCTTTTCGGACAGCACACGATGTATTCAAATGCAGATTTTGTAGTAACGCCTAGACCTCTTCATATGGCAGATGAAATGATAATGTGGTGTTATTCGAGGCCCCCTGGATACTATGAAGAACTAAAATACAAATTTGGTGAATTTAATCTGGCCAGCTATTGGGGTCCTTTGGCTTCTCAGGAGTCCAGTGGTTGGATAGTCAGAGCAGCATTAGATACTCTGGAATACCAGCGACCGAATTTTATGTTCGTGTATATACCACATATAGACTATTCTGCCCAAAAGTTTGGTAAGAACAGCAAAGCAATGCAAAATGACTTGAACAAGGCAGATGAGTTTGTTGGAAATATTGTCCAGAAGGTAAAAGATTTGGGACTAGAGGACGAAACGCTATTCATAATATTTTCTGAGTACTCATTTAATGACGTGAGAGCGTCTGTTCCTCTGAACCAAAAACTTCGCGATGCGAATTTGCTTGCCATTCGAAATATCCATGAGAAGGAATACTTAGATTTAGAATATAGTACTGCATTCGCTATGGTGGATCATCAAATAGCACATATCTATGTAAAAAAAGGCTTTGAGGATAAAACTAGAAAAGTACTTGAGAATGTTGATGGCGTAGATGTTGTGTTGACCTCGGTAGAGAAAAAGAAACTCAAGATAGATCACAAAGAGCGCAGCGGTGATATAATTGCAATATCCGATAGAGACAAATGGTTTAATTATAATTGGTGGTACGATGGCGAAAAGGCTCCGAAATTTACAAGGACAATTGATATACACAGGAAACCTGGCTATGATCCGCTAGAATTATGCTTAGATTATAACACCAAGTCGATATCTCAAGACACAAGCTTGATAAGGGGCTCACATGGCCTCCCACCCCATGCCCAAAAAGATGAAGGTCTTGCATTGTATGTTTCTAGTCGCCGAACTGGTATGATGGAAAACAATCTAGAATCTCGCCAAAGCATATCTTCAGTGAAGCTCGGTAAATACCTCATCGATTTGCTAACGACTTGAAGTTAACAGAGCTGGAATGTGGCAAAACTGCTGCAAGTTTCATTTATTAATCTATAGGATGTATGCACGAAAGCTAGGTATGCGATCACGTAAAGGTAACATCCAAAGCACTCATGAAGAATTTGCTTCTCATATTAGAAAGGGTCTTTGCCAGAGCTTCGGTGAGAAATGGATAAATCCGAAGTTTTTTTATGACGAGAAGGGATCATATCTTTTCGACCAGATATGTCTTCAACGCGAATACTATCTAACAAGAACCGAGACTGAGATATTAGAAAGGTATTCCAAGGATATTGTTTCAAATCTCAAATGCACTGCTGCTAGTATGATTGAATTTGGAAATGGCAGTTCCTTAAAGACCAAAATTATTCTGAACCATTTTTCCTCTCAGGGTGTGGATGTTATGTATTTTCCAATAGATATTTCTCAAACAGCGCTCATTTCTAGCATCAGAAGTCTTTCCTCAGAATTCAGGAATTTGGATATTATAGGAATCTCATCTGAATATCTGGAAGGAATAAGAAAGATATGCAGTTTAATAGGTGCGAGCACTAGCATTCCAAGGAAGAAGGTCATGTTTTTTCTAGGGTCAAGCATCGGAAATTTTGAACCTGACACGACAAGATCCTTCCTTAATTCAATCAGGCACACTATGCGAACGTATACAGGAGATAATCTATTTATCAGTTTCGACCTCGAAAAAGATCCTCATATCTTAGAGTCAGCCTATAATGACAGAGCCGGCATAACATCAAAATTCAACTTAAACTTATTAAAACGTATTAATAATGATCTGGGTGGAACGTTCAACTTGAAGGATTTCTCCCACTATGCCACGTACAATAAGAAAAAGAAAAGAATAGAGATGTACATTATATCAAAGTGCAACCAAGAAATATATGTACGAGACTTGGATCAAACAGTCAGTCTGAAAAAGAATGAAAGAATTCACACAGAAAACTCCTATAAGTATTCCTTAGATGAGATTAAACAGCTGGCAGAGAAAAGTGGTTTTATTGTAGAAAAAAATTATATGGACGCAAAAATGTGGTTTGACCTAGCATCATTATCCAAATCTTAACTATTCACATTGTAGTACGATTAGGTGAGGTGTAATTCATAAATTAAAGAATATAATTACGTCTAGTTGGTTTTTCCAGTAAGCTCTATCTATTATCATCTGACCTGTAACAGATAAGATAGTCCTTCAAAAAAATTTTGACTCGCTTGATTCATAATATTTTAGATATTCATAGATATCCTCTCAGGCAGCATTGATTATGCAGGGTTAAGTATTTTGAATTCATCAGATTCAAGACGTCCTGTTAGCCCAGCATACTATGGTAAAGGTACTGAGAGCTGAGCCTGTTACACCTGCAATTAGCGCTCCTATCATCGATTGATTGAGAAAATTTGGTAATGCAGTTGAGAACCAACCTGTCAGACCTGGCAGGGACAAATAGCCTATGAAACCTATGCTGAAACCAAGGAGCCAGAATAAAAATATTGCTAATTTTCTAGACATTTTTATTGCCTCTTGGGCTCTCGATAACCAGTGTGACACCTTGTACCGAAAAGCTATTGAAACGAATCATGTTAATTTGAACGATAAAGAGGGTATTAAATCAGATAGTCAATTTTTGTAAATATAATAGGAGTCTAGAGCATAATTCAAGGTCAAACCCTTTACACCGCCATGGGATATTGTCATTTATTATCTAGATTTATTTCCTATAATGGTAAATTCTTGTGACATATCCAGATATATACAACGGTATTCCGTATGGGATGAACGGTATGGCAAAAGTGGAGCTTTATGAACGATTTTTGCATACGCTTGTTGTGGCTTATCTTATAGGTGTAGCGTCTGCACGTCGACATTTAATTTCAGCAAGGCCTGCCTTTTCTGAATTTTTATAATTACACTCATGGTTGTTTTGAGGCATGAAATCATCATTAAAGGCGTCTGAATAAATATGACATCCGAATATCACAATAGGTGTCCAGAATGTCAATCACATCTAATTCATGATCACAATAAGGGAGAATACATATGCCAAAACTGCGGTTGTGTAGTTATGGAACAGGTATTCGACTATGGTCCTGAGTCACACTCGTTGGACTTCGAAGAAAATTCCAAGAACGTAAGGGCTAGTGGATATACAAGTGTTTCACTCCATGATTACGGCTTGCGAACCGAAATTGGGGTCGGGTCAAGGGATTATAGTGGAAAATCAATCAACCACCAAGTAGCAGAACAGATGAATAGTATGCGAAGGTGGCATTCGCGCATAAGGGTTGCATCTCCGAAGGAAAGAAGGTTATCGAATGTTTTATCCAAAATTAACGAGATTTGCTCTTTAATGTCTCTTTCCAAAACAGTTATAGAGACTGCGGCAATGCTCTACAGGAATTTCGAAACTATGAGTGAAGCAAAGGGAAAGTCGATCACATGTATAGCAGCAGCCTCAATATACCTGGCGTGCAAGAGATGTTCGATCGTTAGGTCGCTTGAGGAGATCGTTAGAGCTGAAGGAATAATAAAGGAAGACAGATCAACATTGAAACTTGCATCAAAGTACTATAGAATGATGGTTATTGAAATGGGTGTTTTTACAGCCCAAGACTCGTTAGGCACTGACGCGGCCCAGCCCATTGCATCCCATACACTCAATCCTTCATTGGTTGCTCAGTCTGAACCAATTCCAGTAACTCTTGCAATCGACCAATATATTTCGAAACTTGCTAATGTAGCAAAGATCGATACAAGAGTTGAAAGACTGGCAATCGACCTTGCGCACAAGACTAATAGCAATCTTATAGCTGATGGTAAAGCACCAAATGGTTTAGCTGCAGCATACATTTACCTGGCTGCGCTATTGCTTGGGATCAATTTACTGCAGATGGACATATCTACACTTGCTGGTGTCACTGAGGTCACTATTCGCAACAGATGCAAAGACATCTTGTCAAATTTTAAACTTAAGGTTACAGTTAAGCCGGTGCCGGGAATGCCTCTCTCTTAGTCTTGATATGTCTGTAGGTCCATATTATATAACGGCCTCTCATTGGCAGTCGCAGACTAAACCTTTTGTAGCAAGAACTATGTCTATTGGCTATGCATACGGAAATATTGTTTATATTATTCTATGAAGAAGATTACCCTATGAGAAAAATAAACGGAGAGACCGTTACAGGAATAGCGCTCATTTTTCTGGCAATACTGTTTATCATGGCAGGGATGGTAAATCCTGTCTGGGCTCTGCTATTTTGGGCCGATGTCCTTATTCTTGTGATTGGAGTCGCATTTATGATTCTAGGAATGTGGACTCTCAAGAAAGACCTGCAAAGAACAAGGCATAAGGTTTAGTATGATGCAAGTAGAATAGGGCTACTTCTGTAAGGTGTTCTGAAAAATTGAGAAATATTGAGAACAACTGACTGCGACAACATGCGAATAGAATGAATTAGTATTCGTCTTTTGTCATATCGCTAATTGGATATTGCTAGTCGACAAAAGCGTTAAATGCAACTCACTGTGTGTGATATTGTTGTGAGCTTGACATTCTTTTGTAAGCGTGGAAACCATAAGGACTGTCCTGGAGTCTGGCCTATGGACTATAAAGATGAATGTACTCATGATTGCTCGTTTGATATTACAATTTCAAAGTGTGGTTGTCAATGTCATAAAGTAGCTTAGAATACTTATGCAAAAGGCAACTATCTAGCGAATATTAATGTGATTTGGACACAAGGTTTATCTGCTCTGGATTGAAAAATCAATAATACTCTATTAAGGTCAATCATTATGTGTTTTTAATATTGGCATATTGCTGACGAGGTTGTGAGCTGCAATGTAATTGAAGAAAGTAATTACAGTGCTACTTTAATCCAAAGCTGTTACTTTATGAATTAGCTCCTGAGCTTTTTGACGAATATCCTTATTAATTTTCACTATAACCATACCCTTGAGAGGCTGGCCATAAATAACCACTGAGCCATCCGGTGCCAAGACAAATAAGGGTAGCGCGAGCATATCTTCCTCGCCGTATACAAATATTCGAACTGGAAAAGGCTTTTTCAGGGCGTCTTTAATTGTAGCTATAGCTATTCTTGACACAGACCCGGGTTTATTTGAGCAGCGGATATGGGAGAACTTCTTTTGATCCCTTTCTAACATAAGACAGGCGATTTTGGAGCTATCTATTCGTTTTCTTCTCTCCTTTCCGTCAACAATAGACAAATCTGGAATTATTCCAAACGAGAGTAATTTGGAAGTTGTGGCGTCCCCTACCGTCGCTAGAACTCGAGAATCCCTTACGTAATTTTCAATTTTTTTTTTGTTATATCCTCATCTAGGATGAGCTCGCCAAATGGTTCTTTTAGTGATCTAGTTATTTCAAGGGGAAGGACCATTTTTTTGTTCTGCTGATATAGATGAAATAGTTGAGGTTCGTTTATCTTCTGGCATTTCATTTAAATTTAACCCAGCGGCAATAACACTAATTCTGCCTGCTGTTACTTTGGCCATTTTTCTGAGTGCATTTGCTTGAATAGAGTCAGGGTCAGAGATTATGACAGGCTTACCTTTATCACTTCCTTCCATAATCTGGGGAAATAATGGAATTTCACCCAGAAAAGGAATATCGAACTTTTCACTTATTTTTTGACCTCCTCCTCTACCAAAAATGTTTATGTGTTCATTGCAATGAGGACACTCAAGATAGCTCATATTTTCTATAACGCCAACAATAGGCACATTCAATTTACTAAACATACCTAAAGCCTTTACTGCAACATTCATAGCTACATCTTGTGGGGTAGTTACTATTATGATCCCTGTTACAGGTATAGTTTGAGCCATTGTTAATGGAGCATCTCCAGTTCCTGGGGGCAGGTCTATTATTAAATAATCAAGTGAGCCCCACTCAACATCTGTTAAAAATTGCTTTACGATCCCAGAAACTATCGGGCCTCTGTAAATACCAGCCTGCTGGGACTGTTCGTAAAAAAAACCCATTGATATAACCTTAATTCCTTCCACATTGGGCGGCTGAATCTTGTTGTTAAGAACCTGAGGCTCTTCCTCGGCTCCCAGCATTAGAGGGACGCTAGGCCCATAGACGTCTGCATCCAAAAGACCTACTTTGGCTCCGCTTCTTGCCAATGCAAGTGCTAAATTTACGGCGATTGTTGTCTTGCCTACCCCTCCTTTGCCGCTAGCTATTGCAATTATATTCTTGACATCTGGTATTAATTCATCCATAGATATGGCGCGACCTTCCATCACACGAGCGGTAACTTTTAGATCGAGACTCTGTACACCTATACCGGCTATTGCAGCACGCACATCCTGTTCAATATCGCTGTTGAAAGGACAAGCAGGAGTGGTAAGTTCTAATGTGAATGAGACCTTGCCATCTGTGATCGCAAGATCCTTGACCATACCCATTGATACAATATCCTTGTGCAGCTCTGGGTCGACAACCTTCCGTAAGGATGACATGACTTGTTCGACTGTTACCATTTTACAATAAAAAATCCCTTCACTGCCTATTTAAACCCTTCAGGTATTAAGGGGGGTCATGGGAATAGTCTTTTCACATCTTGAAACCTTTTCCTTAGGGTTACAATACTTGTATCCCCTGCCACTGCTATCTGTGCCTGGCTAACTTTTTCTCCTTCTTTGAGACACGCAGCATATAGTACTGCAACGGCAAGAGCATTAGGGTCTTTGCCATGTGAAATTGGGTTTTCTTTGATTATTCTAAGCATTTCTAATCCACGTCGGTATGTAATTTCACTGACCCTCGCTTTATTTGCTATCTTTGCAAGATATGCATTCGAATCTATCACGGGCAAATGGAGTTTCATATAGCGCACTAAAAGTCGATAGCACTTCCCTGCAAATATTGAGTCAGCATTCACTGTGTCGGCAATTTCATCTAAGGTTCTAGGCACATTTAGCTCCCTGCATGCGGCGTATACTGATGCGACGACAAGTGCACGAATAGACCTACCCTTGATAATATGCTTATCCAGTGCCTTGCGATAATTGTATGCAGACTTCTCCATTAATGCATCACTTAGAGAAAGCTTGTCTTTTATAGTACCAAGAATAGCGAAAGCATTCTTGAGATTTCTATGATAACTTCTATTATTGCTCGAAATTTTATTCCACCTTCTCATTCTATGTACCTTGCTTAATTGTTCTGGACTAATTGTCGCTCCATTTGCGTCTATGTTAGAGTAGGAAATGAATGTAGAAAGTCCCATATCGTGAAATGCAAGTGACGTAGGCATACCTGTTCTACTCTTACTTTCCATATCATCACTAGAGTAGATTCTCCACTCAGGTGATAAAGACTCAATATTGTCATGTAATACCATACCGCATTCGCTACAAACTACCTCACTGTTATCTGCGTCATATACTATTGCCTTACTATTGCATAAACTACATTCTTCCTTGTCCAAAGATATTCCTTCTTCAGTAGTATTCAAAGCCCTTTTAGTCATAGGAAAACGCAGTTGGGCCGGTACATTTAAGGAATGTGTGTACAATTAAACTTAGTAGCACAATAAGTGTACAAAAGGACACATAGCAACGGGATTAAACACAAATTTGATATATTTAATATCATTACTATTCCTTGAATGGGCACCAGGAAATCTGACGTTGATTATGACACCCGATCATCAACAGTTACAAGATCGTTCCGATTTGAAAATGAATTATCAAAGATTTTAGAGGATGAGGCAGAAAGAATGGGAATCTCAGTTAATGCACTAGTCGGAATTATATTGCGAAGGTACTGTGAATTCACAAGATATTTATCTAAAATAGACATGATTGTCATTAATCGCGAATTTCTCACCCTCATTTTGGAGACATATGATGACCATTCAGTTCAGAAAATGGGAACAAAGCTGGGTCAGACTGTTCCTTCTGATACGATCATGTTTTGGAAGAAAGAGATTAACGAACATACTGTTCTTGAATATATAGAGAAAATTATTTGTAGATATGGTCATCTTGGAACGTACGACGAAGTATTACAATCTGACGTAAGAACTATTGTCATAAGGCATCGTCTGGGAAAGAAAGGTTCGATCTTTTTTCAAGCGTATTTTTACGCTGCACTCAAGACGATGTTGGAGATTGAATCCAAATTCGAAATAACCGACTCATCTCTAAAATTCAATATATGCAAGAGATCCGATATTTAATATTGTAAGTAAA
>Ga0126312_10000563_pt1 | contig 22631 bp, 23 predicted proteins | sample Plot104A_FD_92537 | JGI IMG/M metagenome (GOLD analysis project Ga0126312, IMG submission 92537) | Serpentine soil microbial communities from UC McLaughlin Reserve, CA, USA - Plot104A | ecosystem: Environmental > Terrestrial > Soil > Grasslands | place: USA: UC McLaughlin Reserve, Lake County...
GACCTCGGCGTGATGCTGCCCTACTCGCCGCTCCACCATCTGCTGCTCGCGGACTTCGGCGGCCCGCTCGTGATGACGAGCGGCAACGTCTCGGACGAGCCGATTGCCTACGAGGACGAGGACGCGCTTACGCGCCTGCGGCAGATCGCCGATCTCTTCCTCGCGCACGACCGGTCGATCCACATGCGCACCGACGACTCGGTCGTGCGCTCGACCACGACGGGGCCGCTGGTCATGCGCCGCTCGCGCGGACACGTGCCCGCCAGCCTGCCGCTGCCGGTCGAGGCCGGGCGGCCCCTCCTCGCTTGCGGCGCCGAGCTCAAGAGCACCTTCTGCGTCGCCAAGGGGCGGCGCGCCTGGGTCAGCCACCATATCGGCGACCTCCAGAACTGGGAGACGCTGCGCTCGTTCCGGTCGGGCATCGAGCACTTCGAGCGCGTCTTCGCAGTCGCCCCGGAGGTCGTCGCGCACGACCTCCACCCGGACCACCTGTCCACGCGTCACGCCCAGGAGCTCGAAGGCGTCGAGCTCGTGGCCGTCCAGCACCACCACGCGCATCTTGCCGCCTGCCTGGCCGAGCACGGCGAGACGGGGCCCGCCGTGGGCGCGATCTTCGACGGCAGCGGCTACGGGCCGGACGGGACGGTATGGGGCGGCGAGCTGCTCGTGGGTGACTTGCGCGGATACGAGCGCGTCGGGCACCTCCTGCCCGTGCGCCTTCCGGGCGGCGACCGCGCCGCCCGCGAGCCCTGGCGGATGGCGTGTGCCTGGCTGGACGGCGAAGGAGACCCTCCACCGGGCGTCGAGCAGAGGCGCTGGGACGAGATGGCCGAGCTGGTCCGCACGGGCCTGGCCTCCCCCCTTACGTCCAGTGTCGGCCGGCTGTTCGACGCCGTTTCGGCCCTCTGCGGGATCCGGACGGTGACGAACTACGAGGGCCAGGCGGCAGTGGAGCTGGAGGCCGCCGCCGAGCGCACCGAGCGGCGCGCCTACCCGCTGCCGCTGGCCGGCGACGTGCTCGACGCGCGCGCGACGATTCACGCCGTTCGCGACGACCTCGCCCGCGGCGTCTCGCGGGCGCTCGTGAGCGCCCGCTTCCACAACGGCCTGGCGGCGGCGACCGCCGCGGCCTGCGAGCGCCAGGGAGTCGCTGCGGTCGTGCTCTCCGGCGGCGTCTTCCAGAACCGCCTGCTCCTCGAGCGGACGAGCGAACTGCTCGAGGAACGCGGGCTGCGCGTGCTCGTCCCGGGCCTCCTTCCGCCGGGCGACGGCGGGATCTCCTACGGACAGGCGGCCGTGGCCGCGGCGGTGGCGTGATGGGCGGCCTCGACGGCACGATCGCCGGGCTGGGCCAGGGGGCGGGGCTTGCGGTCTGCCTGGTCATCGCCCTGCTGCTGGGGCTTCGCCACGCCACGGACCCGGACCACCTCACGGCCGTCTCCACGCTCGTCGCCACGGATCCGGCGGGCGGTGTCCGGCGCGCGCGCCGGCTCGGGCTGGCCTGGGGGGCGGGCCATGGGCTGACGCTGGTGGCCCTCGGGCTGCCGGTCGTGCTCGTGGGCCGCAGCCTGCCGGACTCAGTGCAGATGGCCGCGGAGGTGGCGGTCGGCGTCGTCATCGTCGTGCTGGCGCTGCGCCTTTTGATCCGCTGGCGGCGCGGCTACTTCCACGTGCACGAGCACCGCCACGGAGAGGTGGTCCACGCGCACCCGCACGTGCACGAGGGCGAGCCGCGCGATACGCACCCGCCGCGGCATGCGCACGACCATCCAGAGCAGCTCGGCCGCTCGCCGGCCGCGGCGTTCGGCATCGGCCTGGTCCATGGCGTGGGCGGCTCCGGCGGCGCGGGGATTTTGTTGGTGGGGGCGGTCTCGAACGGCGCCGAGGCGGCGCTCGCGCTGCTCGTGTTCGCCGGCGCCACCGCCATCTCGATGGCGCTGCTCTCGACACTCGTCGGCAGCGCTCTCGTGAGCCCGCCGCTGTGGCGGCGGCTGGGCGCGGCGGCGCCTGTGATGGGCGGCGGCAGCCTCGCGTTCGGGCTCTGGTACGGGCTCGGCGCCCTCGGAGTGCTGCCCTTCGTGCTCTAGCCGCCTCGGATCGCCGTCCGCCAGACGTCCCAGATGAACAGCGCCTGGAGCGGCAGCCGCGCGTAGAGCGCCCAGCGCGGGAACTGCTTGTAGCGCTCGGGATGCACGGCCATGTGCACGTTCGCCGGGAAGACCGCGACGAGCGTGGCGATCATCCACCAGGCGGCCGGGATGCGCGTCCGCTCGAGGAGGATCCCGGCGCCGCCGGCGATCTCGGCAACGCCGCTGGCGGCGACGAGCTCGTTGTGGGCCGGTAGGTAGTCGGGCATGATGGAGCGATACCAGCGCGGCCGCACGAAGTGCATCACGCCGGTGAAGACGTAGGTCAGGCCGACCCTCCCCTGTGCCCGCGTCATGGCGGCGTACCCTAGAAGGAGCGCAGCGCGATCGCTGATCGCGCGAGCACCGCACTACCGTATCCCCGTGATCGAGAAGCTCGTCGAGCAGATCGAGAGCCGCTTCGCCGAGCTCTCAGAGCAGATGGCGGATCCCGGGGTGATCGCCGACCGTGACCGGTACGCGGAGGTCGGCAGGGCCTACCGTTCGCTGGAGCACGCCCACGATCTGGCGCGTGAGTGGCGGACGGCCTCGTCGGACGCCGACGGCGCCCGGGAGATGCTCGCCGAGGACGGCGACGACGCCGAGCTGCGCGAGCTCCTGCAGGCCTCGGAGAAGCGGCTGGCCGAGCTCGAGGACGAGATCCGCCTGGCGATGGTGGAGCCGGACCCCCACGACGAGAAGGACGTGATCGTCGAGATCCGGCCCGGGACGGGTGGCGAGGAGGCCGGCCTGTTCGCCTCCGACCTCTACCGGATGCTCAGCCGGTACGCCGAGCGACGGGGCTTCAAGACCGAGCCGCTGTCGGTGGGCGACGGGCACTTCACCTTCGCCGTCAAGGGACAGGGCGTGCACAGCGTCTTCAAGTACGAGGGCGGCACGCACCGCGTTCAGCGGGTCCCCGAGACCGAGTCGCAGGGCCGCATCCACACGTCCACCGCCACGGTCGCGGTGCTGCCCGAGGCCGAGGAGGTCGACGTCGAGATCGATCCGAACGACCTCCAGATCGACGTCTATCGCTCGTCCGGGCCCGGCGGCCAGTCCGTCAACACGACCGATTCGGCGGTCCGGATCACCCACAAGCCCACGGGGCTCGTCGTCTCGATGCAGGACGAGAAGTCACAGCTCCAGAACCGGGAGAAGGCCATGCGCGTGCTCCGCGCCCGGCTGCTCGAGCGCGAGATCGCGCAGCGTCAGGCCGAGGAGGCAGCGGCCCGCAGCGCCCAGGTAGGCACGGGCGAGCGCTCGGAGAAGATCCGCACCTACAACTTCCCCCAGGACCGGGTCACCGACCACCGCGTACGCCTTACGAAAGGCGACCTTCCGAGGATCCTCGACGGCGAGCTCGACGACTTCACCGCCGCGCTCGAGGCCGAGGAGAAGCGGCTCAAGCTCGAGTCCGCCGAGCAAGTCGCCGGTTGACCGCGCGCGACGCGCTCGGCGGTGCGGTCCCCGCGCTGCGCGCCGCCGGCTGCGACACGCCCGAGCTCGACGCGGAGCTTTTGATCGCCGACGCGCTCGGCGTCGAGCGCGCGGCGCTGATCGCCGACCCGTCGCTCGCGGTTCCGCCGGCCGCCGCCCGCGTCATCGCGGAACGCACTCGCCGCCGGCTCGAGCGCGAGCCGGTTGCCTACATCCTCGGCCGGAAGGGGTTCAGGAACATCGAGCTGGCGGTCGATCCGCGGGTGCTCGTCCCGCGCCCGGAGACCGAACTGCTCGTGGAGGTGGCGCTGGAGCTGCCGGAGGGCGCGCGCGTTCATGACGTCGGCACCGGCTCGGGGGCGGTGGCGCTGGCCCTGCTCGACGAGCGGCGCGACCTCTCGGTGAGCGCTTCGGACGCCTCGCCGGGCGCGGTCGAGGTCGCGCGGGCGAACGCGGCCAGGCTGGGGCTGCCGCTCGGGATCACGGTCGCCCCCGGGCTGCCGCCGGGCGAGCGGGACCTCGTCGTCGCCAACCTGCCGTACGTCCGGGAGGACGAGTGGGGCACGCTCCAGCCCGAGATCACGCGCTGGGAGGCGCGGGAGGCGCTCGTCTCGGGCCCCGACGGGCTCGACGCCATCCGCGAGCTGGTAGCTCAGGCCCAGCCGGGGATGCGGCTCGCGTTCGAGCACGCGCCCGCTCAGGCCGCGGCGGTGCGAGACCTGCTCGATTCTCCGGTGACCCTGCGGGATCTCGCGGGCCGCGAACGCGTGACTAGCGGACTCCGTTCAGCTCGTTCACGACCTTGAACAGGTCGCCCCGGCGGTAGAAGTTGCCGGCTAGCAGGTTGGGGAGGTGGCGACGAAGCCGGCGACACGCCCGGACGCGCTCGAGTAAGGCCGCCGACGTCGACCGCGCCAGGACCGGCGAGCCCACGCTGCGACCATACCGCCGGATATGGGCCCCGAGGAGATCGAGACCTTCGAGCGCTGCATCGCCGTGGGTGGCGTTGCCCTGTTCCCCGCCGACACGGTCTACGGCCTCGCCACCGAGCCCGACTCGCGCGAGGGCGTCGATCGGCTCTACGCGCTCAAGGGACGCCGGCCGGAGCGCCCGGCGGCGGTGATGTTCTTCAGGCTCGAGCTGGCGCTGGCGGCCCTGCCCGAGCTGCGCGGGCACACGCTCGACGCCGTCGAGCGCCTGCTCCCGGGGCCGTTCACGGTCGTCCTGCCGAACCCGGTCCGCCGCTTCCCGCTCGCCTGCGGCCCCGAGCCGGAGCGGCTCGGCCTGCGGGTGCCGCACTTCGGCGGCGAGCTGGCGCCTCTCGCCGGAGTGAGCTGGCCCGTGCTCCAGTCGAGCGCGAACCCGTCCGGCGGCTCCGACGCGCGGCGCCTCGGGGACATCGACGAGCGCATCCGCCGCGGCGTCGACCTGCAACTGGACGGAGGCGAGCTCCCGGGCACGCCTTCGACCGTTGTCGACCTCACCGCGTACGAGGAGGACCGCTCATACAACGTGCTCCGCGAGGGCGCCGTCAGCCGGGCCGATCTCGCGGCGCTGCTCTAGCGACCCCCGGTGCTACGGTCCTCTTCGTGACCGAGCTGAGCCCCGACTACTTCTCCAAGCCGGTCGCCGAGGTCGATCCGGAGATCGCCGAGGTGCTCGAGAACGAGCTGCGCCGCCAGGACGCGACGCTCGAGATGATCGCCTCCGAGAACTTCGTTCCTCAGTCGGTCCTCGACTGCCAGGGCTCGGTGCTGACCAACAAGTACGCCGAGGGCTACCCGGGCAAGCGCTACTACGGCGGCTGCGAGTACGTCGACGTGGCGGAGCAGCTCGCGATCGACAGGGCCAAGGAGATCTTCGGCGCCGACCACGTGAACGTCCAGCCGCACTCCGGCGCCCAGGCCAACTCGGCCGTGTACATGGCGTTGCTCGACCCGGGCGACCGCATCCTCGGGATGAAGCTCGACCACGGCGGCCACCTCACCCACGGGATGAAGATCAACTTCTCGGGGCTCTACTACGACATCGTCGCCTACGGCGTGCGCGAGTCGGACTCGATCCTCGACATGGACGAGGTCGAGCGGCTGGCCAAGGAGTCGAGGCCCAAACTGATCCTTGCCGGCTGGTCTGCCTATCCGCGCCAGCTCGACTTCCCGCGCTTCCGGGAGATCGCGGACGAGGTGGGCGCGCACCTGGTGGTGGACATGGCTCACTTCGCCGGGTTCGTGGCCACGGGGGAGCACCCCGACCCGGTTCCCTACGCGGACGTGGTCACGACCACAACGCACAAGACGCTCGGCGGGGGCCGCGGCGGCATGATCCTCTGCAAGGAGGAGTACGCCAAGAAGATCAACTCCCGCGTCTTCCCGGGGCACCAGGGCGGGCCGCTGATGCACGCGATCGCCGGCAAGGCCGTGGCGCTCAAGATCGCCCAGAGCGAGCTGTTCCGGGAGCGCCAGCGGCGCACCCGCGAGGGGGCCGCCGTACTGGGCGGGGAGATGCTCGCCGGCGGCGTCAACGTCCTCACGGGTGGCACCGACGTCCACCTCGTGCTGGCCGACCTGCGCGACTCGGAGCTGGACGGCCAGCAGGCCGAGGACCGCCTCGCCGAGGTCGGCATCACCGTCAACCGCAACGCGGTTCCGTTCGATCCGCGTCCTCCGGTCGTCTCCTCCGGACTGCGCATCGGCAGCCCCGCGCTCGCCACTCGCGGGTTCCAGGCAGACGACTTCCGCGAGGTGGGGAAGGTGATCGGCGAGGCGCTCAGCGGCGACTTCACCGACCAGGCCAAGGCGGAGCTGTCGGAGCGCAGCAGGGTGCTGGCGGAGCGCTACCCGCTGTATCCGCACTTGAGGCCGTTCGCCGCGGTCTGACGGGAGCGCCCCTCTTCGAGCTCGAACGGGTCGAGGCGGCCCGGGACGGGAGGCCGGTACTGCGCGGCGTGGATCTGCGCCTGGACGAGGGTGCCACGGCTCTTCTCGGGCCCTCCGGATCGGGCAAGTCCACTCTCCTGCGCCTGCTCAACCGCCTCGCGGACCCGAGCGCCGGCAGCGTCCGCTTCAGGGGCGAAGACGTGCGCTCACTTGACCCGCTCGAGCTGCGCCGGCGTGCCACCCTCGTCCCGCAGCTGCCGGCGCCGCTTCCCGGAAGCGTCGCGGAGAACGTCCGCTACGGACCGCACCTCCGTGGCCGCGACGTCGACCCGGTCCGGCCGCTCGAGCTCGCCGGGCTCCACGCCGACTACGCAGACCGGGAGGCGAGCCGGCTGTCCGTGGGGGAACAGCAGCGGGTGATGCTGGCGAGGGCGCTTGCGCTCGACCCCGAGGCGCTGCTTCTGGACGAGCCGACCTCGGCGCTCGACGAGCGCGCCCGCGACGGCGTGGAGCGGACGCTGCTGGAGCTGGAGGGCCGCGCCGGGCTGTCGATGGTCATCGTCACCCATGACAGCGCGCAGGCCGAACGCCTGGCGAGGAAGATCGTGCGCGTCGACGACGGCAAGGTGCGGTGAGCGCGTCGCCGGACATCACCCTGGGTGAGGTCGCGGCGAGCCTCGCCCTCGTGGCCATCGCCGCCGCGGTCTCGCTCTGGCGCCGGGTGGAGCTGGAGGGCGACCTCGGCATCGCCGTCCTGCGCTCTTTCCTCCAGCTCACTGCCGTCGGTTATGTGATCCAGGCCATCTTCGACTCGGACAGCCTCTGGCTGGTGGCGGCGCTGCTGGCCGCGATGGTGGCCTTCGGGACGTTCACTGCACAGCGGCGCGCCCGCTCCGTGCCTGGTGCGCTCATGCCGATCGCCCTGGCCCTCGGCTGCGCCGCTGCCGTGACCCTTGGCCTGGTGCTCATGCTGGGCGTGTTCGAGGCCAAGCCGCGCTTCCTCGTACCGGTGGGCGGGATGGTGATCGGCAACTCGATGACCGCGGCCGCCGTCGCGCTCAACCGCCTGGCCGACGAGGTGAGGGCCGACGCCGGTCGGATCGAGGCCACGCTCGCCCTCGGGGCGACGGCACGTCAGGCCGCCTCGGGGCTCGTCACGCGCAGCCTCCGCTCCGGGATGATCCCGCTCGTCGACTCGACCAAGACGACCGGCGTCGTCTTCTTCCCGGGCACGATGGTCGGGATGCTCATCGCGGGAGCCGAGCCCTTCGACGCGGTGCGGCTCCAGCTCATCCTGCTCTGGACGCTGCTCGGCGCGGTAGCAATGGCGGCGCTGATCGCCGTCTCCCTCGGCTACCGCGGCTTCTTCACGCCCGCACACCAGCTGCGCGAGTTACCCTCCGACGCGTGAGCGAGCTCGCCCCACTCATCAAGCCGCGGCTGCGCGGTGTGTCCCACCAGTGGGCGTTCTTCGTGTCGCTCGTCACTGGCGGCGTGCTGGTGATCGCGGCGCCGCCCGGCAGGGCGACGTTCGCCGCCGCCGTCTACGCGTTGAGCGTCGCAGCGCTGTTCGGGACGAGCGCCCTCTACCACCGGATCACCTGGGCGTCGCAGGCCGCGCGCCGCTGGATGCGGCGGCTCGACCACTCGATGATCTTCATGCTGATCGCGGGCACGTACACGCCGTTCGCGCTGCTGGTGCTCGACGGGACGCTCGCCACCGTGATCCTCGCGCTGGTGTGGGGAGGGGCCGCGGCAGGGATCCTGCTCAAGCTCGTCTGGATCGACGCGCCCAAGCCGCTGATCGCCGCGGTCTACGTGATCCTCGGCTGGGTCGCCGTGGCCGCCTTCCCGGACCTCATCCACGAGATCGGGATCGGCGGTGTGGCGATGGTCGCGGCCGGAGGCGTCCTCTACACCCTTGGCGCCGTGGTCTACGCGCTGAGGCGCCCCGACCCCGTACCGGCGGTCTTCGGCTACCACGAGGTCTTCCACGCGCTGGTGATCGCGGCCGCGGCTCTCCAGTACGCCGTAATCGCCTTCTTCGTGGTACCCGATGGCTAGTCGCTAGTCGCTAGGCGCTCGGCGCGTAAAGACGTACGGCCTCGGTCTTTCCCTTCAGCTCCGCGCCCTCGCGTTGGACGAGCTTCACGGCGCTCTTTGTCAGGAGCTCCTTGGTCTGTTCGGCGAGGAGGATCGTGTCGTCCGTCTGACGGGTGGCGGCCTCCACCCGCGCGGCCACGTTGACCGGGTCGCCGATGACGCTGAACTCGAGCCGCCCGGAGCCGCCCACGTTGCCCGCGACCACCGCGCCCGAGTTGAGGCCGATGCCGATCTCCAGGTCGCCGGCCTTGCCGGAGCGCACCGCCTCCTCGATCTCGAGCGCGGTGGCCAGGGCCCGATCGGCGTGGTCCTCGTAGCGGCGCGGCGCGCCGAACACCGCGAGGAGGCCGTCGCCGATGAACTTGTCGACGCGCCCCCCGTGCTCGTGGATGATCGGGACGACCGTCTCGAACAGCCGGTTGATCGCGGACACGACTTCCGGGGCCGGCCTGTCCTCGGCGAACGACGTGAAATCGCGGACGTCGACGAAGAGGAGCGTCACCTCGACCTCCTCGCCCTCGAGCCGCGTTCCCTCCTCGAGGATCTGCTGCGCCACGTCCGGGTCGACGTAGGTGCCGAACGCCTCGCGGATCCGATCGCGCTCGGCGAGGCCGTCGACCATCTGGTTGAAGCCGAGCTGGAGCTGGCCGATCTGGGTGGCGTCGTAGACGGGGACGTGCTCGTCGAACTCGCCCGCCTGCACCCGCTCGAGCGCACGCCGCACCGAGGCGATGGGAGCGGCGGTCGCCCTCGCCGCCAAGGCCACGGCGAGCAGCCCGACGACGATCCCGACGCCGCCGAGGACCACCATCGCCACGCCCGGGTCGAAGTTGGATCCCGAGTCGCCCGCGAGCAGGAGGATCCCGATCGCAACGAGGCCGGCCACCGGCAGCCCCGTGCCGAGCGCCCATGCCAGCAGCGCGCGGCTCGTGACCCCCGGGGCAATCAGACGGTCCGGAATCCCGCGGTCCAGCGCTCGCGCCGCGGCCGTTCGCAGGATCCGCTCGCTGAGGAAGTAGGCCAGTGTCGCGGTGACCATCCCGGTGAGCGCCACGGTGATACCGACCCGCACGCCGAGGCTTGCCGAGTACGTCGCGTCGAGGACCCCGAACAGCAGGGCGGCGCCCCACCACCAGCCGAGCTGCATGAGCGAGAGCCGCAGCGGCGCATGTAGCACGGCCCGCTGCTCCTCGGTGGTCGCCGGGCGGTCCTCCACGATCCAGCGCCGGACCTGGAGAAGGCCGCGGACGCCCATCAGCGCCCCGACCGGCACGGCCACAGCGACGTAGACCGCCGCCACGATCGCGTTCACGAGCCGCACGTGGCCGACGTCGTCGACGCTCGGCAGTGGCACCACGAAGTAGGCGATCGCCAGCACCGAGCAGGCTCCGATCAGGTTCGTCACCGTGATGACGACCGAGAGCACTATCTGCCCGGCCCGCTGCAGCCGGCGGCCGGACAGCCCGCTCTCGCCGGGTCGGATGAACTCGACGAGAAGCTCGCGCACGTGCCCGAGCGGCTAGGCCACCGGCGACAGCAGGCCCGGCCGCTCCATCGCCTCGCGCCACAGGACGCGCGACTCCTCGCGGCTGCCGCCCGACGGGAGCCGCTCAGCGATCCAGGCCGGCGCCGCCGTCGGGACTTCGGCGGCGATGGGGGCGATGCCCGGCAGCCGCTCGTCGCCGAGCTCCTCCTGCGGCGAGACGATCACCTCGCTCAGCGTCTCGCCGCGGCGGATGCCGGTGAGCTCGACGTGCGGCTCGCCCGCGCCCCCGGCCTCGCGCCAGATCCGCTGCGCGAGCTCGCCGACGGTCAGCTGCGGCGGGTCGGCCGGCGCCGCGAGGGAGACCGCGTCGGCGGCGAGGAGAGCCCCGTGCGCCGCCATGGTCGCCGCGTGCGCCATCGTGATCCAGTAGCGCAGCATCCCGGTGTCCGTGATCGTGAGCGGGACGCCCGCGCGGGTCTGGCGCATGAACAGGTCGGAGGCGCTGCCGGCGCTCCCGAGCACGTTCACGAAGCGCACCGCCGTCCGCTTGGCCCCGGCGGACTTCGCCGAAAACGCCGTCAGCTGCTCCATGAAGCGCTTGGTGCGGCCGTAGAAGCTTGCCGCCAGCGCGGCCTTGTCGGTCGAGGCCACGATGACCGTCTCGACGCCCTGCTCGTCCGACGCGCGCAGCACGTTCCAGCTCCCCTGGAGGTTGGTGTCGAGGAACTCGTCCGGGTAGACCTCGGCCCAGTCGACGTGCTTGTAGGCGGCGAAGTGGAAGACGAGGTGCGGCTTGGCCCTCGCGATCTCGCTATCGAGCCGGCCACGGTCGCGGATGTCGCATATCACGTGCTCCATGCGCTCGAGCGTCTCCGGATCGCGCGCCCGGCGGTCGGCGGTCAGAGAGGACTCGTGGCTGTCCAGCAGCGTGATCCTCTCGGGGCGGAAGCCGGAGAGGAGCGACGCCAGCGTGCTCGCGATCGAGCCGCCGCCGCCGGTCATCAGCACCCGCCGGCCGCCGACGATCTCCTGGAGCTCGAGGACCGCCGGCACGGGGTCGGGCTGCTCGAGCACGGCCTGCCAGTCGAAGCTCGTTGGCCGCAGGCGCCGCGGTGCGCGGGGCAGGGGCTTCGGCCGGGGCTGGAGGGCCTCCACCGCGCGGTAGCCCGCCTTCATGTCCCTGGAGTGGTCCGGGTCGGGCTCGTTGATCTCCGCCACCACATAGGGGACGAGTGCCGACAGGCGGGCGACCACGGGATCGAGATCGAGCTCGCCCATCCCGTAGGGCAGCCCCTCGCCGAGGATTCCGAGCGCGTCCGAGACGTGCGCCACCTCCGTGTCGGGCCCCAACTCCTCGACGTAGCGAGCGAGCTCGAGCTCCTCATCCGACAACAGCCTGAACGGCGTCGGGTAGGCGGCGGTGAAGTTCCGGAACAGGGCGGCGTGCGACGTGTCGAGCGTGAAGCCGAGCTCCGGAACCCGCTCGCGCCAGGCCAGGAGGTCGCGCCAGTGCCCGCCGACCGGCGACAGGTAGACGCCGCCCGTCCGCATCCGCAGCACCGGCGGTACGTTCTCGATCAGCGGCTTGACCCCGCGCGAGCCGCAGGCCTCGGCGTAGAAGCGCAGGAAGCGCTCGACCTCGTCCTCGTCGATTCCGCGCTGCCAGGCATCGCGGAACTCGTCCGGCGACTGCGGGGTGAAGAGGTGGATCGTGAGCACCCGCGAGCCGACGCCCGCGGCGAACTGCGCGCTCCGCTCGACGCCCACCTTGGCTTCGTCGTCCAGCCTGTCGACGCGCACGAAGGCGCCGCTCGGCCAGGCGACCGGCGCCTCGGCCGTGATCGCCAGGCCGTCCGCGGCACGCGCGTGGGCGACGGCGGCCGCGACCGCCTCGTCGCTCGCCACGTGCTTCGGCGCCAGGCAGAGCTCGATCCCGCGCCAGGGGCCGTCCTCCAGGCGATTGGCTATCTGCTCAGGCTCGGGCGCGGCCTTGAGCAGCGGGATGGCTGCGGAGCCATTCGACATAGAGCTGCACCGCGTCGGCAAGCGGTCGAGTATCGAACACTAGCCGCGTGCCGGTCTGGTAGCTCTCGTTCTCGCCCGGCGCGAGTTCCCCTCCCGGCGTCTCGATCGGCGAGTCCGAGCCCGTCGCCTCGACCACCAGGCGCGCGGCGTCGATGAGAGGGGTGGGGGTTCCGCTACCGACCGTGCACGTCTGGTCGTACCGCCGCTCCGCGATCAGCGACTCGAGGGCCAGCACCACGTCGTCGACGAAGACGAAGTCGCGCGTCCGCCCCGGGTCGCCGGGAATCACGATCGGCTCGCCGGCCAGCGCCCGGGCGGCGAACGCGGCGATCGCCCCCGTGGCGCCCTCGGCCGTGACCTGCCCGGGGCCGAAGACCGACGCCATCCGGGCCACGACGCTCGGCGCCTCATGCAGCCGGCAGGCCTGCTCGCCCAGGCGCTTGGACATCGCGTACGGGTCGGGCGGGGGATCCTCCGCGGCACGGACGGTCGAGGGGTAGATCAGCGCGGCGCCGTGCTCGGCGCACCCCTCGAGCAGGTTGAGCGTGGTACCCACGTTCTCGCGGACGGCGCGCGCCGGGTCGGCGCGGGCGCCGGCCGGGTCCGGGACGCCGGCGAAATGCAGGGCGGCGTCGCAGCCGTCAAGGAGGCCGCGCAGCGCCGGGTCGCCCGCGTCGATCTCGATGGCTCCCAGCTCCTCTGCGGCGGCTCGCCTCCGCCCTCCGGGGCGGGTCACGGCGATCACCTCGGGGCCGCGCTCGCGGAGGAGGGTGGTGTGGCGGGACCCGAGAAAGCCGGACGCTCCCGTCACGAGCAGCTTCACGACATGTACTCCGTGAGGGAGTGCGCGTACTCGAACGGCGACGCGACCGTCCAGGCGGCGCCACCGGGCGGCTCCTCGCCGCGCGCGAGCGCGGCAACGTCCGCCACGGTCACCGTCTCGGCCGCGACGTTGGCGGCGCCTGGCGGCGGGCCTTCGAGCATGATCCGGGCGACGTCGTCCACGTGGACAACTCCTATCGTGGCGCGGCCGCCGTCGTCGAGCGACAGCTCGTCGCCCGTGGCCGCGATCCGGCGGAACTTGTCGACCACGGTCTGCGACTCGGGCCGGTCGTGCCCGACCGGGCCCGGGCCGTAGACGATCCCCAGGCGCAGAAGCGAGAGCTCGAAGCCATGCCTGCGCGAGTAGAGGTCGAGGCAGAGCTCCGCGTAGACCTTGGAGAGGTGTGAGAGGTCGCCCTGGGGCCCGTAGGGCCGGTCGGAGCCCACCTCGCCCTCGAGCCCCGGCCCGTAGACGTGCAGCGAGCTCCCGTAGACGAGCGGCGGGCCGCCTTCTTTCGCCACCGCCTCTGCCACGCGCCGCGCGCCGCTGAGGTTCGTCTCCTCCGTGTAGTCAGGCTCGCTCTCAGACAGCGGCCGGCTCGCCTGCGCGGCCAGGAGATAGACGCGCTCGGGGCGGTCGCCGAGCAGCCGCTCCAGATCGGCCGGGTCGCGGATGTCGGCCGTCTCGACGCGGGCGCCGCGACTCTCGAGCTCGTCGAGCTGTGAGCGCTCGGTGGCGTACCAGTTGTCCGCGAGCGTCACCTCGTGGCCCTCGTGGAGGGCGCGAGCTCCCAGCGCGGCGCCGACGTAGCCGGCGCCCAGAATCAGCAGCATTAGCGACCTGAGTCGTCAGTTCGCCTGCACCTTCCCGGCCTCTGGACGCGCCTGACGCCGCGCGCGAGATCGCCGATGCTCTGGCATCGGCTCCTCCCGTGCGCGTCGTCAGCCTCGCCCAGCCGCTCGGGAAGCTGAAGCTGCACTTCCGACTCAGCTCACTAGATCGAGTGGACGTTCGGGCCCGGCGGGGCGGCGTTGCGAGTGTCGACGACCAGCTTCGCGTCCTCCCAGGCGGCTGGATCGGCGAACTGGGAGTGCGGGGTGAGGAGAACGACGCAGTCTGCCCAGGAGACCGCCTCGGGCCCCCAGGGCACCGTCTCGTGACGAATCCCCTCGAGCTCGAGCTCGGGCACCCATGGATCGCAGTAGCGCACCTCGCCGCCGCGGCCGAGCAGCTGCCGCATGACCTCGAGGCTCGGCGACTCCCGCGTGTCGTGCACGTCGCTCTTGTAGGCCATGCCGAGCAGCAGCAGGCGCGACCCCTTGATCGGCTTGCCGACCTCGTTGAGCGCATCGGAGGTCTTCTGCACCACGTAGACCGGCATCTGGGCGTTGATCTCGTGAGCGGCGTCGATCAGCTGGGCGGAGTAGCCGTACTCGCGGAGTCGCCAGGAGAGGAAGTGGGGGACGACCGGGATGCAGTCGCCGCCCAGGCCCGGTCCCGGGTAGTGCGCGAGGAAGGCGAAGGGCTTGGTCTTGGCGGCGTCGATTACCTCCCAGACCGGGATCTCGAGCCGGTCGCACATGAGCGCGAGCTCGTTCGCCAGCGCGATGTTCACCGCGCGGAAGGTGTTCTCGTGCAGCTTGGCCGTCTCGGCCACCGCCGGGCTCGAGACCGGCACCACCGTGTCCACGATCTGGCGGTAGAGCGTATCGGTGCGGCGGAGGCACTCGTCGGTCACGCCCGCCACGAGCTTCGGCGTGTTGCGCACGCTCCAGTCCCGGTTCCCGGGATCGACGCGCTCCGGGGCGTATCCCAGGAAGAAGTCCTGGCCCACCTTGCCGCCGGACTGCTGCAGGATCGGCAGGACGATCTCCTCGGTCGTGCCGGGATAGGTGGTCGACTGAAGCACGATCAACTGCCCCTCGCGCATCTGCGAGGCCACCGCCTCGGCCGCCGAGACGATGTAGGAGATGTCCGGCGTCCGCGTCTTGGACAGGGGGGTGGGAACGCAGATCGTGAGCGCGTCCAGCTCCTTGACCTTGGCGTACTCCGTGGTGGCGCTCAGGCGGCCGTCGACGCTCTGGTACCGCTCGGCGGGCACGTCCACGAGGTACGACTCGCCCCGGCCGATCGCCGCGACGCGGGACTCGCTCAGGTCCACGCCCGTGACCTCGAAGCCGGCCTCGGCGAACAGCATGGCGAGTGGAAGACCCGCGTAACCCAGGCCGATGATGCCCAGCTTGGCCTCGCGGGAGCTGACCCGGTCGTCGAATGCCCCCGCCACTGCGGACGACACTGATCCACTCATAGACGGGCAAGGCTACTCATCGGCTGGGCTGTTGACGCCTCGGCCTGCGGTATAACGAATGCCATGTCCTTCACGGACTCCCTCCGCGGGCTCGTGGAGCACGGGTCGGCGGTGTGGGGCTTCCTGGCGGCGGTCGCGATGGTCCTCGTGCTCACGCCGCTGACCGCGCGGCTCGCGCCGCGGATCGGCGGCGTGGACCTCGGCGGCGACCGGCCCCGCGTCCACACCCGTCCCATACCGCGAATCGGCGGCGTCGCCATCGTGCTCGCGATCCTCGTCCCGGCGCTGATCTTCGTCGACCTCGACGGGCCCTATCCCGGCATTCTGCTGGGCACCGCCGCGGTCGCCGTCGTCGGCCTCGTCGACGACATCCACGGCGTCCAGCCGAGCGTCAAGCTCGCGGCGGTGTGCGCGATCGCCCTCATCCCGGTCGCCGGCTGGGACCTCAAGATCGACCACTTCACGCTCCCGTTCATCGGGAACCACGACATCGGCTGGGTCTCCTATCCGCTCACCGTGCTCTGGATCGCCTTCCTGGCGAACCTGATCAACCTGATCGACGGGATGGACTCCCTGGCGGCGGGGATCGTGGCGATCGCGGCGGCGGCCTTCGCCCTCCTGTCCGCCTCCTTCGCACGCTGGCCGGCGGCCGCGCTCGCCGCCATCGTCTGCGGCTCGACGCTCGGCTTCCTCCGCCACAACTACCACCCGGCGAAGATCTTCATGGGCGACTGCGGCGCGCTCGCGCTCGGCTTCATCCTCGCCTCGATGTCGGTCGAGGGCGTGCTGAAGACCGCCGCTACGATCGCGCTCGTCGGGCCGCTGCTCGTGCTCGCGGTGCCGCTGCTCGACACCTCGTTCGTCGTGCTCAAGCGGCTCAAGTACGGCCGCCGGCCCTGGGCCGCCGACCAGAATCACTTCTACCACCGCTTCATGCGCATCGGCTTCTCCCAGCGCCGCACCGCCGCCTACCTCCACGTCTGGGCGCTCCTCCTCGTCAGCTATGCGATCCTGCTCCGCTTCGTCCCGCCGCGGCCGGCGGGCGTCTGGAACACGGGCCACGTGCTGATCGCGATCGCGGTCGGTGTCGTGGTGCTGGCCGCCTCCGCGTGGATGGTCTACACGCTGGAGATCCTCAAGGCCCGCCACCTGAAGGCGATGGGCCTGGGCCGCTTCGTCAAGGACGTCGACGGCGTCGGCCCGCCCGAGAGCGAGGAGGACCGCCAGGACACGGTCGAGCGGGCGGTGACGGCGGGCTTGCGCTAGCCGGCCTGCGTCCTCGAACGTCCAGCAGTGCGGGCTATAGCGCCTACTCAGGAACGTTCGGCGCCGGGGATAGCCAGTCGCAGCAGCTCGCCGATGTCCCGCCTCGTGCGCTTCTCGAACGCGTCCGCCGGCTTGCGCTCGACGGTGACCTGCCCGAGGTCGCGCAGGATCTTCAGCCGGCCCTGCTCGACGAGCATCTCGTCGACGGCGCCGAGCCTGCCCTCGAAGATCGACCAAACCGGCGTGCCGAGCACGGCCGCCTCGCGGTTCATCGTCCCGCCCGCCGAGACCAGGACGTCCGCGTAGGCCACCAGGCTGCGGCCATCGACGGCGCGTTCGGGGACCGTGACGTTCGGCGCCCCGAGCGAATGCACAGCGGCGCGCTGCAGCTCGTTGCGGGCCAGCACCACGACCTGGGTCTCGCCATCCGCGACGCGCTCGATCAGCGGCGGCAGCAATGGGTTCTCGGAGCCGCCCAGGTAGAGCGCGTACGAGGGTGCGGTGCGGATCACGCACAGCGGCCGGTCGCGCTCGAGGCGGAGCTGCATGAGCACCGCTTCGTCCGGCTCCCAGTCGGCCAGGTAGTACTCCTCCTTCAGGCCCGGGAAGCGCACCAGCTTGGGCGGCCTCGCCCCGTAGCGCCGCAGCCGCTCCGCCGGGATGGCGTCCGGCACCAGCACCCGGGTCGCCAGTCGGCAGATCACGTTGTGCTGCGTCGTGGCCCACTCGTAGTCGAACATCGTCGTGTTCGGAATACGCAGCGCGCGGCACGCCGGCGGCAGGTCGATCGACGCGTGCCCGAGCCCGTAGCCGAACCGGCCCCGCCGGCCGAAGCGGATCAGCGCAGGGATCCGAGAGGCGGCGGCCCGGACCTTGCCGGTCCGGCCGGCCCCGCCGTACTGCCCGATCACCGTGTAGGCGTGACCCCAGTCGTCGAGCAGCTCGGTGGTGTGCGACAGCGGTCGCGCCGTGATCTCCACCTCGTGCCCCCGCCGCTCGAGCAGCTCGATGAGCGGCCGCAGGACCACGACGTGGGCGGTGTTGGTGAGGTCGGCCCAGACGCGCATGCGCGCGGAGCGTATTGCGGCCCGGCCTCAGAACAGCTTGGTCTGCTCCGGCTCCGGCTCCGCCGGCGGCGCCGGCTCCGGCCCGGCGGGGTCGAATCTCGCCGGTGGCCCCAGGCGCGCGCCGGTCCTGACCATCGCCGCCAGGCGGTTGCGCTCCTCCTGCGGTGCGTAGGCCCCGCGGGCGTAGAGCTTCCGGTAGCGCGTGATCAGGTCAGGCCGGTGCTCCTCGAGCCACTCGAACCAGAGCTGCTTGACTGAGCCCCGCAGGTGGAGCGCGATGCCGCCGATGCTGGTGGCGCCCGCCTCGATGCAGAGCTCGACGATCCGGCCGATGTGCTCAGGGTCGTCGTTGACGCCCGGGATCATCGGAGCGATCAGGACGCCTGTGGGTATCCCGGCGCGGTTGAGCTCCGCAACCGCCTCGATCCGAGCGTAGGGGCTCGGCGTGTGGGGCTCCGTCTCCCGCCACGCCTTCTCGTCGATGGTGGGGATCGAGAGGTTGGCCCGGAAGCCCGGGACCTGCTTCATCAACTCGAGGTCACGCAAGAGCAGCGGCGACTTGGTCAGCACCGAGGCGGGCGTGCCCGTGTCGCGCATCGCCTCCCAGATCCCCGGCATCAGCCTGTACCTGCTCTCCACCCACTGGTACGGATCGGTATTGGTCCCGAGCGCGACGTGCTCGCGCTTCCAGCGCGGCCGCGACAGCTCCGCCCTGGCCACCTCGGGCGCGTTCACCTTGACGACGATCTCTCGCTCGAAGTCCCGACCCGCGTCGAAGTCGAGGTACTCGTGAGTAGGACGGGCGAAACAAAACACGCAGGCGTGTGCACAGCCGCGATAAGGATTGATCGTCCACTGGAACGGCATCCGCGACGCCTTCGGCACCCGGTTCACGACCGACCTGGCGTGGACCTCGTAGAAGCGGACGTCCATCGCCTCCGGTGCGTCGAAGCGGCGCACGGCCGCCGGCTCGGAGTAGCGGGGCAGGGTCCGGCTCTCCTCGTTCTCGACGCTCAGGTTGCTCCAGCGCATGCGACGAACACATGTTCCCATAGCGTCAAGACGGCTCGCCGAAGGCGGTGAGCACAACACGCCGCGAGCCAGCCGAGTCGCGGTGTTCGCACAGATAGATGCCCTGCCAGGTGCCGAGCGCCAGCTCGCCGCCGCTCACGGGGATCACCAGCGAGCTCCCCGTGAGCGACGTCTTGATGTGGGCCGGCATGTCGTCCGGGCCCTCGAGGGTGTGCCGGAAGTAGGTCGCGCCGTCCGGCACGGCGCGGTCGAACCAGGCCGAGAAGTCCGTGCGGACGTCGGGCGAGGCGTTCTCGTTGAGCGTGAGCGAGGCCGAGGTGTGCTGCATGAACAGGGCCGCCAGCCCCACCTCCAGCCGGGACAGCTCGGGCACCGCTTGAAGGACCTCGCGCGTGACCAGGTGGAAGCCGCGCGGCCTCGCGTCGAGGCTGATCTCGCGCTGAATCCACACGGGTGAATACTGCCCACACGCGCGTGGTCGAGGCGCTGCTCAGAGCCCTCAAGAGACGGGCCCCACACCGGGTCGATTACGAGCGGACCACCTCGGCGCCGTAGATCACCGAGCGCTCGCGCTTGCCTCGACGCGCTCGACCATCAGCGCGAAAGCTACGCGCACGTCGCAAGCGACACCCAAGTGGCAGTGGGGTCCCCTGCTCGGATAAGGTTCCTGCGCGGCGGGGGGACTACCTAGGTGCCGCCTGATCGCGCCTCCGGTGCCGCATCCCGCATGCAGAACGAGCACAGCCAGCATGACCGATCCGCCCCGCCCTACGCCTGTTGGGGCCGGCCTCACACGAGCAGAAGCAACCGTCCACTCGGGCGCGGCGACCGGCCGCACCGGCCTCTATGCAGGGAACGCCGCAGGGTCCGCCCTTGTCTTCGCACGCCCTAGGGACAGCTGAGGTGGTCATCCGCTGGCTGGACCTCGCGGTCCTCGTCATCGCGCTGCCGATCTTCGTGGCTCTGGGAATGCCGCTCCTCGGCTGGGCCGGGGTCACCGCGCTGTGGCTCCTCCAGCGCGTGGCCCAGCAGCTGCTCGAGCGAGTGGCCCGCCGCTCTGGCGACCCGACGCGCGCGACCGCGGTGCTCGCCCTCAGCATGTTCGCGCGGGTCTGGATCTTTGCTTTGGCGATCTTTGTTCTCGGTAAAGCGGATCGTGATGCCGGGCTCTCGGCCGCGCTCCTCTCGGTGGTCCTCGTAACGGTCTACCTCACGTCGCTGATGACGAGCGGCCCGCTCGCCCCGAGGTCGCGCCGGTGACGAGGCGCGTCAAGATCTTCCTCGGCGTCGGCATCTACGTCGCCCTGCTCATCGGACTGGGCGCGATTATCGGCAGTCAGGGCAAGAACGAGGAGTTCCAGCCGGTCGAGGAGTTCCGGCTGACGCCCTGGGTCAAGCTGAAGATCGGCGGTCTCGACCTCAGCATCAACAAGGCGGTCTTCTACCTCTTCCTCGCCTGCGCGCTGACGACGGCGGCGATGGTCTACGTGGCCAACCGGATGCAGGCCAAGCCGAACCGGGTCCAGACCGCCGTCGAGGCGGCCTACGACCTGACCTTCAACACGATCACGCGGGGGAACATGGAGCGCGAGGAGTCGCTCAGATGGTTCCCCTTCGTCGCCACGCTGTTCTTCTTCATCTGGTTCTCGAACATCATCGGCTACCTGCCGCTGCCCGTGAACACCACGGAGAAGGTTGAGATCTTCGGGCTCCACCTTCCGGCGTTCTCGCTCTACGCCGCTACGGCCAATCTCTCCGTGCCGCTCGTGCTGACGCTGATGGTGTGGGTGACCTACCAGGTCGAGGGGATCCGGGCGAAGGGCTTCCGCGGCTACTTCGGCAGCTGGATCCCGAGCGGCACGCCGGCCAAGATGCGCCCGTTCATCTTCGTGATCGAGGTGATCTCGCAGTTCGTCCGGATCATCTCGCTCTCCGTCCGACTGTTCGCGAACATCCTGGCCGGCCACCTGCTGCTGCTGTTCATGGCCGGTGGCCTGGCCGTCCTTCTGGGCCTCGCCGCCCTGGGGGTTCTCACGCTCCCGGTGGCGATCATCTTCTTCCTCTTCGAGGTGGGCCTGGTGGCCACGCTGCAGGCCTTCATCTTCGCGACCCTGACCTCCATCTACATCGGCGAAGCAACGGCCGCTCACGGCCACTGAAAGGAGTACGCACATGTCAACCCTCATTGCGCAGGCCGGCGGGCTCACCGACAACGGCGCCAAGGCAATCGCCCTGGGCATCGGGGCCGGCCTCGGCTCGATCGGCGCCGGCATCGGGGTCGGCTACATCTTCGGCAAGGTGATCGAGTCGGTCACCCGCCAGCCGGAGATGCGCGAGGAGATCACGAGCATCCAGTGGCTCGGCTTCGCGCTGACCGAGGCGGTTGCCTTCTACACGTTCATCTTCGGCCTGATCGCGTTCTTCCTCTAAGCCGATGACCCTGCTCGCAGCCGGCGGCAAGTTCCTCGTCAGCCCCAGCGCGGGGCTGATGATCTGGACCCTGATCGCGTTCGGCATAAGCGTGTACATCCTCAACAAGCTGGCGTTCCCGCGGATCGCGGAGGCGCTCGACAAGCGCCGGAAGGCGATCGAGGAGTCGATCGACTCGGCGGAGCGGACCAAGCGCGAGGCCGACGAGCTGCTCGAGGAGTACCGCGCGCGCCTGAAGGAGGCGCGCGAGCAGGCCGAGAACATCGTCGTCCGGGCTCGCAGGGCCGCCGACGCGCTGCAGGACGAGTCGAAGGAGGCCGCGGTGAAGCAGCGCGAGGAGCTGCTGCAGCAGACGCGCCGCGACATCGAGGCGGAGACGCGCCGCGCGCTCGATGAGATCCGGAAGGAGGTCGCGAACCTCACGGTCGTCGCCACCGAGAAGGTGACGCGGAAGTCGCTCGACGACGAGGACCACAAGCGCCTGATCGAGGAGGCCCTGCAGGAGGTCGACTTCTCGGAGCTGGCCGGCAACGGCAAGGGGGAGCGGGACTAGGTGGAGGAGATCGCCGAGGTCTATGCGCGGGCGCTGTTCCAGGCGGCGAAGGACAACGACGTCGTGGACCGCATCCACGACGAGCTCGCCGAGGTCGACGAGGCGCTCCAGGAGGACAGGGACCTGCGGCTCTTCTTCTTCTCGCCCTATTTCACCTCGGACGAGAAGAAGGAGGCGATCCGCAAGGTGGTCGACGGCGCCGACGACCGGCTCGTCAACTTCCTCGAGCTCCTGGCTGAGCGCCACCGCATGCCGCTGCTGCCGCGGATTCGCAGGCAGTTCGACGCGCTCTGGGCCGAGGAGGAGAAGCTGCTGCCGGTGTCGGTCACGAGCGCTGTCGAGCTCGACGAGTCGCTGGTGGAGGAGATCGGCAAGCGCATCCAGGACCAGACCGGCCGCCAGGTCGAGCTGTCGTCCAACGTCGACCCCGACGTGCTCGGCGGCCTGGTGCTGCGGGTAGGAAACATGGTTCTCGACGCCAGCGTCAGGAACAGGTTGGAACAGCTACGGAAGCAAGTCGTCAAGGCGGCCTAAGGAGAAGCCAGTGCAGATCAAGCCGGACGAGATCACCAGCATCCTCAAGAGCCGCATCGAAGGGCTAGGCGACGGCGGCGCAGACCTCTCCGAGGTGGGCACCGTCCTGTCCGTGGCGGACGGCATCTCGCGCGTGCACGGGCTGGACAACTGCATGTCGATGGAGCTCCTGGAGCTGCCGCACGACGTCACCGGGCTGTCGCTCAACCTCGAGTCCGACAACGTCGGCGCGGTGCTCTTCGGCGAGTGGGACAAGATCGAGGAGGGCGACGAGGTCAAGCGCACGGGGCGCCTGCTCGAGGTGCCCGTGGGCGATGCCCTGCTCGGCCGCATCGTCGACCCGCTCGGCCAACCGCTCGACGGCAAGGGCGACATCGACACGGACGAGACCCGCCCCGCTGAGTTCAAGGCGCCCGGCGTGGTGCAGCGCCAGCCGGTGAAGGAGCCCATGCTCACGGGGATCAAGGCGATCGACTCGATGACCAACGTCGGCCGCGGTCAGCGCGAGCTGATCATCGGCGACCGCCAGACGGGCAAGAGCTCGATCTGCCTCGACACGATC
>Ga0126312_10000564_pt1 | contig 22627 bp, 20 predicted proteins | sample Plot104A_FD_92537 | JGI IMG/M metagenome (GOLD analysis project Ga0126312, IMG submission 92537) | Serpentine soil microbial communities from UC McLaughlin Reserve, CA, USA - Plot104A | ecosystem: Environmental > Terrestrial > Soil > Grasslands | place: USA: UC McLaughlin Reserve, Lake County...
GGCTGGGCCAGCGCCAGCGCCTCGTCAAGCGGTGGCCAGACGTCCGGCTCTCCGCGCCGGGCCCGCGCGAGCCCGAGTGCCGAGAGCGCGAAGACGCGAGGGACCGGCCATGTACGAGGATCGCACAGGGCGAGCTCGGCCGATTCGGTGGCCTCTTCCCACCGCGCCAGGTCGAGCTCCAATCGGGCGCGGCAGGCGACGAGAAACAGCCGCCAAAGGTCGAAGCCGTGCTTGTCGCAGTACTCGAGCCCCATCTCGAGATAGCGGTGCGCAAGTGGGAAGTCCCGCTGGCGTAGAGGCCACCAGACGAGGCTTAGGAAGGCACGCGCCGCTTGCTCTTCGAAGCCGGCCTCCAAGGCGAGCCCGAGCGCTCGCTCGAGCTTCTTCGCACCCTCCGACCCGTCGGCGAGGAATTCGACGACGCCGACGCTGACGAGCGCGTAGATGAGCGCCTCGTCGTCGTCGAGCCCCTCCGCCAACTCAATCGCGCGGGTCCCCCAGATGATCGCCTCCTCAGCGTCGTCCGCGGTCATGAAGAGGTGCGAGAGATTGCCGTAGGCCATGGCGAGCTCGTGCCCGGGCGGCCGCTGCTCGAGAAGCGCCACGGCTTCCGCGGCGCACGCCGCGGCCTGCCCGGTGCGACCGATAAAACGCAGCAGCCGGGACAGCCTGCGAAGCGAGTCTCCCTCCTGGCGTTTGTCGCCGAGCCCCCGCCAGCACTCGAGCGCACCGTGTTGTGCGTCGAGAGCCTCGTCGAATTGGCCGGTGCAGTAGCACTCGTACGCGCGGCGCTCCAGGAGATTCCCGCGTGTTTGCGGTGGGACGCCGTCAGAGAAGCGCAGCGCGCGACGGTACTGCGCAGCCGCCTCACGATGCGCGCCGAGGGAGGCCGCGAGCGCGCCGGCTGCCGGCGCGGACTTGAGCACTGCCTCCCTGTCGCCGGCCTCCTCCGCATGGCGCGCGAGCCGGGGGAGATCGGGAGAGTCGGCCTTCGCGGAGGCGAGCGCCGCCAGCGCCGCCCGGTGGAGGGCCAACCTCCGGTCCGGTGCGAGGGACTCTTCGACCGCGAGGCGAGCGAGCTCGTGCCGAAACGCTACCCCTCCCGGCGTAGATCTGAGCATCCCGGATGCCAGGCATTCGTCGAGGCGGTCGACCGCTCCGCCAACCAGCGCTTCCAACAGCCAGAGCTCAACCTTCGGCGGCGCGACCGCGACCGCCTCCAGCAGCGCACTGGCGGGCGGACTGAGGCGCGCAGCGTGGGCTAGGACTACCTCTCGCACCGTCTGCGGGATCACATCGGTTCCCGCCGCAAGCACCTCGGTGACGTAGAAGGGATTGCCGTTCGTGTTGCGGTAGAGGTCTCTCCCGTCGACCCCGTGCGGCTCCGCGAGCTTCATGACGGCTTCGGTTGAGAGTGGCTTTACCTCGAGGCGGCCGACGGCACTGCTGGTCGCGAGCTCTCCGAGGAGGAGGCGAAGTGGATGGGCTCGCTCGAGCGAGTCGTCGCGGTAGCTGGCGATGACCAGCGCCCGAGCCCCTTGGATCCTGCGGGCGATCAGCCTCAGGACGTCGAGCGTGGCCTCATCCGCGTAATGCACGTCCTCAAGCACGAGCACGGCAGGTGCCCGTCGCCCGAGCGCGCGGATCAGCGCCGGCGCCACCTCGTGAGGCTTGGCGGCGCTCGCCACAAGCTCCTCGAGCTCGCCGCCGGTCGCCTCGGCAATGTCGAACAGCGGCGCAAGGTGCCCTGGGGTCAACAGCGCCTCACAGGTCGCCCAGAAGATGCGCGCCGACTCGCGGTGGTCGCCGGAGAACCGTTCCAGCAGACTCGTCTTTCCAACCCCCGCCTCGCCGAACACGAGCACCAGCCGTCCGTGAGAGCTCCTGAGGATGGCGCGGAGCGACTCACCGAGCGTGGCTAGATCCCCAGATCGCTCAAGCAGCTCGCTCGGCTGGTTGGGCCTGTTCACGGTGCGCAAGAGGCTAGCGCCGCATTCCTGACTGGGAGGGTGGCGCTGACGCCTTCCGGTCGTCCGAGCCCTATCCGCGAGCGCCAGTAAGCCAAACTCGAGGCGTTCGTGCCGCCGTCTGGTGCGCGGCAATCAGCACGACGTCCGCGGCGAGAGGAGGAGATGCAGCATGGCGAATGGTGACGTCAGGGAGTACAGGGCCGAGGCGCGCTCAGCCCACGCATTCGGGCGCGTCCTATGCAACGCCCGGAACCACCACTTCGTGATCGACGGGCCGCCTTGGAACGGCTGCCCTGGCGAGGCGTTGACGCCCGGGGAGGCGTTCATGGCTGCCGTCGCAGCATGCGGGGTGGAACTGGTCGAGGTGATCGCCGCCGACGAGGGCCTCGACGTCGGCGGCGTGAAGGTCGCAATCGAAGGCGTGGTCGACAAGGGGAATCCCGTCCGCGAGGACGTGACCGTGTTCAACCGGGTGCGTATCGACTACGAGATCACGGGCGTGAGCCAGGAGCAAGCCGACGGGCTGGTTGAGGGCGTCAAGGCGCGGTGTCCGCTGTACGGGGCGGTCGCAGCCTCGACGCCCGACCTCGAAATGCAAGTGGGAGGGGGCTGAGCGGCTTCGGGCATACCATCGAGCCGGCGGCGCATCGGGCGGCCATGTCCACCAGCTGGGCGCCGAGCTCGAGCGCGCGCCGCAGGACGCGGACTGCCTCGACTCTTGCAGGTCGCCTGCTGCATCTCAGCGGTCATTAGCATCCCTCGCGTGATGGTCTACGCGCTCACCGAGCCCGGCCGGGCACCGCCGGACGCCAGCGCCCCCGAGGGGATGCCGTCATGAGCGAGGTTGCCCTTCCCACGCTGCCGCGGGCCGACGAGCGACCCGCCGCAGAAGCGAAACTCGATTGGCTTCGCGCCGCCCGGCGGGCGAGGGCGCTCTCGTGGCTGAGCCTGGTCTGGATGGGCGCCGAGGGTGGGATCGCGATCACTGCCGGCATCCTGGCCGGATCGATCGCCCTGGTCGGCTTCGGTCTCGACTCCGCGGTGGAGGGCTTCGCGAGCCTCGTCATCGTCTGGCGCTTCACTGGGCATCGCCTGCTCTCCCACGCCGCCGAGGAGCGCGCGCAGAAGCTCGTGGCGATCCAGTTCTTCCTCCTTGCCCCCTACGTCGCCTTCGAGGCGATCCAGCACCTCGCCACCGTGGCCCGCCCCGAGATCAGCGTGCTCGGCATGGTCTTGACCGCGACCAGTCTCGTTGGGATGCCGATTCTCGGGATCGCCAAGCAGCGCCTGGCGCAGGCCCTTGGCTCCTCGGCGACGCACGGGGAGGGCGCCCAGAATCTCCTCTGCGCGTACCTGGCGGGAGCCGTATTCCTGGGCCTGCTGGGCAACGCCCTAGTCGGCTGGTGGTGGCTCGACTCGATCGCGGCGCTCGTCATCGCCGGCGTGGCCGTCCAGGAGGGGGTCGAGACCTGGCGCGGCAAGGCCTGCTGCGTCCCGTCCGGCATCGCGGGGGCCGAGGTCAGCGGCGATGAGTGCTGCGCGCCGGAGGGCTGAGCGCGTGGCCGGGGACCCCGGTGGCCACTGGCACCGGCTCAGCACGGAAGTCGACCGCGACAAGCTCTGGATCGCCTTCGCGCTCCTGCTTGCCTTCATGGCCGCCGAGGTCGCCGTCGGGATCGCGGTCAATTCGCTGGCGCTGCTCTCCGACGCGGCCCACATGCTCACCGACGCGGGTGCGATCGCCCTCGCCCTGTTCGCGATCCGGCTCGCCAAGCGGCCCGCCGAGGGGGCGATGACCTACGGCTTGGGGCGCGCCGAGATCCTCTCCGCCCAGGTCAACGGCGTCACCCTGTTGGTCCTCGGCGGGCTCATCGTCTACGAGGGCATCCGCCGGCTGATCGAACCGCCGGACGTGGAGGGCGCCGCTGTGCTGTTGGTTGCGCTGCTGGGTGTCGCGGTGAACCTCATCGCCACCTCGGTGCTCTCCAGGGCGAACCGCGAGTCGATGAACGTCGAGGGCGCCTTCCAGCACATCCTCACCGACCTCGCCGCCTTCATCGCCACGGCGAGCGCGGGCGGCGTCATCCTCGCCACCGGCTTCGATCGAGCGGACGGCATCGCGTCGCTGATCGTCGCGACGATCATGCTGCGCGCCGCCTACGGCCTGTTGAAGGCCTCAGGCCGCGTCTTCCTCGAGGCCGCGCCCAAGAGCATCGACCCGCAGGAGGTCGGTCAGGCGATGGCCGACCACCCCGCGGTGAGCGAGGTGCACGACCTGCACGTCTGGGAGGTGACGTCGGGCTTCCCTGCCCTCTCCGCGCACGTGCTGGTGCCGCCCGAGAGCAACTGTCACGCGGCCCGCCGCGAGCTCGAGCGCCTGCTGATCGACCGCTTCGGGATCGAGCACACGACCCTCCAGGTCGACCACGCGCGGAGTGATCTGCTCCAAGTCGATATGCCCAGGCAGCGTGGCCGGCGTGCGGCGGAGGCGGCGCGCGAAACCTAAATGACGCCCGGCCGAGATGCCGAACCGAGCAGGCTTCGCGGAGCCAGCCCGCGTGGCCTTGCGTCTCGGTGCCACGCCGCCCGCGTGGACCGTAACGCCCTGGTCTATCCCTCGCATCTATTGAACGGTTCTTGCGCCTGGTGCAAGCGCTTTGCATCTGGCGCAAATTCCTTTCCGTAGACGCTAGGCACCCCAGGGGTGAATGGTGGCGGAAACGGGTGAATCGCAGCGGCGATGAATGCTCGACCGTCATCCGCTCGTTTGGTCGGCGTTCCGTTTCTGGTCCCGAGGAGCGGGCAGATTTCAGAACAATGGAAAGGAACGGGGGCACCCCCACCGACGATCTCGACATAAAGCTCGAGAAGCCGTCGCCGTCCGAGCTCCACGAGGTGGCTCGCGAGGGCAGTGACTGAGGCGACGGTCCGCCGCTACCACGAGGCGACCAAGCACCGGCCCGGGCGGCCCAGCGCGAGCCCCTATGGGCTTGAGTGGCGCAACGAGCCCGACCTCTTCAAACGCTATCCGGCCATCGAGCCGGAGCGGCCTCCGGAGCAGCTCGCCAGGCTGCTCCACCTCGGGGCGGGTGTGCATCCGCGGCGCGGCGACCCGCACTACAGAACGTTCATGAGCGCGGGAGCACTCCACCCGGTGGAGCTGTACGTGGCCACGGCCGCGGGCCTCTCGCACTACCATCCCGGCCAGGGGGCGCTCCGCCGGCTGCGCACGGAGGACCCGGGCACCGCGCTGGCCGCCGCAGCCGCGGCACCGGAGCTCGCGCGGGCCGAGCTAGTCCTGATCCTCACCGGCATTCTCTGGCGAACCGCCTGGAAGTACGGCGCGCGCGGCTGGCGCCACATCTTCTGGGATGCCGGCGCCATGCTGGCGAACCTGCTCGCGCTCGCCGCGGGTCCTCGGCTCCTCACCGCGTTCGTGGACGCGGACGTGGGGGAGACGCTCGGCGTGGAGCCACGTCGAGAGGCTCCGGTGGCGCTGGTCACGGCCGGAACCGGCGAGCGCGGGTCCGGCCCACCCGAGCTCGAGCCCCTCCACCACGAGAGCGCCCCGCTGTCTCGGCGCGAGCATCGCTTCCCCGAGGCCGAGGAGGCCCAGGCCGCCTCGGCACTCTCCGGCCCGGAGGAGGTGCGAGCCTGGCGCGAGCAAGCCCAGCGCTTCGGCCCCCGATCCGGGACCGGCGAGCCGCCGGCCGCGCTCGACGAGGTCATTCTCCGCCGCGGCTCCGCGCGCGGCTTCACGCCAGATCCAGTGGGCAGCGACGAGCTGGAGTCCATGCTCGCCTCGGCCTGCTCGCCCTTGCCAGGCGACCTGCCGCCGCTCTGCTCGACCTTCGTCATAGCGCACGCGGTGAAGGACCTCGAGTCGGGGGTGTACCGGTTCCAGCCGCCGGACCGATTCGAGCGGGTGCGAAGGGGCGCTGATCGTCGCTGGACCGCGCATCTTTGCCTCGACCAGCCCCACGGCGGCGACGCCGCTGCCACCGTCTTCCTCACGGCGGACCTCGACCGCACGCTGTCGGCCCTCGGCGATCGCGGTTACCGCGCCGCCCAGCTCGATGCCGGCATCCGAGCGGGACGGGCGTCGCTCGGCGCCTACGCCCGCGGCCTGGGCGCCACCGGGCTCACCTTCTACGACGACGATGTGCGGAGCTTCCTGGACACCGACGAGGAGCCGATGATGTGCTTCGCGGTCGGGGTCGACGCCTACAGGCCCTGGCTTCGGCGGGCCGGCCGCGTGACTGACAACCCGGTTTCTCGGCCGCCGAAGACGGGAAATGCCGGGCATGGGCCGCTCTAAGGGCGTGCCCCCGCGTGCGGCTCCGCGGCGCGTCGCAACAGCCGGCGCACCTCCTCGTCGTTGACCTCGGAGAAGTCCTCGTACCAAGTCCCCACCGCGTAGAAGAGCTCCGGGGTGCGAGCGCACACGATGCGGTCTACCTGCTCCTCGAGCGCAGCGCACGTCTCGGGCGGCGAAACCGGCACCGCGACCACGACCTCGCCCGCACCCTGCTCGGTGAGCGCCAGCGCTGCGGCACGCATCGAGGCGCCGGTGGCGAGGCCGTCGTCCACGAGGATCGCGGTCCGTCCGGCGACCGGCGTGGGGGCGCCGCCGTCGCGGTAGAGCCGCTCCCGGCGTTCGAGCTCGCGCTGTTCCTCGGCGGCGACCGAGGCGATCGTCTCCTCGGCGATCTCAAGGGAGCGAATTACCTCCTCGTTGAGCACTCGTACACCACCGGATGCGATTGCGCCCAGGGCGAGCTCCTGGTGCCCCGGCACTCCGAGCTTGCGCACCAGGAACACGTCGAGCGGGGCCTCGAGCGCCTGGGCGACCTCGAAGGCAACCGGGACGCCGCCTCGCGGGAGGCCCAGCACAAGCACGCTCGGGCGGCCCGAGTACTCCTCGAGGTGGGCGGCGAGGTGCCGTCCCGCCTCGGCGCGGTCCCGGAAGATCTCGGGAGGGCCATCGTTCACAGCGCTACCTATGGTCGCGGGAGCCAGCGGGCCCCCGATTCGCAACGTCCCGGATCCGCTCCCATTCTCCGCTCTCGGCCGCTGGATGCGGTCCGCCCGGGATCATCGTCCCGGGAGCGCTGTGGCGGTGATCGACCCGGGCGCCCGATGGATGGACGTCGGCGCCATGACCGAGCTCCTCGGCTCGACCAGGGTCCTCCAATCCGGCGGGCAGCGTGGCGTTCACGGCCCGTTGGTGGCTGAGGCGCTCGCCTGCAACGGGTTGACGATCTCGTTCAGGCGTCGCCATCACTGTCGCATTACCCGGTTTCCACATCTAATCACCCATTTGCGCTGCCGGGGGGGCGCGTTATCCCGCGCCGGACAGGGGTACCTGCGTAGGCGTGGTGATTGCACCCGATTCGGAGGCTGCGGCCGAACCGCCGAAATGATTCGCGCGCTCGCGAGCATCCTGGCGCTCAACCGGGTCCTCTTCGGGCTCAGCTACATCGTCGCCCCTGATCGGGTTGGTGGCGGCTGGATCGGCCGCCAGGCATCAAGGCCACAGACCAAGGTGCTGACCCGCGCCCTCGGCGCCCGCGACCTCGTACTCGGCCTCGGTGCACTGAGGGCGCTGCGCAGCGAGGACGCAGCGGTTCGGACGTGGTTTGCCGCGCACACAGTCGCCGACGGCACCGACCTCGTGGCGACGATCATTGCCCGCGACGAGCTGCCGACGAAGGGGTTTCGGTTTGCAACGGCGATGGCTGGCGCTTCCACCGCGATCGCCGCGTTAGGCACCGCACGACCCGGTGGCCGCGCCGAGCGCTCAGCAAACGTCCGGTAGCCACACCAGCGCGCGGAGCCCAGCGAGCGGGTGATGTGGCATGACACGGGCCGCGCGCATAGCAGGCCGTCGAGGCGCTTCCCATCATCCTGGAGCTCCTTGCGGATACCGCGGCTAGCAGGCTGTGGTGCCAGACCGCTCTCGAGCAGGTCCCGCCTCACGCTCCAGATCCGGCATCCGCGAGGCGGTCCAGGCGATCACGGGCCCGAGTCAGGGTGCGGGCTTGTGAGTCCATTCCGCGCCACGGGTCTTCGCGGCCCGCCAAGCGGCGAAACAGGTTCCGGACGGTCCAGCGATCTGGCCGCAGACGTGAGCTGGAGAGCTCCTCCCAGCGCAGCGGGGTCGCCACCGGCGCCTTCCCGCGGGGCCGCACCGCGTAGGGCGGCACGGCCGTCTGCGCGTAGGAGTTTCGCATCACGTCGACCAGGATCCGCTGGCCGCGCTTTCGCTTCCGCTGCTGCGTGGTGACGAGATCGGGATGCCGGACCTCCATCACGCCGGCCACGTCGCGGGCGAAGGAGCGCACGTAACCGAAGTCGTGGCGGCGCTTCAGGGGAACCCAGACGTGGATGCCCCGCGAGCCGGTGGTCATCGCGAAGTGCGCGAGCTCGAGCTCGTCCAAGAGCTCCCCTAGGGCGCGGGCGACCCTGCACACCGAGGCGAAGCCGTTCCCCGCGGGGTCGAGGTCGAACGCCATGCGGTCGGGGCGCTCGAGGCTGTCGGCGCGGCTGAGCCAGACGTGCGGCGTGATGCAGGCCTGATCGGCGAGGTAGACGAGAGCCTTCGAGTCGGAGACGACGGCGTGCGTCAGGGAGCCATCCTGCTTTCGGACCCGGACGCGCTTGATCCAGTCGGGGAAGTGATCCGGGACGTCCTTGTGGAAGAAGCCCTCCGCATCGACACCGTCTGGAAAGCGATGCATGCTCACCGGGCGATCCCTGACGTGGGGGAGCATCCGCTCGGCGACGCGCTCGTAGTAGTCGGCCAGGTCGGCCTTGGTGAGCCCCGCGTCCGGAAACAGGACCTTGTCGGGATTCGAGATCTCCACCGTCATGAAGCGGTCTCCCTGACCACCTCCCGCGGTCGCTTGTCCCTGCGCAACCCGAGGTAGCGTGGATGGCGCAGCCTTCGGTCGCGGGTCCATTCCGTGAACGCGAACTGGCCGACCAGCTTCGGCTCGACCCAGCGCGTCCCTTTCGGGACGGGATGGACCTCGGCGAACGGCGGCTCTTCGCGTTCGAGCTTCCGCAGCCGCCTACCAAGCTCGGCGAGGGTGCGTTGGTCGAAGCCAGTTCCGACCTTGCCGGCGTAGCGGAGGTCGCCGTCCTCGTAGTAGCCGACGAGCAGGGCGCCGAGGTCGGTCCGCTCTCCCTTCGGCGCCGTAAAGCCGCCGATCACGAGCTCCTGCTGACGCGAGCACTTGAACTTCAGCCAATCGCCGGAGCGAGCAGACACGTAGGCGCTCATGGCGCGCTTGGCGATCAGGCCCTCGAGCCCGCGCCTGCAGGCCTGCTCGAACAGGGCTTCGCCCTCGGCGTTGCGGTGCGAGAGGAACCTGACGGGACCCTGGAAGGAGAGCGCCCTTCGCAAGAGCACCTTTCGCGCCCGCAGGGGCAGGGCCGTCGTGTCGTGGCCGTCGAGGTGCAGGAGGTCGAAGAGGTAGAGGTAGACGGCGATGCCGGTCCGCCGCGCCCGCTCTGGGTCCGTGATCTGCATTCGGCCCTGAAGCCGGGCGAAGCTCGTCACCCGGCCGCTGAAGGCGACGATCTCGCCGTCGGCGACGAACTCCTGGCACGGCTCGCCCTCGAGCGCCTCCACCACTTCGGGGTAGGAGCTGTTCAGCCGCTTGCCCGTTCGCGAGAGTAGCCGCAAGTCACCCGGGCTCCGGAAGGCGAGGGCGCGAACGCCGTCCAGCTTTCGCTCGAAGATCCACTCGGGATCGGAGAAGCGCTGGTCGGTGAGCACCGCCTTCATCGGCTCAAGCCGCCGTGGCTGGCGGCTGCGCTTGAGCGAGCGACGCTCCTCGTCCGTCAGCGAGCTCATTCCTCATCGAAACTCTCCCCGCCCGCGCCGCCGTCAAACGGTCCGCCTCGCCCGGTTTCCTCGCACCGCGCACGGGTAGCGACTGCCCGATGGCAATCGAGGAGCTAGCCATGGCCGGGATCAGTCGCAACCTTGCGACCGGAGATCCACGTGCCGTCAAGGCGACGACCCTTCTCTCGAGGCAGCGCGGGTGATGCGCGCCGGCGGTGGCGCCAGCACGAGGCTGGAGGAGCCCGGGCCTCCTTCCCCGGAGCCGCCGATCCCCGGACCACCGACGCCCACACCCGATCCCGGTCCGCCGGAGCCGCCGGGACCGGACGTGCCCTCGGGCCGCTAGAGGCCTCCTCGCCAAACCCGGCAAGTGGGGACCGGCTCAAGATCGCCGCTGATGGACCCGAGGCCCTTCCCGGCTCAGGCTCGTGAGGCGTGCGGCTACGCGGTTGCGAACGATCCGCCTGGCCAGGGAGCGCCCCCGTAGCGCTCGATGACGGGCCCCGGCGGCGGCGGCGGCACGCAGAAGAAGTCGGCTCGAGCGACGGTGCCGGGGAACAGCCTCGCGAATGGGTCGTGGCGAAACCATGAGGCGGTACGGGCCACCGTCACCGCGCCTGCGCAGCGGCTCGCGTCAAGGGCGAAGGTAGACACGGCCCGTTGTGGTCGGGGAGATCGAGATCGGGAAAGTGCGTCCCGGGCGCGAGGTCGGTCACCGGGCCTAGACGCTGCGATCGCGCCACCCGCGAAAGGCCTGCAACAAGGCCTCGGCGCGCTCGGGCGCGATCGACTCGAGGCTCAGCTTCCCCATCGCCTCGATCGTCTCGCGAAACTGCTCGACGTACTCGACGCAGTAAGGGCACTCCTCGAGATGGGCCTCGAAGCGCCGGCGATCGTCCTCGGGGAGCGTGCCCTCGAGGTACTCCGTGACGGCCTCGACCAGCTCGATGCACGCCATCTGATCGGTTGTGCTCACCAGCCGCTCCGTTTCGCCACGGGCATCCCCCCAGAGGACAAGTAATAGGGTGGATAGGAGTCCGGCGGCGACCCCTGCCCGTTACAGGGGCCCGGCGACCGTGTAACGCAGCGGACCCTGGCCCGACCTAAGCCTCCGAGGCAAGCCACCGGAGGTACAGAGCGCATGACCGAGACCGCCACCACCATCGCTCCCGGGCGTCAGTCGGAAGAGCGCCCGGAGTTTCGCCCCATCGCCGAGTACGGCCTGCTGGCGGACTGCAACTCCGCCGCCCTGCTTGGTCGGAACGGATCGATCGATTGGCTCTGCATGCCCCGCTACGACAGCCCGGCCCTGTTCTCGCGAATCCTCGATCCTGGGGCAGGGCACTGGTCGATCCGTCCGACTGGCTCGTTCGCGGTCGAGCGCCGCTATCTGCCGGGCACGCTTGTGATCGAGACGACCTTCACCACGGACACGGGCAGCGTCCGCCTGCTCGATGCGATGGCCTTCGCCGAGGGCCAACGCGCGCACGAGCTCGGGTTCGACCCTGCGCACGAGGTCCTGAGGGCGGTGGAGGGCGTCTCCGGCAAGGTCGAGCTGAAGATGGAGCTCGCCCCGCGCGGCGAGTACGGGCTGGTGCGCCCGCTGTTCCGCCAGGAGGAAAGCGGTGGGCGCACCTTCGGAGGCCCGAACCGCATCGCGGTTCGGGCCGGTGCCCCGGTCAAGGTCAGCGACGCCACGATGCACGCGTCCTTCGAGGTCGGCAAGGGAGAGACGCTCGGCTTCGCGATGCGCTGGATACCGGTGGAGGAGCCCGATCCGGCTCCGCCGACCGCTGCCGATCGGGTCCGGGAGCGGATCGAGGACGTCGTCGAGGCGTGGCGGTCGTGGGAGGCCGAGCACGACATCTACGAGGGTCCCCACAAGGAGCTCGTGCGTATGAGCTCCAGGGTGCTGAAGGGGCTCACGTACCGGCCGACCGGCGCGATCGTCGCCGCCCCCACCACCTCGCTCCCCGAGACAGTCGGCGGCGAGCGAAACTGGGACTACCGGTTCTCCTGGATCCGGGACTCCAGCCTGACGATCGAGGCGCTCTACATCGGCGCCTGCTCCGACGAGGCGGAGGAGTTCGTGTCCTTCATGACCAGCTCCGCGGGCGGCCGCGCGAGCGAGGGATCGCTGCAGATCATGTACGGCATCGGCGGTGAGCACGACCTCTCCGAGCGCACGCTGCCGCACCTACGCGGCTGGCGGAACTCGAGGCCCGTCCGCGTCGGGAACGGCGCCTGGGACCAGGTCCAGCTAGACGTCTACGGCGAGCTCCTCAACTCGCTGCACCTCTACCGAGAGCGCCTCGGGGAGCTGCACCCGGAGATCCAGGCCTTCGTCGCCGACCTCGCCGACACCGCGGCGCGACGCTGGCACGAGGCCGATGCGGGCATGTGGGAGATGCGCGGCGAGTCGCGCCATCACCTCTCCTCGAAGGTGCTCTGCTGGACAGCGCTCGATCGTGCGATCAAGCTGGCGCCCGGGCTCGGAGATCACGCCAAGGTCGAGGAGTGGACGGAGGCGCGCGACGAGATTCGGGAGGCGGTGCTGGAACGCGGCTGGAGCGAGAAGCGACAGGCCTACGCCCAATCCTTCGATTCCGATGAGCTCGATGCGGCGCAGCTCCTGATGCCGATCCTCGAGTTCCTGCCCGCTACGGACGAGCGCATGCGCTCGACCATCGAGGCGATCGCTCGCGACCTTACGGAGGACGGGCTCGTCCTTCGCTACCGGAACGAGGAGGGCCTGAACGCCGACGGGCTGAGCGGCGAGGAGGGCACCTTCGTCATCTGCTCGTTCTGGCTCGTCTCGTGCCTCGCCAAGGCTGGTGAGGTGGAGCGAGCGGAAAAGCTATTCGACCAGCTCGCGGGCTATGCGAACGATCTCGGCCTGCTGGCGGAGGAGATCGACACGGCCAACGGCGAGCAGCTCGGCAACTTCCCGCAGGCGTTCAGCCACATCGGGCTGATCACGGCGGCCTATGCGATCGACAAGGCAAAGGGGATGACCGAATGAGCTCGTTCGATTACGACGTCATCGTGATCGGGGCGGGGCCGGCTGGCGAGCACTGCGCCGGGCGCCTCGCCGACGGTGGCCTGCGAGTGGCGCTCGTGGAGCGCGAGCGGCTCGGCGGCGAGTGCGACTACTGGGCGTGCATCCCCTCGAAGACCTTGCTGCGCCCCGGAGAGGCTCTCGAGGCCGCCCGCGAAGCGCCCGGAGCGCGCGAGGCGCTGAACGGCGGCGTCCACGCCGAGCAGGCCTTCGAATGGCGGGACTTCATGGTCTCCGGCTACGACGACTCCGCCAAGGAGGCCTGGCCGAAGGGCAAGGGAATCGACATCCTGCGCGGAGCGGGCAGCATCGCCGGGCCTGGGCGGGTCGCGGTCGGCGACGCCGTCCACACGGCGAGGGAGATCGTGATCGCCACCGGCTCCGAGCCGGTGATCCCGCCGATCCCGGGGCTGCGCGAGCTCGACGGAGTGTGGACGAACCGCGAGGCCACCGGCATGACCGAGGTGCCGAAGCGCCTGCTCGTGCTGGGCGCGGGTCCGGTCGGCGTCGAGATGGCGCAGGCCACCGCGCGCATGGGTGCCTCGGTAGCGGTAGTCGAGGGAATGGACCATGTCCTCCCGCGGGAGCCGAAGCCGCTCGGCGACGCGCTCGGCGAGGCGCTCGCGGCCGACGGGATCGAGTTCTGCTTCGGACAGTTGGCCTCCGGCGCCCAGCTGGAGGATGGCGAGTACGTGCTCGAGTTCCCCGAACGCTCGGCCTTGCGCGGCGACCGCCTGCTGGTAGCCACCGGGCGCCGGCCGCGGGTCGACGGACTCGGGCTCGACACCGTGGGCATCGAGCCCGAGCGCCAGGGGATACCGGTCGACCCCCGCATGAGCGCGGGCGACGGCATCTGGGCGATCGGCGACGTAACCGGCGTCTGGCCTCTCACCTACATGGGCAAGTACCAGGGCCGGGTCGCGGCCGCGAACATCCTGGGCGGCCAGCGCGAGGCAAACTACGACGCCGTGCCACGCGTGGTGTTCACCGATCCGCAGGCGGCGTCGGTGGGAGAGACCGACGGGCCCGTGACGGCGACCGCCCAGCTGTCTGAGGTCCCGCGGACCTCGACCTACACACGCGCCTACGACACGAAGCCGGGGTTCATGACCCTGGTCTCCAACGGCGAGCGACTCATCGGCGCCTACGCCCTCGGCCCCGAGGCCGGCGAGTGGCTGCAGCAGGCCACGGTGGCGATTCGGGCGCGGGTACCGCTGGACGTCATGAACGATGTGATCCAGCCGTTCCCAACCTTCTCGGAGGTCTTTCTTCACGCCCTGACCGAGCTCGGCGCCGAGGTGCCGGCGGCGGCGTAGACGCCGCCGTGGCCAACCTCGGGCCTTCCGCCGGCTGGGGCCTCGCGATCGCGGCGAGCCTCCTGGTCGGCGGGAGTGCCGCAGCCGCCCTCAAGCTGCCCGAGCGGCTGGCAGCCATCATCACCGCGTTCGGGGGCGGCACCCTGCTGGCGGCGATCGCCCTGGAGCTGGTCCCGGAGGCCGACGACAAGGCGGGGGTCTTGCCGACCGCGCTCGGCCTCCTCGCGGGGACCATGATCTACGTCGGCGCGGACGCCTACCTCAACCGCGACGAGGGCATGAAGGACATGCGCCGCTCCGGTCATGCCGCGGCCGCGGGACGGCAGATGTCGATTCCCTCGAGCCATGGCGACGCTGCTCGCGGGGAGTCGATCGCGGTGGGCATCTTCGTGGACGGGGTGCCCGAGTCGGTCGCTCTCGGCCTCACGGTTGCCGAGGGCGCGGTGGGGCTCGCTCTACTGGTCGGCATCCTGGTCGGCAACGTGGTCGAGGCCTACGGCGCCGCGCAGCCGATCGTGGCGAGCGGCCGCTCGAAGCGCTTCGCCCTCACCCTCCTCACTGCGATTGGCCTGGCGCTCGCCTTCGCGACGGTCCTCGGCGGGACGGTCCTCGCTGACGCCAGCGGCACGCTGATCGGCTCAGCCGAGGCGATCGCGGCCGGCGCCGTGCTCGCCGTGGTGTCGATCTCGGTCGTGCCCTACGCCTTCGCGGAGGTGAGCGGGCTCGTCGCCGCGGCCACGGTCCTCGGGTTCATCGGCGGATACCTGCTGAGCTAGCTCTCCCCGCCGCAAACACGATCGCATTTTGGCGGCTGCGTAACGGATTCGCCCCTTTGCCGGACTGAACAGGATGAGTCAGGCGAGCGCCCTTCGCAGCGTACGGACCGCGCTCGGCGATCCCTCTTTCGTGACGCACGACCGGGAGTTCGAGGCGGTCCTCGGCGCCGCGCCTCGCCTGGCTCGGGTCCTTGCCACCGACGCCCACGAGGGACCCGTCTACGTTCCCGACGAGGACGCCCTCTACTTCACCACGCTCCCGAGGCCTCAGAACGTGCCCACCGCCGGCGTCCCAAGGGTCGATGTGAAGCGGATCGCTCTGGACGGCGACCGCTTCCCGCTTGAACCCGACCGCGTCTCGACCGTCCGCGAGAAGGCCAACGTGGCGAACGGCATGGCCCTCGACCACGACGGACGGCTGGTGGTGTGCGAACAGGGCACGCGATCGCAGCATGCCGCGATCACCCGGCTTGGCCGGGAAAGGGGCACGGTCGAGACGCTGGTCGACGAGTGGGGCGGCCTGAGGTTCAATTCCCCCAACGACGTCGTCGTGAAGAGCGACGAGACGATCTGGTTCACGGACCCGAGCTACGGCCATCTCCAGGGCTTTCGCCCCGAGCCGCAGATCGGCGACTACGTCTACCGCCTCGATCCGGAGACCGCCCGGCTCCACGTGGTCGCGGACTCATTCGACAAGCCGAACGGGCTCGCGTTCTCCCCCGACGAGCAGGTGCTCTACATCGGTGACACCGGCGCGAACCAGGAGCCGGGAAGCTACCACCCTGCGCGCCCTCATCACATCAAGGCGTTCGATGTCGTCGACGGCCGCAGGCTGGAGAACGAGCGCCTCTTCTGCGTCATCACACCCGGCTTCCCCGACGGGATCAAGGTCGACGCCGACGGCCGCGTGTACGCGTCGTCGTCCAGCGGCGTGCAGGTCTTCGCCCCGACCGGGGAGCTGATCGGCGAGATCAACCTCCCGGGCGCCGTCAACTTCACCTTCGGCGGTCCCGGCCGCAACGTCCTCTTGATCACGACGGACGGCGCGGTCTGGGCTGCCGCCCTTGCGACAACCGGACCATCGAGAGTGAGAGGAGTCTGAGCAATGGCCATCGTCAGGACGCGAAGGACCATCGACAATGCGGGCGCCGACGCGGTTACGGCCGCCGCCGAGCGACACGCGAACGAGAACGGCTACCGGGTCGTGATCGCGGTCGTCGATCCGTCCGGCGAGCTGATCCAGCTTCGCCGCACCGAGGGTGCCCAGGTCGCCAGCGCCCGTGTAGCCGTCGACAAGGCGCGTACGGCGGCGATCTTCGTCCGCCCCAGCCGCGAGATGGAGGAGCAGGTCTCCGGCGGACGGCTTGGCGCGCTCGCGCTGCGCGGCGCCTCCTGCCTGACCGGCGGGATCCCGCTGAAGGTCGACGGCGAGGTCGTCGGAGCGATCGGCACGAGCGGCGAGACGCCCGACGAGGACGAGTCGTGCTCGACCGCCGGCGCCGCAGCCGACTTCTCCACCACCGAGTTCCCCGACCTCACCCAGGAGGGCGCCAAGCTCGCGGCCGAGGCCGCCGCCGAGGCCGCCGAAGAGCGCGGGGTCGCCCCGGTCATCTCCGCCGTCGATTCGGGCGGCGCGCTCATCTACCTGCACCGACCCGACGCGGCGCAGGTGGCAAGCGTCGAGGTGACCACGGACAAGGCCCGCACCGCGGCGATCTACCGGCGCCCGAGCAAGGACTTCGAGGAGCAGGCCTCCGGGGGCCGCCCCTCGGCCCTCCACCTCGCTCGCTCGGTGCCGCTTCAGGGCGGGATCCCGATCAAGCACCGCGGGGAGGTCGTGGGTGCCATCGGCGTCAGCGGCGCCTCGTCAGCCGACGAGGACAACGAGCTGGCGAAGATCGGCGCCGAGGCTGCGACGGCCGCGGCGGACGAGTCGGCGACGGTGGGAGCGTGATGGCCGCGACCGAGACGATCATCCGCGCGAGCCGGCTTCCCGGCCCTCCTGAGCTCCTGCCCGGCCGTCCCGACGCCGTGGTCGACCTGCAGACCGACGACGGCGCCGCGCTGGTCGCAGCGCGGTGGCGCTACGCCGATGCCGAGGTTCGTGAGATCGACTTCGTCGAGGTCGGCTCGCCTGCCGATCCGCTCGGACCCGGCGAGGTGCCGAATCGCACCTACGACGTCGTTCCTCACGCTGAGGCGCCCGAGTTCGACGACTCCGGATGGCGCGACCTCGCTCCAGCCGAGACCATGCTGCGCCTCGGCAACGGGCGAGTCTCCTTCAACTGGTACCGGACGGCGGTGACGGTGCCCGAGCGGCTCGGGGACTTCGATCCCACCGGGGCGACGGTCGTGTTCGAGGTAGTCGTCGACGACTACGCCGAGGTCTGGGTAGATGGTGAGATGCCGCTCGTGCTCGGCCTCACCGGCGGCCAGGTGGTTGGCGGCTTCAACGCCCCCAACCGCGTGGTTCTCACCCGCGACGCCCAGCCCGGACAGCGCTTCGTTATCGCCGTCTTCGGGATCAACGGCCCGCTCTCCGTCTCGCCGCACAACTACATCTGGATGCGGACCGCGACGCTCGACTTCTACGCGCCAGAGCGCGCCACGTTCGCCGAGCGCGCGGAGTTGCGGGTCGATCGCTCCTCGCCGGAGCTGGAATCGATCGTCTCCAGCGACGAGGGTCTCGAGCGCGGCGCCGCGCTGGAGCGCGTCGCTGGCGGCTTCGAGTTCACCGAGGGACCGGTGTGGGCACCGGAGGGGGCGCTCTTGTTCAGCTCGCCCAACACGAACGCGATCTACCGGCTGGATCCCGACGTCGGCAAGGTCACCGTGTTCCGCTCCAAGAGCGGCTACACCGGCGTCGACATCGGCCGCTATACGCAGCCGGGGTCCAACGGCCTCACCTTCAGCCCGGACGGGCTCCTGACGATGTGCCAGCACGGCAACCGGCGGGTGGTCCGCGTCAACCCCCACGGCGACATCACCGTGCTGGCGGACTCATACGAAGGCAAGCGCCTGAACAGCCCCAACGACCTCGTCTACCGCTCCGACGGGACGCTCTACTTCACCGATCCCCCGTTCGGGCTGCCTGGGGCGTTCGACGATCCGCGCAAGGAGCTCGACTTCAGTGGCGTCTTCGCCGCACGCGACGGGAAGGTCCGGGTGGTCGCCGACGAGCTCGAGGGGCCAAACGGGATCGCATTCTCGCCGGATGAGCGCTACCTCTACGTCGGCAACTGGGACCTGGAGCGCAAGGTCGTCATGCGCTACGAGGTTGGGGCTGACGGCCAGGCGAGCGAGAGCGGCCACGTCCTCTACGACATGACCGGTGCCCCCGGCGAGGACGCGATCGACGGCGTCAAGGTCGACCAGGCCGGAAACCTCTACGTCTGCGGCCCCGGCGGGATCTGGATCCTGTCGCCGCAGGGCGAGCGTCTCGGCCTCCTCCAGCTGCCCGAGAACCCGCACAACCTGGCCTGGGGCGGGAACGACAGCCGCACTCTCTACGTAACCGCATTGACGAGCGTCTACCGGATGCGCGTCGGAATCGCCGGCGTGCGCCCGGCGTGATCCGGACAGGACACGAAAGGAGATCCTCATGAGCAAGAACCTCGATCCCGGGACGACGATCCCCGACTTCGAGCTTCCGGACGAGAACGGCGAGATGCACCGCCTCTCGGAGATCCAGGGAGACAACATCCTGGTCCTGCACCTGAGCCGCGGCGAGCACTGCCCTCGCGAGCGGATGCACCACCGCGAGATGCTGCGCTTCTACGAGTGGTGCTCGCTGGCCTTCTCGGAGCTCGTCAGCCTGATGCCCAACACCCAGCACGACGTCCTGCGGCTCAAGATCGGCACCGGGGCCCACTGGACCTTCCTGGCCGACGAGGAACTCGAAGCGCAGCGGCACTTCGACATTCGCGAGTACACGGATACCCACCACGACAACGCGGTCGTCCCCCACACGCTGATCCTCTCCCCCGGCCTGAAGATCGAGAAGGTCTACGTCGGCTACTGGTTCTGGGGCCGCCCCTCGCCGGAGCAGCTCTGGCTCGACCTGCAGGAGCTGTCGAGTCGGATCAAGGAGGACTTCGATCCGACGACGCCCGAGGCGCGCGCGGCTTGGGAGGCGAGCCAGGCGGCGGCACCGGCCTAGCGGTGTCGCGCTTTCGCCGCGCCGTATGGGCCTTCCAGAGCACGAGGGCCAGCGACCGGACCTGCCGGCGTTAGGGTGAGCGAATGAGCCCGATCACGAGAGGCTTTCGCGGCAGGCGCCGCGACGAGGCTCCCGACGACCGCCTTCCCCCAGGCCAGTACCTGACCCGAGACTTCCCGGTCCTCTCGACGGGCCCCACGCCACACCTCTCGCCCGAGGAGTGGACGCTCCGGGTCACGGGCGAGATCGACGAGCCGCGGAGGTGGAGCTGGACCGAGTTTCGCGCGCTCCCGAGCGAGGAGGTGCGCGCAGACATCCATTGCGTGACGAAGTGGTCGAAGCTCGACACGGTCTGGGAGGGCGTCTCCCTCGACCTCCTTCTCGGCGATCTCGATACCGCCGCCGATTACGTCCTCGTCCACGCCTACGGCGACTACACGACGAATCTGCCGCTCGAGCACCTGACGGGCGGGCGAGCATGGATCGCCTTCGCGTACGACGGTGACCCGCTGGAGCCCGAGCACGGAGGGCCGGCGCGATTGCTCGTCCCACATCTCTACCTGTGGAAGAGCGCCAAGTGGGTCCGCGAGCTCGAGCTACGGATCGAGGATGAGGCCGGATTCTGGGAGACGCACGGCTATCACGCGCACGGGGACCCGTGGCGGGAACAGCGATACGCGGGCGACTGAGGTGGCTCCTGGCCGAGGCCGCGGAGCTCGTCGAGGAAACGCCAGAGGTTCGAAGCATCGTCCTGGATGCCCCCGGCTGGCCGGGGCACCTGCCTGGCCAGCACGTGGACATCCGCCTCACCGCCGAGGACGGCTACCAAGCCCAGCGCAGCTACTCGATCGCCACGCCCGCCGAGGATGAGCGACTCACCCTCACCGTGGAGCGGGTCCCGGACGGCGAGGCGTCGACGTATCTGCTCGACGAGCTTCAGATCGGCGACCGGTTCGAGCTGCGGGGACCGATCGGCGGTTACTTCGTCTGGACGCCGGAGATTGGAGGTCCGCTGCTCTTGATCGGCGCCGGCAGCGGCATCGTGCCGTTGATGGCAATGATCCGACACCGCGTCCGCTCTCAAAGCTCATTGCCGGTCCACCTGCTGGTCTCCTCCCGCTCGTGGGACCAAGTGATCTACCGTGCCGAGCTCGAGCGCCTTGGCTCCGAAGGCAACGACCCTCGAGTCGTACACACGCTCACGCGCACGCAGCCTCCGGGCTGGACCGGATACCGTCGCAGGGTGGACCGGGAGATGATCGGCGAGGTGGCTCCGCCGCCCATGGAGCGTCCGCTTTGCTACGTCTGCGGGCCCACCGGGTTCGTGGAGGCCGTCGCCACGAGCCTCGTGGACCTGGGCCACGACCCGGCGCGCGTGAAGACCGAGCGGTTCGGTCCCACCGGAGGCAACGGATGACGAAGACGCCACACCACCTCGACGGAAACGCGGTGGGAGGCCTTCTGATCGAGGCCTTCGGCCGGGAGATGACCGCGGCGCGCGAGTGCTGCGGGGAGTGTGGCTCTGTACGCGAACTCGGCGCGCTGCTCGCCTACACCCGTGGTCCGGGCGAGGTGCTTCGCTGCCCCGATTGCGGCTGTGTCCTGCTGGTCGCGGTCCGAGTTGCGGGACGCGCTCGGGTCAGCGCCCGGGCGGTCGCCTGGCTCGAGATGCCGTAAGTTCACGGCACGTGCTTGCGATCGTCGGCGGCCTCGGCGCGGCGCTGGTCTTCGCGGCGGTGACCCTATGCAACTCGCGCTCGAGTCGGATGATCGGACCGAGCCAGCTGCTCGCCTGGGTGATGGTGATCGGCCTCGCGATCACGGGGCCCCTGGTGTTGGCGAGGGGCGTTCCCGAGGGCTTTGACGCGGAGGCTGCAGCCTGGATGGCGGTCGCCGGCATCGGCAACGTCGTCGGCCTGTTGCTCGCCTACTCCGCGCTCAGGATGGGGAAGGTCGGGACCGTGGCACCCATGGTCTCGACCCAGGGGGCGATCGCGGGGCTGATCGCGATCATCGCCGGGGAGCCCGTGGCGGCCGACGTCGCCGTCCTTCTCGTCGTGATCGCGATCGGGATCTGGCTTGCGGCGGTTCCGCCTGAGGAGGTAGCGGCCCCTGAGGCGAGGCAGGCCAAGCGCGTCACCGTCTACGCGATGGGTGCCGCGGTGGCGATCGGGTGGAGCCTGTATGCGATCGGCCGAGTCAGCATCGCCCTTCCGGTGGTCTGGGCGCTGCTTCCCTCCCGCGTGCTCGGGGTGCTCGTGGTGACCCTGCCGCTCGCCCTGCGCTCCGGCCTGCGGATGACCCGCGAGGCCCTCCCCCTGGTGCTCGTAGCCGGGGTCTTCGAGGTCGCCGGATTCGCGCTGTTCGCGTTCGGCGCCCGTCACGGGATCGCGGTCAGCGCGGTGCTGTCCTCGCAGTTCGCCGCGATCGCCGCGATCGGCGCCTACGTCCTGTTTCGCGAGCGGTTGTCGCGGGTTCAGCTCGCCGGCGTTGCGGCGATCGTGGTGGGAGTGGGGGCGCTCAGCGGCGTCCAAGCCTGAGCGTCACAAAAGCCCCAGCTCCCGGGCACGGCCCACGGCGTCCTCTCGAGTCGAGGCGTCGAGCTTCCGGTAGATGCCCTTGACGTGGGTCTTGACGGTGTTCGGGGAGACGTAGAGCGCCTCCGCGATCTCCCTGCGCGAGAGATCGCTCGCCAGCAGACGAAGCACCGCCAGCTCGCGATCGGTTAGCTCGTCCGCGGGCTCTGAGGATCGCAGCGCGACGCCGCGGGGCGCCGCTCGCAGGCTGCGCTCGGCGGCGCTTAGCGCGCGGCCCAGCGTCCCAGGATCAGCGCACTGATCGAGGATCGCACGCGCCCTCAGCAGCGAGGCGCGCGCCGCCTCGAGGTCGCCCTGCAGATGCTGCACCGGGGCAAGCGCGAGCAGGGAGGCGGCTAGCTCCAGCCGCCCTGCGCCGCGATCCGACAGCTCCACCGCACGCCGGATCATCCGCTCGGCGTCATCGATGCGCCCGGTGAGCTCGGCGGCTCGCCCTCGCGCGAGGTGCCCTACCATCAGCACGAAGTGCTCCGCGAAGCCCGGGGCGTCGCTGAGGCTAACCGCCTTCCAGCCGAGGCGGTCGGCCTCCTCGATCCGCCCGCGGTCGGCCTCGGCGAGCCCCAGGTAGCCGAGGGCATAGCTCTGTCCGAGGTCGTTGCCGGCCGTCTCCGCGCGGCGCGCGGCCTGCTCGAGCACGTTCGCGGCTTCATCCAGCGCTCCGCCCCAGTACAGCGTCACGCCCAGGATCATCTGCGCGACGGTGTCCGGAAACGAGCCTTGCTCGGCGAGCTGCAGGGCTTCCAGCGCGGCCGAGCTTGCCGTTTCGAGCTCACCCGCCTTGAACCCGTGAACGGCTCTCAGCACCTCCACCTCGGCTGCGATCAAATCGGCGTCGCTCTCCTCGGCGCCGGCTCTGGCCCGCGCAGCGGACTCGATCCACTCGCGCGCATCGTCAAGCC
>Ga0126312_10000565_pt1 | contig 22623 bp, 25 predicted proteins | sample Plot104A_FD_92537 | JGI IMG/M metagenome (GOLD analysis project Ga0126312, IMG submission 92537) | Serpentine soil microbial communities from UC McLaughlin Reserve, CA, USA - Plot104A | ecosystem: Environmental > Terrestrial > Soil > Grasslands | place: USA: UC McLaughlin Reserve, Lake County...
ATAGGCGGACAGCCTATCGAGATCTGATTGACAGATAGCTGCACAGAGAAATAATACCTTGGCATCATTCACAACCAAAACAAAGGCAGCGCCGAGACTGTGGCGTGTTATCTTCACGACTTCGAGGTATTTTGTGCTAGCGTATTAGCGACGACCGATAACACAAACCCTGTATGCGAGGTTATCAAGAGATTGAAAACAAGCACATGGAGTGACAACCCGAAAAAGAGCAAGTCAAGACGCGGGCTGACATTGCCCGCCTAGAAGCACAGATAGCAGAGCTGCGCGCTGCATCTATAAGAAGCCATGAAAACAAGGATATTTTGGACAATGCGGCGCCACCACCTGCCTCCGGGTAGCGCTACTTCGACGACCCGCTATAACATAAATATCAAAAGTCAATGATAGAGCTGCATTTGACAGCAGATGAAATCCGCAATGGAGTGTTTTGCATATGTATGGGCCGCCTGCGATGCTAAAGGCCATGCAGGAATTGCTTCAAAAAGAGATGCAAATTCCAAAGGACAGACTAAAAGTCGAGGCCATTACTGGATACTAATGAAGTAAGATGTTGGGGCAAATCCGGAACAAAAACGTCACTAGATTGAAGTGAATGCATAAATTTCTAGTTTCTCCAGTTCTATTGGACCTTGACTTCTAAATTCACGATAAAGAAAGGACCTAGCCAGTGGGAAGCTAAAGTATTTTCAGAGGATGGTAAAAAGGAGGAAGAGGTCGCAGAAATAAAAAAGGGGGAAGGTCCAGAATTTAGAATGCATAGTAAAAAAGATAATCGCGAATGGGTGCTCACTAACAGAATTGACGGCGAGCATAGGCGATTCTCTTTCTCTGTGAGAGAAGCAAAGAAGGAGAAGGAGGGAGGTCCCGCCCTATTGACGATCCGAGATAACATCTTCAAACATAATGGCAAGTTCTACATGCTTGCGAACCATCCAGAGGGCAAATCATGGTTGGACTATGTTAACAATCCTATTAGGTACATCTCAAGATTAGACAACTTTCCTCATTTAGAGGAATCAGAAATGGACAAAAACAAGCATCACCAACATTTAAGACAAAAAGTAAAGAGATTTCGTGGGGTTCCTGTCGGCGAAGCATCTGGATTGGGTGCAACTCCTGAAGGGCACAGTGTTAAGGTAAATGATGAATTAGACGATATAGGATTGTTCATTGCCGCAACTTCGTATTTGATGTACGCTACAGCCTAGCAATTCAACTTACTTACTTATTGTCATCCTTTCTATTATTACCGTTCATTATTGCAAATGGTAACAAGTATATCTTTCTTCTACAATTGTAATAAGTTAAAACGCTGATATTCACTTTTGATGAAGGTTGAGCCAAACCGAGTCGGGCAGTTCCCATTTCGAAAGATTAACCCAGAAGAACGAAAGCATGATTTCTCTGAGGTCCAGCAACCATACACAGAAGAAGAAGTAATGCAAGAAGCTAATCGATGTTTATTGTGCGGGACACCTGTTTGCATAGATGCTTGCCCTGTTCTTTTGGATGTTCGAGGCATGAACGAAGCTGTTGCAAGGCGAGACTTCAAGACAGCCTATGAACGAATAACAGAAACAAATCCGTTGCTTGGCGTAACAGGAAGATGCTGCCCACAACTACAAGGTCTGTGCGAAGATGCCTGTGTGCTGAAATGGTCAGGTCAGCCAATTGGAATTGGCCTTATTCAGAGGTATGTTGCTGATTGGGAGCGCAGGAACAAACAACCACCGCCAAGCATGGGTAAGGACACCGGAAAGAAAGTTGTGGTAATTGGTGCTGGCCCTGCTGGTGTGGCAGCAGCGGATTTGCTCAAGAGATATGGCCACCATGTAGTTATCTACGAGGCTCTTCCTATGCCAGGAGGTACAGCATGGTATGGCATTCCTGACTATCACTTGCCAAAAGATGTTTTGCTGCATGAAATTGAGAAAGTCAAAGAGATGGGAGTTGAAATAAACACAAACATTATGATTGGCAAAGATATCGCTCTACCAGAACTGCTGGATCAAAACGATGCAGTTCTAATCGCAACTGGTTCCAAGGACGTTCAGAGGCTAGATGTTCCGGGCTCTAATCTGCAGGGAGTAATCAATGGCTACGAATTTCTTGAAAATGTCTTTGTAAATAGTGTTGACAACTATTTGAAGAACCCAAAGTACAACCTTGGCAACGATATTGTAGTAGTAGGCGGCGGAGATACTGCACTAGACTGCGCTAGGACGGCATTGAGGCTCAGCAACGATCAGGGCAACGTCACGATAGCATATCGAAGAGCAGAGGAAGACATGCCTGCTGACCCGATAATGATTGAAGAAGCAGAAGAAGAGGGGGTGAAATTTAGGTTTCTTGCTCAGCCCAAATCATTTGAAGGTTCTAATAATGATAGTCATATTGTTACAGCGGTGGTTATGGATTCTATGCAGCTTGGCAAGCCTGATCAATCGGGAAGGCGGCATCCTGAGCCAATCCCCGGCAAAGAGTTTAAAATGCAGTGTTCTGCTGTTTTATTGGCCATTGGCAGAGGCCCAGACTCTTTTCTGCAAAAGCAAGCAGGTCTTAAAGTGGGCAAGCATGATTCGATTGCAATTAACGACAACTACAAGACATCAATGGAAGGAGTCTTTGCTGCTGGAGATGTTACAAGCGGAGAAACTCTCGTCGTAAAAGCGATGGAATCAGGCAGGGAGGCTGCGCAAAGACTACATGAGTATCTTATGGGTCTTGAAGACCAGCATATCTCCTTCTACGAGAGGTATTATAAACAGAATCTGTACGACAGAATGCTGGAAGGAAAAGTTGACACGGACCTTCCTCCATACTAGGACACAATCAGTAATAACACAGGGCCGCAAGAAGATATATCGCTTATAGTCTATGATGGTCTAACAGCTATATTGGTCTATAACTGGAGCGGACAATAAATAAAATGATCGAGGTGAACGCATCTCATAATGCTAATAACCGTACAGGCAGAGTTGCGCTTGTTACTGGTTCTAGTAAAGGCATTGGCAGAGTTATCGTATTGGCCTTTGCAAAGTCGGGAAATTATGGAGGCATTGTTGTAAACTCTCGAAAGCATGCTGAGGCCCAGCAGGTTTCAAATGAGATAAAAAAATTTCTAGGCTGCGATTCTATCGCAATTGAGGCTGATATGTCAAAAGAAAGTGATTGCATCAACTTGATAAAAGAAACCACGAAGCATTATGGAAGAATAGATGTTCTTGTCAATAATGCAGGCATACAGCAAGAAGCGCCTTTTGAAGAAACTTCGACAGATGTTTGGCAAAAGATCATCGATGTTGATTTGACAGGCCCATTTGTTTGCAGCAGAGAAGCAGTAAAACACATGATTAACCAAGAGCCAAAAGGGGGATGCATCATTAACATCTCTTCTGTGCACCAAGAGATTCCAAAACCATTCTACGTTGCATATGCGGCTGCAAAGGCAGGGATCAAGATGATGACAAAGACTATGGCGCTTGAGCTTGCACGATACAACATAAGGGTAAACGCAGTTGCTCCCGGCGCTATAGAGACCGACATGAATCGCGAGTTACAGGTAGACGAGGCAGAATTGAAAAATGTTCTGAGACGAATACCCCTTGGAAGAATTGGAACCACACAAGAAGTGGCAAATGTAGTAGAGTTTCTTGCATCAGATAAGGCCAGTTATGTGACTGGCAGCATATATTTTGCAGACGGAGGAATGACATTGTATCCTGCCTTTGGTCCGTCCTTTGAACGGAGTAAAACACTGGAAGCGGCATAGATCATAGATTCCTTACAAAATTTCAACTGATCTGCCGAATAGGCTCATAATGCGATAGAGCGCTGCTCGGATTGAGACATCACGAAATTTGAGAAAATACATTGTAGCGAGTGATGTGGCGCAGTCTTTCTTTATCTATGATTCTGATGTGGACGACCACAATAGAATATGGGGCCATACGGAATTTGCAAGCTTTGACCAATTCTTTTAGAACTGAATGAAACACAATCTTCAATATAATGGCTAAAAAGTTCTTGGGATCAAGCGTCCGCCTATAGCCTCGTCCTAATATTGTTGAATATACCAACAATAGCGACCCTTACAGCAGATATCCCTGTTCTAAATGGGAACGCCCCACTTCCTTCTCCAGTAATCGGATTTACCCATTCATAAAATGTGTGCATATTGAGATTGCTCTCTGAAGTAAGCGTGGATAGCAGCAAGTTGCATTCTTCTACTCTGTCAAATCTGCTCCTTGCAAGCATTTCAATTCCAGTAGTCCAAGGCCAAAAGGTGTAGTTATGATATTGATAAGGCTTCACAGTCCAAGGGCCAGTAGCCTTAAGCGGCACCTCTGTTACTAAGGGCCACTTTTCTTTCCATGTTCTATTTTTGAGAGTATCGAGGCTTTTATTTGCTCTAGTGATATGTGTTTCTCTATCAAAATCAGCTTTTTTCATTTGCTTCCCTTCTCCCTTGCTATTATCTGGAAGATTGTCCTTGCTAGAGTTTTCAGAAAGAGCCACAAGATATAACGAAACATCCTGCGTCAGTGTCCTGTAAGGCCCGCCAATATGATGTGTTTCCTGAATATCTATGTAAGCGCCATCCTCTTCAGACCATAATTTGTCCTCCACAGCTTGTATTGCTCTATCAGCCATTTTTCTCATTCTATCTGCCGTACCCTGTCTACCGATAGTCACTAGCAAGGCAGTCAAGTTCTTCAACGCAAGAATCCAGCATGCTTGGCTGTACACTATTTTGCCAGCTCGAAGGACAGTATCCATCCAGTCTTCATTATGGTTCTGCTCTAACAAGCCATCGTTGTCGACATCACGTTTTTCAAGATAGTCGACTGCCTTTAGCATCTTGGGAACAAGGAAATCAATTGCCTTTGTAGGGTCTGTTATCCCGAGTTTTAGCAATAGGCCAGAAACATAATCCGAAGACTTTTCTGAAGCCATAGTAGAAGAAGCCAAGGATGAATTGGTGTCAGACATTGGATGCTTCCTCGAAGCCCTATTCAGTATTCTGGCAGTTGTTGAAATCATCAATGCTGTAGAGTCGATATCGGGATGCTGTGCATATACTTCTGAAAACCCTGCCTGGTATATCGTCGTAGGAAGCGCTCCGGCAAATTCTTTTTGCTTTTCTTCTTTAGCCTCTTCTGACATGAATTTCATTTCTGGCGAACCTCTACCATATACCAGTTTTTCTCTGCCCGTTTCTATTTGATGAGACCAAACCAGATACAGCTGATGTAGAGCTGCTGTCATATTTCCTGACAGATTCCAATCCCGTAGAATATAAGATGCATCTCTACACCAAATCGCTTGATAAATGCCACCAGGATTTACACCTTGAAGAACATGTTCTTCTGTTTTTGTCATAAATATGTCGGCTTTTGCAACGAACGAACCCCAAGGACCCGGCGGAGGATTCAGGAGCACTACCACAATTCTTTCGTGTAATGATTATCCACCTTTGGTATTATGGGTTATACAATTCTACCAAATCCTTTTCAACAATATTGACTGAGAGTATTGTAGTAGAGATAACAGCGGAGGACAAAAATTGACTACAAAAGAAAATCCCAGCTATAATGAAGATCTTTCCAAGTATTTCAAATGCAGGTCATGCGGAAAGGAATTTGATGGTTTTGGAGACATGCAAAGACACATAATGATGGAGCATATGCAAAAAGGCGATATACCCTAGGTTTTGTTCTTAAAAAAGAAGATTGGTAATGCGTCTGTGTTTTTATCGCAGTCTTCCTTCCTGAACGCCCTTTGCTAATTCTTGTTTTAATAAAGCAAGATGAACAAAGGCATCCTGCTTTATGGCATTCCAAAGATGTGCCAGTTCCGGCCTATTTGCAGCCCGAGCATCCTGTATATATCGGTGTCAGCGACATGATACAGAAAATCCGCTTTCTTTTCCACTTGTGTCATTATGTCAAAGCAGCAGTTGTCCATTGGCTGCTTGTTTGCTGTTGTTCCTTTTGACGCAGTTATTTCTGCCATCAATGGTAATGGTGGCGCAAAAGAACTAAAAGAGTACAGCAAAAGGTTTTTGCGGCCTGACTAGCCGAAGCCAATTTTTGAATAAGCTGATTTTAACCATGTTCAGAGCTACTTAATGATGGACATGCGAAGAGTCAGGTGACAAGAGGCTACAACATTAAAGAAGAATCTGGCAGCTAGCTTTGTGTCATGACACAACGGAGAAAACGAGCGCTCAAGCGAACTGGAGACCATAGTCTGGACTTAGAAAGAATGCAGTTTGAAAAGGATATGGGTCGTGTATCGACAGACAGTGACTATGTTAACAAACGAACGAAGCAGGGCAATCTTCAGAAAACTATGGGAGAGAAATCAAGCGGCAGCTCCTAATTTCTTTGAGTGGTGTATCTTGATATGCTCTTCCAGATCTAATTGGCTCGGAAATGCTATTGCACAGGATTTGCAAGTATAGTCCGGCCTTACTCTAGAAGGGTGTGTCGTCTTAACTTTGATAATGGTGTTGTCGTCAATTTTGACCTTCTTTTCTTCTTCTTCTTTTTGATGGGTCATTGCGCTGAGGTCTGATGCTTCTTATTGCTTTAAAACGTTTGAGATCTAACCATCTACGGCATGTTTCTGTTACTATATCATTCATATTTTCTGAATCCGACTTATCTTCCTTTCCTTGATTATTCCCTCATCCCTGCCAAACGGATGCCCTCCAAAACCATGCCGCATCAGAGCAATTGATTTGTAAGCATCACTCTCTTTCATTCTCGACTTGAACAGCTCCATTACTGACTGTGATATGACAGGTATTGGAATTTCTTTATTAATCGCGTCCTGAACAAGCCAGTTGACTTCACCTGTATCTTCTATGTAGCTTTCAGTCTTTGCCAAACCTTGTTCTCTCAATCCTTTTTCCATGAGCTCGACAAGCCAGCCTCTGATGACAGAGCCGTTTGACCAATTTTTGAAAATCGCAGCCAAGTCAAGCTTGAAGTCGCTCTTAGTGAGAAGCTCAACACCCTCTCCTATGGCTTGCAGCATGCCAAACTCTATACCATTATGGACTAGCTTTACAAAGTGACCTGTGCCGGGCCTGCCGCTGTGAATATATCCATCCTTAACGGCCAGAGCAGTCAAAATAGGCTCTGCTATTCTAACGCCTTCTTCTCTGCCGCCAACCATGAAACAAGCGCCGTAGCGTGCACCTTCCAAGCCACCACTGGTACCACAATCCAGAAAATGGATGCCCTTTTCCCACATCATTCTCTCCCTTTCGATGGAGTCTAGGTAGAATGAATTGCCCCCATCCATTACCACATCTCCTTTTTCAAGAAAAGGTATCAATTCGTTCAGCACTGTATCAACTGTCTTGCCAGCAGGCAACGACAAGTAAATGACCCTTGGATGTTTCAAAAAGTCTACGAGGGATTTATAGTCGGTCACTACTTTCACGCCTTGCTTCTCTAACTGTGGTTTTTCCTTTCGGGCCTTTCCTATAACATCAATTTTCTTTTCTATGGCTTGAAGTGCAACGTTTCCGCCCATCTTGCCGAGGCCTATTATTCCAAGTTGCATCTGCCTAATCCCTCCTGCCGGTAAATCCACCAAACGCCAAGAACTCTACCATCTCATTGCCATCATTCGTTATCGAGTGCACACTTTTTTCAGGAATGTAGATAACATCACCATCCTTGAACTTGGCAGTCTCGCTGCCTATCCTTATCTGTCCGGTCCCATGTATTATGTAGTACACTTCTTCATGGTCTTCATGATTATGCCGTTCGTATGATAGAGTAGGTTGCAACTTTGCCAGCGATACATAAGTGATGCTCTTGAGACACTGAAACTTGGGATCCACTTCAGCTTCAATGTCGCCATGAGTTTTAGCGGTCATGGCAAGCAATCGCCAATCTAGTCCACTCTTGTGGGCTATAGTTGGATATACATTCCGCCAGTTCCTTATTATCATAGCCAATGATTATACAGCTGCTCCACAAATTATTTTATCATTTCAAGCAGAATCACCCTTGCTGGCGACCCGTCAACTCCTTCAAGAGGCAGGGGAAGACATACGAGAAATGTTCTCTTGCCAGCAAACTGCTTTAGGCTAGAATCGAGGTTCTCAATTATCCCAATATCATTTGAAAGCAGGATCTTGTGGACGGGAGCATCTTTTCTTCCGTATTTCTCCACCGAAAGAGTGTCAACGCCTACACACTTTATTCCATGGTTCACCACCCACTCTGCTGCAGAGACATCAACGTAGGTAAAGTCAGTTGGGCAGTCGCCTCTACCTGTATAGAGGAGCAAAATGTCATTTTTCTTGGCATCTACATAGTTCAAGTCGTCGGCAGTTATGCCTTCTCCTTGTGGCTTGCTTGTCACATCTATAACCACAGCCTCGCCAATGAATTTTGTAAGAGGTTCTTTTTCCGCGCCCTTGCCATCTTGGAGAAAATGCCATTGTGCGTCAACATGAGTACCAGTATGCGAGCCGAGCACTATCCTTGTGACATTGGCCCCATCATCCTCTAGCTTTAGATATTGCTCAAATTTTGGTTGCGGGTCCCTCGGATACACTTGCATCTCTGGACTTATTATCTTCGTCAGGTCATGGATTCTATAATTCAATGGCGTCAAAGGAGCCATCCTCTTGTGCCTTATAGTAGGTGTCTGCATGCCTTGTAAAAAGCCCAACTTCTACTACCCCTGCAATGCTTTTTAGCTCAACTTCATGCTTTCTAATGTCAGGCGGAAAATCAAAGGAGGTGTCGAGCATAAAGTTGCCATTCTCTGTGACGTACGGATATCCTTCTTTTAGCATCCTCATTTTTGGCCTCCCGCCAGCATCCTCTAGCTTTTTCCTGACAATGTGAACTGCAAAAGGGTGCGTTTCAATCGGAACTGGCCAGCTGAAGGTAGGCACAAATTTTCTGGACTCTACTGCAATAACGATTTGCTTAGCAGCAGAGTGAACTATTTTCTCACGCAAAAGTGCGCCACCTCCGCCCTTTATCATGTTGAATTTGGCATCGACCTCATCGGCACCATCAAAAACAACATCGACTTCAGGCATCCTATCCTCGTCTACCAGTTTCAACCCGCTGCATTGGGCTTCCAGCTTTATTTGAAATGAAGTTGGGATGCACTCAAGAGTCTCCTTTCTGTCAAAATTTGCCATCTCTCTTATGATGGCAGCCGCCATTGGGCCGCTTCCAAGGCCGACGACCCTATCAGGCTTTACAAAGCGTTCAACTGCTACTTTTGCCAAATTCTTGGCAGCTTCTTGAAATGAGCGCGGAATCCAGTTTGTTTCTTCTTGCAAGCCCGTATGACACAGCTTAACCCATATCGATTAAAAGAGTTGCACATCACCTTGGGCAGAGGTAGCAGTTTCTGTTCTATTTGATTCGTTACTGAAATGCGGCTTACTTTTTTGCTAAACATCTGGCTAAATTTTATCTCGTCAGGGCTCGCGCTGTGGACATAGACCCTTGTAAAGCCTGCTTCAAAGCACTTCATCGATTTTGTGCAGTCCTCGATTGAAGTTGTTATATTTGGATCGCCTATTTAATGCGGTATTATACTGTCCCGTCCTGCTGTATCTTGCAGCTCTTGCTCAAAGTCTGGCTTGGTGTTTGTTAGTAGTACTAGTCGTGGCTATATGAGTACTACCAATAGCAAAGCTCCTCAGACTACTAAGGAGCTTTCGTCCAGACACACACCATCCTTAAAATCTTCATTGTACTTCCTTTTCCAAAGTGCTTGTGATGTATGAAAAGTACGCAGGCTCGCTCACTAGATACTCGGTCACATTTACCTTATGTTTCTTTGTATTGTGGTGCTGCTTTGCAAGAACCAAATCGCCGAATACTGCGTCACACTCTTCACACCACGCGGCGAAGTTCCTTCTGTAGATATCAGGGTGACAGCTGGGCAACCTTCTCTTAGCTAGAGAGTCTCTGCTTCTCTTCCTTTAAAGTTTTTTGCTTGCATGCAAAAGTGTATCATAATACTCTACGGATAAGTCTGGCTGGGACTGGTGTCAGACGGTTATGAAAGAATGCAACTTATGGGATATATATAGTCAGTTGCGTATCCTTCATTACTCCGATAAGCTTTGGTCACTGGAAGCCGCGCGACCGCCAAGATTTTCACTTTTTTGTTGCTTTTGATGAAGGTATAGGGTATACAATGAAAGCAAGCAAATTTTCACGGAATCAAAATCCTGAATTAGGAAATTATACAAATTGTGTGCGTGTGTGTTCTTGACCAGAACGTGCCAGCATTGTAGGATTTTATGACAATTGAGCCCCCTTACGTGTCAAGTCGCAATAGAAAACCGGTAGTGATCAGGGCAAGGTCGCTGTTCCAAAATCAGTTCTGTTACTAAGGCAATCCAGATGATATAAGCTCCTCAATTTGAGGTCAGGAAGCATTAACAACCACGTTACATGTGCCACTATAACCCTGACCGCTGTCTGTCAAGTCTAGCATTAGATGCCGTCCGGTGTTTGTCTGAATAAGGCCATCTGTTGAAGCCCCAGTGTAGATCCCGTCTTCTCCATTTGCCATGTTAATTGGCCCGTGATTGCTATATGGGGGTTGCGTGTGCACCAACTCGTTGACAGAGTCCGGAAGGTAGAACTGAGAGGTCCACTCGAATGCTTCTTGCGCTCCTTCAAATGTGCGGACCTTAACATGTATGTGTATTGCCCTGCCTTCGTACCAGCCCGGATAAACCGTGCTCAGCACGACAGTGCCGGTGTCATTCGTCACTTGGTACCCGCGGAGAAAATTCTTTCCAGTGGTGCTTTGCTCCTGAACGCCTGAATAGATCCCTTGTGGATTGGCATGCCAGATATCTACCTGAGGACCGCTGAGTGGGATGCAGGTCCCTTCGTCCACAGCGTGGACATTAATCACTAGAGTCAAGGGGATGCCCTCTACCACCGAGCCGTCAGACGTGTCTCTCTCGTAATGTCAGAGCGATTAGGCATTCCATCGACAAAGTAAGGTCCCTCCGTCTGCTGGGGCGTTCCTTCTACCTCTATTAGCGAGGGCGTCAGTGTGCAACTTTGGTTTGTAGAGGCTTCAGTCTGTGTCGGAGATCCAATTTGGGGCTGTCCGGCGAGAGGAGCTCCGCCTGACCCAGGAGGACCGCCGGCCGGTCGCGGCATGGTCATTGGTAGTACGAACAATCCCGCCAGTACCAGTGCCGCGGCTATTCCCACCGTGATGGTAGTGTGGGCATTATTCTTGACGAGATGTGAGCCTGTTGCGACTTCAATCATCTGCTTTTTCTTCCTACCTTCGTGTACCATGATTGCTGCGGCAAGACCAATGAACGTAGCCTGCATCACTTCGATTGTGATAGCTACTGGATTATCTACAGGGCCTCCTCGTCCAGTTATTGGATTGCCCGGCACCCTTGTTATGAAAAAGAGCGCCATGAATACAGCGGTCCCTCCGATTCCTATTGCGTACCATGGCGTACCCCACCGTCTAATCATTGGAATAATCCAGAACACCTGAGCAAACGCGCCTACAATGAACAGTATGCCTTGGTTGACATTGAACTCTAAATTACTTGGGCCAAGCATCAGGTGCAACATGCCAGCGATAGCTGTTGCTGCTGCTGCACCGCCATAGCATAACGCCTATTTGGTCACTGCCAATCTAATTGGCTCCAACTACTCTCCAGCCGCTTTTAAGTGATTGGTACCATTGTTCTTTGACCTTTCTTGTCCTTTATTAAAAGAAGAAGGGGAAGGCTCAGTATGAGATGTCAAGCTCGTGAGCCGCGCCTCTTTCAATTTGAAGTTCGCTCGTAACTACCTTACTGCTTCCGTCTGGAAATGCTACATATAGTATGTATTGGCCCGGTTGAGGATTCATGTAATATTGGCCGTTGACTGATACGAAAGTGCTTGCATAGAAATCGTCTCCCTGCTGCAGCGCCATCACTGTTGCTCCGATTGTAGGTAGCCCTCCTGACCCACTCACGTATCCATGCAGCATGCCGGGTTCCATTCCCATGGGTATTGCTTGGCCAACATTCGCATTGGGCAGCATTCTGCCACCTATTATAAAGCCTGCCAACATCGTTATAGTATAGAGATTGATTCCGTTAATGGATGCTAGCGTATTATTCACCCACTGATCTCACAGTCGTGGCCTTTTACAATAGTCTTTTCCCTTCGACATCTACGCTTCAAACAAACTACCAACAGATGGCAAGATTGCGTATGTCGTTGGTATTATGTCCAAAGGCTAATTCTTGTCGTCCTTGAATCTTATCTGGAGATGACTTCCATCGCAGAATGGCTTGTTATTTGAAGCACCACAACGGCAAAGTGTGTAATGCTCTTTTGATGCTCCTTTGCCCCAGTTATTTATACCCACCAATTCAATCCCAGCTTGGACTCGGTAAGGTCCGTTCTTTTCAACTATGACTAGGGGCTTTCTATCCTCTTGGTCTCGGTATTCGATATCGTCAGTTGAATAACTTAGCGCGCCTGATGGGCATTTCTTTACAGTTTCAATGACTGATTCGATGCTGGCACCGTTTGGATTTATCCATGGCCTTTGTCCTAACCGAAACACCGATTCTAGGTTTCTTATACACTCCGCCGAATGCGAACAAATTCTCCTATTGTCATGTACTGTGATGCCTTTGCCAACATAGTCCTTCCGCTTATCTTCTCCAGTTTGTGGAACATTCTTATTTTCGCTTGAAAAGCCCAATGATCTATGACTACCATCACAGAAGGGTTCATCTTTTGAACCACCACATCTGCACAGTGCAACACTGACGATCTTAGAAATTGGCTCTTCTCTTGAATTTTTGAGATTTTCGATAATTTGGGGCGCCTGCGAATTTATCAAGTATAATGGACCGTTTGAAACCGGCATGATCTTTGGCTTCTCTTCTGGAGCAGGCGATTTACGTTCAGAGGATGGAGGCACTTCTGCAATCACTTAGCAATTGAACAATATTTGTATTTGTACCTTCCTATTTACAGACGGTTTATGGAAAAGCTCAGGTTCATGAACTTTGACGATAATTATAGGAGAAATGGTGTATTCAATAATAGAATGCAGAAGGAACTTAACCTCTCTCGATGAGCGGAGTAAGATTCTGTTAAAGAAGGCCGAACAGTACACAGACAATCGATTGATGAATATCTCTAGGTCGATATTGATGGCACAGCCACACCTAAACAAAACAAGGAATTACTCAAACAGCGTAAGGACCTGGTTATGGCATGTAATGCCCTTGACGAAGTCAAACCAATGGCCTTTGATCCCTTGAAGGCAGAGATTGCATCAAAAATTGCAAACGCGGCGCTTGATTGTTGTGTCGAGCAATATACAAGTATGTGTAAAGGAATCCTGTAACTGTCGGGCTTTATGAAGACTCGATAAGAAAGGCCGCCAGCATTATAGATGTCATAGTTAGGGAAATCAAAGATATAACATTGAACAGGTGAGTCTGCTGTGAGAACTTCATGAATACAAAGCCAAAAAGGCAAACATGAAAAAGAGATCGAAACAGGCTTCTTAGGAGCTTGCTTCATCTTTACACCGTCAGGTGGTCAGGTAGTGCGCAGCTTATCATTATGAACTTGGTGAATAAGGCATAGTATCATATCCAATTATTTGGTATGCACGTTATAGTTGAACTTTATATTGTAGTCTGTAATTCAGAAGCTTTGATCATCCCCCGAATCATTGTTGAAGTAGTTGATTTCTAATAGTGTGGAAACCTACTCCAGAGAATGATTTAGTTGCCAAAATGCAAAATATCTCTCTCTGTGACGTATTGAATGCAAAACTTCAACTGGCTAGCCAATGGCATAGCTGCCCTGATAAAGATGATTCTTATTTATGGAAAGCTACCCGATAACTAACGACGCTTTTCTTCTTCTTCTGCTGGTTTAATTTTTCTGAAATTGACATATAACGCAATATCGTATGCTATTTTCAAGGCTCCGCCTAAAATAAAGGGAGCAGATAATGTTGGCAAAATCTGTAAAATATAGCCAGTCAATGACGGGGATACTGCCTGAGAAATATTTCTTGATATGTTGGTAATTCCCGCTGCAGGCGTCCTTTCATCTTCGCTTACGACAGCAACAATGTATGATTGCCTTGTTGGCACGTCCATTTGCGATAAAGTCATTCTAGCCAAGTAAAATGCAATTGCTAAAGGCAGCGAAGGAGCGAAGCCTACAAGAATAAGAAAAACATTGGACGGTATGTGAGTAAAGACCATTGTATTTACAAGCCCTATCCTATCTGCAATTTTGGCTGCTGCAAAAAATGAAAATGCTGTTAATACACCTGCCACTGAAAAAATCACAGATATGGCGGCCAAATCGACACCAAACTTGCTAAAGAACCATAAGGAGACGATGCTTTGAATAACAAAACCACCTGCAAAGGAATCAACTGCAAACAAGCCTGATAGCTTACCAACAATCTGCTTTGATTGAGGCGATAATGACTGCATAACAGGCCTTGCAGTGGTTCTAGGTAATAATACCTCGATCTTGTTTGACAGCATGAAGTAAATACCTATTACGCCAATGCCAAGGGCGCTGTATAACAAGAAAAGAGGTTTTATGGACTCCACTTGGTTCATAGCATACTGTTCCTGAAGGATGGTGGGCAGACCTGAAAGAAGGACGCCGGCTGACATTGCAAAAGTTCCAGCCATATTATAGAGTGCAAACACGGTGTTTCTCTTTTTGTTATTCTTGACAGTTTGCGGCAGCAACGCCTGCTCTATTGAGAGAAATGCTCCTGTTTCAGAGCCTGTGACATTAATCGTTCCTATAAGGGCGGCAGTGATCAAAGCAAAGTAATTTTCAGTGGCTAGAAATATAGCACCAGCAATTGACATCAATGCTCCGTAAATTATTAGGATTTTCCGTCTGCCAATCCTGTCTGCATAAAAGCTTGCAATCAGCGTAAAAATTACACTGTTAACCAGTGTAGCAGTAAGGACGACACCGATCAGAACATCGTTGAATCCAAGTAGTTTTAGGTATATCGCGAAAACTATACTGAGAAAGCCATAAGCAAAGGTTCTGATGATTCTAGCAGAGAGGATAAGCTTACCATCAGTTGAGAGCCAGTCTAGTAGCAAAGCGGTATATTACATTCTAGGTTTGTTCTTAGTATATACTAATGCCCGCTAGATAATACCGCCTTCTTATTATTGTTTGATTTGCAGAAAGCGTATAGTGCATCGTAAAGGTAGAACCGTTTTGACATGTTGTCATAGTCGTCTTTTGAGATTAGACTAAAGCCAGCTCCAATGGCAAGAAGCCCTCTGACTGCGGGGTCAATGCCCTGTTTGGAGTGTCTGCGCCCCTTACTATCTTCGCCAATTCTAGTAAAGCTGATTCTTTCTTGTCAAGCTCATGTTTCTTTATGATGGCATCAAATGAGCACTCTTCACCATGATGACCCAGCTCCACGTTTGGAATGTCAAAAGGTATGGCATCTTGTTCCTTGGCAACTTCTGTCACCTTATGAGCAGGAACAAAAAGAAATTCTGCATCCTTGTCAACGAAATTCTTTATCAGCCAAGGGCAGGCTATTCTGTCAACTTTTGCGTGCTCTCTTGTTACCCGCTTAATAGAGAGGCACAGACATTGATCGCTATTTTAATGATTAAAAATTGAAGTGACCATCGCCCTTATTCAACACTCTCCGTCCCGCTTTCAGCAGCAATGACTTTTGACCCGAATTTTCATCAGCGTCTTATATCAGCGGGCTTTGAATCAAACTATATTTTGTATCTCTAACTTGTATCTTTTCTCGCTCATTTTTGAAGGATTGTTGATTTCTGATAGCGTGGCTGCCTCTACCTCCGTAGAAGATGTATTGTCAGGAGAGTACTACACTGCCAGGTTTTTAGGTGGGTTCGAGGAAAGGATAGCTTCAGAGTATTGGGGATTGCTACGCCTGTTGAATTGATATATGGATTTGGATAGGCATGGACTTTCGCTTTAAGAATAGTGATCGGACTGCGCGCGCTCTGAATGTCTTGGATTCCAATAAAATATCGACATCGCACTTTATCTTCTTCTTATTGACATGGGTATAGTTAGTAAGGGTGCTGATGCTTTGAGTATATTTTGCTTCATGTACGCCAGCCAAGAACAGTATCGCAAGCAATTATGCCAAGAAGGATCATCACGCCAATGAGAACTTTATATGATTATTTGTTCATTCGCAGCCAGCTTTAACTATTGCTAAGCCTGGGATGCATTCTAATTAGATTTCCGCAGATGGAAACTATCAACCAGGCTCTAACACTATCAACCACGGTGCAGCAGGCAGAGAAATTTACCGAGATCGCAACACAACTTCTCGTCTTACAGCTAATAGTATTGCTGGCGATATTTTCTCATGGAGTCGGTGGCCGCAGAAATCAGAAATGGGTTTTTCATATTTTTATGCACAAAATGTTTTCGGGTAAGATTTGCTCAGCAAATAACGTTCCTAAAGAAGGAAGAGACTCTATCCCGCTGTATCAAAGATATGGCTAAACGTTGCTTGCTGACCCGTCAGGGTCCTCTACACCGGCGAAGCAAGTCAAATACTTGACGCTTGTTGGGATCACAAACACCGGTGCCCGATGTTACAGTATGCATGCGGCACCGTATCCTCATTGATCTATGTCACATTATATCACCGACAATGATTTCAAGAGGGTTAAGTAAGTATGCATCCTTAGTCTTTGTTGAAGAATCCGGCGTGATACTAGCAGAAATGTTTTCTGCATAAACGGCATGAGCTGAAGCAGCCAGCAATATTATTGGTCCCAATATTGCTATTGGAGCAAGGGGATTAATGCACTTTGAGCGAACATCTCGTTCTTGCTTTTATTCACCTGCCGCGAAAGGTATCAACGTATTAGAGGAGTTAGTAGACGGTAGCAAGAAGTCATCAGAAGGAGGCAATGATTGTGCGGTATTGTCTATCTCAACTATAGAGACGCTTATTGTGTAATCGTCATTCTCTACCATCACGGGACCTTGTACATGATAGGTTCCGTCGCTTGCGACTCCTTCTTGGTCTGTCAGGTCAGGCCCCCAAGTTACAAAGTGTGGTACTGTTTGGTTCGAAGATGATGACCTGGCAGAAGGTATCAGCTCTAGATCAAGGATCCCATCAGAATCTTCAAACTGGTTAGAGTACAATGTGTCTGTCGAGTTAAGAATAGTCACATTGTATGTTATGCTCACAGATGGCGGAATCGCTGTCACGTTGCTCTTTGGAACAAACGAAAAGGTTGTCCTGCCAATCTTGCCCGCTTCAAAAGGCAGCGCGTTTCCGCCAACTAGCATATCCATGTTCTGGCCGCTCTCATATTCGCCTCCCACGTTGACCCTCCCCTTTGACGATGGATTTGTACTGTCATAATAGTCGTAGACGCCAGGCACCGTAAATTTGTGAATAAAGGATCCACTGTCAGGATCTATTAAATCAGAATCAAACTGCTCTGAGGCTGGGACCGTGCTGTTACTGGCATTAACTGTAACGGAATGCGGCGACTGATCTTCGTTAAACCAGATGACCGTCATGTTAGCAGGAATGGAAATGACCTGCGGCGCAAATTGCGAAGCTCCAAGATCTGTAAATGGTATAGTGACTGCGTATGAAGGGTCTTCCCTTGCTTGTTCATAGCCTGTAGGAGCCAAAAATTCCCCTAGCTCTTTGAAAAGGCTGCCTCTATCAGGAGATTCCGTACTGGGCACCGATGAAAGCGAAGTTGATGTCGTTGCAAAGCCTGCGATAATTGTTGATTGAGCCAATAATAAGAAAGCAGCTATTGCGATAATAAAAGATCCCCTTATCGCTGACCGCAGTCGAGGCATGATAAGGCAGTTATTCAATTGGCTTATATTGAATTCGTCACTGCAACCTCTGTCATTCACCTAGTAGAGATTTCTAAATCATCGCGTCGTCATAGTCCATATTATCATGCTCTCGCACTAGATGTTTTTATATTGCATTGTTACTTGAAGTCAAGGCTCTTCATGAACCGACAGTATTATTGAAGTCTTTAGTGCCACTCTGTCCTGCATGCATTACCCTAGCTAAGGCATTGTGGAGCTCTTGCATAGCGATTCCTATATCACGAGCCACTGCCATGGCCGCAAAAGCAAAGTTGCGAGGACTGCGCAAATTATAGCAAGTGCCAGATCCGTGTTTTTCATGTCCTTTCACTGCTTCACATTTCGAAGAACCATAAATAATAAATTCTAGATAAGGCGCATTATAGAATACAGCTAATGTATTCATCTTAATGTCGAATAAGATCGCACTATTCCTCCTTTCTGCTGGGTTAAATCGTACGTTTCAAATATCATGACTGCGGAACGCAGTCATGTCAGATGAGCCAGTACCAGACTGGGACGCGGTTATCCACAAAAATGTAAGAGCCTCAGATGGAATGCCGGCAGGAAATATTGTTGCAATTGATGAAGAGGGAATTCACATTGAATCGGCAGGAGACAGGGTTCATGCAGTAATTCCAAAATCTATTGTATCAGGCTTCAACGGTGCCGAGGTAACTCTTAGCAAACCATTTGCTGAACTTCGTCAATATATAAGGCGTTAGAGAATTTCAAAAATTCGTTAGAGATAAATGATAATAGAGCTCTTGCTACAGAGAGGCGGCGAATAATAAATTCCCCATGGTGAATTCGTTTCCATACGGAAATGATAAAGATGATATAGCATCCGATATTGGATCACGAATAGATAAGCTAGGAAGAATTCCTGTTAAGAGAACTATCATAATAGCAATAAGCCTTGCTGGTTTTTTTGCATTATATGACGTTTCAAATTTCCAGTACATTTCGCCTGTGCTGAAATCGGATTGGCATCTCACAGATGCACAAATTGCATACGCGATCTCAACTAGAATCCTAGGGCAAGTGATTGGAGCATTTTGTATGGCTATTTATGCTGATTGGAAGGGGAGAAAACCTGCACTTATAATCACCCTTATGATTTTAGCCATAGGCTCGATCTTGGTAGCCATATCAACAGACATATTTCAAGTATCTATGTTTAGACTGTTAACTGGAATTGGTATCGGAGCAGAAGTGGTAATTGCCGCGGCCTATATCGGAGAGATGTCACCAAGGTCAATGCGGGGCAGATATACTTCAGTTATATTCCTAATTGGGGCTATAGGGTTTGCATCTTCAGGACCAGCCTCCTTTATGTTGCTTCAACAAGCTAACATAATGGGAATAGATAGTTGGAGGATCGTAATGGCGATCCCTACGGTTGTAGCTTTGCTATTACTGCGACTCAGGTATAGCATGCTAGAATCGCCGCGTTGGCTTCTATCAAAGGGTCGGATTAAGAAAACAAACATGGTACTTGTGAAACTAGGTTTAGCGCCAATTCATCAAAATCAAGAAATTATTGAGGATTCAACTACAATAGCACGAAAAAAAACAAACATACTACTACATTCCTTCAATAACAGAAGGGTATTATCTCGAGCGTCATTGTTTGCCAGTCTTTGGTTTCTGATACTAGTTTCTGGTGGCGCGGCAAATCTGCTTGTTGTAGAATATGTTAATCAAGGCTATACAACTACTCAATCGGTTGCCATAACTACCGTAGGTGGTGTTGGATATGTGATGGGCGCCTGCTTGTCAATTATGATTGCTGATAAGTTTGAGAGAAAGCATCAGTTTGTGATAGCTAGTCTGATTATGGGTATTGCGTTCATCCTACGTGGATTATTAATTCATGACTATGTTGGTCTCGCCGCGGCTAGTTTCATTGGCTTTGCAGCAAATTCATGGGTGATCGCTTGCCTATTTACCTATACTGCAGAAAATTTTCCCACTCGAATACGATCAATAGCTTCAGGAGCAGTAGAAGGAATAGGAAGTGGCCTTTCCTCAGTAGGTCCGATAATTTTTGTTCTACTCAATCCTTTTGGTTTTCTTAACATGATGATTGGTCTAGCCTCTTTCTTGTTTGCTGCAGCGGCTGCGGTCATATTACTTGGGAACCGTAGTGTAGGCATATCACTCGAAGAGCTAAATAGATGATGTGGATAAACAATGATGGAATCGAACGGCATATGGGCTTTACAGAATGAGCACTCTAATATCCCAATGTACTCGGTGGTTATATCCTTGATTAAAAATAAAAGGATGTGAATATTCTACATTGGTGGATGGTTTCTTTTCGTCTGCTTCTTAGTTACTCATTGACATCACTCATGTCTATCTATCTACACCCTTATTCCCCTTTATTATCTAGCCTTTCTGGTGCTCTGTCACTTTGTTCTTCTCTGTATCGAAAGGCAAACCCGTTTGGAATCATTAATCGACAACTACGAATAATCATCTAATATTTAATATCTGATCTGTCGACAGAGCATCAAGACATATTATCAAATGGGTACTTATAGCATGCACTTTTAGGCATGAAACTTCAGAATCCCAGATAGGTCTAATATGTCACAAATACATTCAAATATTCTTATATATGAGAATATTTGATTGCTTTTGGGTAAAATGAATAATCTATTGGCACATTTGGGGAGGACGCCTACCTCCCATAGAAAAGCCAGACATAGAAATTAATTCAGATGAAACATAAGGAGGCGAATGTGTCCCTATTGTTGCCGCAGCCATTTTTGATAGAGCTTTGGTCAAATGAATATGAAAGCAGTTTTGCCCTGAAACTATCTACCGATCAGGAAGATAGTTTCCGAGCAATAGTAACAAAGAACCACGATGACGGCAATGGTAGCAGCAAGTTCACAAAAATAGTGGATATGATGTACTATGATGGAAGCTATCACTATGACTGGTCTTTCATGCTTGAGAAGTGGATAGAAGCTTGGAAGTCAGGATTTAGGCATTCTTCTTCAATAGTACCTGAATTTCTAAAACGACATCAAAAGGGCAATAATAGCAGTGACAAAGAGATATTGTCCTTTGAACAGAAATGGGACAGCAATACAAAGACAAAAAGACCTTCAAGAGAGAATGATAATAATCACAAAAGAAGTCGGCAAAGGCCTAGCCTGAAATGCGGTTATTGCGGCCTGATGTTTGTTAGTGAAAGGGGAAGAGAGGATCATGAAAGGGAATGGCACGCTTCCAAATATGAGAAATCGCAATAGCAACTATCATTTTATTAAGCTCAGTTCTTTGTGCAAAGCGTGGCTAGGGGTGCATCTAGCATGAACTACGATAAAATAAACCGCCATCAATAACAGTTTATGAAACACGCCGCAAATGCAGATTTGAAATGCGAAAGGATGGTATAAATGCAATAATCAAAATTGTCCATATCAAATAGATAATTTTACTACAATGGACAGATGCTCCAAATTGTATGACCAATTGGCAAAACACAAAATTTTCTTAGTTCATCGCGGTGTTCCGCCTCCACATCTAAATGACCATGTGCCCTGAAAGATCTCCTGGTCAGTCAGCCCATTCGACGAGTGGCTGCGGGTTGACATTATTATCCGTCAGCAATGCTGACGGACTGAGCGCTGCGAAGAACGCTTTACGGTCGCCGTCACGCATAGCAGTAACGAATGCGCGTACTACGGGGTCAGTCAGCTCTTCAGCCCTCATTCGGACCCTCCTATAATCTCTTTGAGGAGTTGTGCGTTTGTAGAAAGATCCCTTGGTTGCTCCTCTCACTGTGCTGGTCCTTCGTACCCGTATTGTTGTCGGCTGCTGGGCATTCTCCTATTACTACCCCTACTATTGTTATAGTACCTATCTATAGAGTTTTTTATGTGGATGCTCTTGTCATGCACTATCAGCTAAATATTCTGGTGACTTATTCATGTTTACAACCTTGTCGACAAGGATGAGGACCCTGTTTACCTCCTCTGGCTTGAGCGAGGAGTTGCCCACGGTGTATATCTGCTGGAGTCTTTCTACATCTCCATCGTTGTCTACAACGGCAGTTACGAAGTTGCTAATCGCCCTTCTCACACGCTCTGTGAAATCCCCCAGCGCTGGCAACGGCATACATACTGCGGTTGATATCCTTGGCATAATCTGAGAGTATCTTGACCCGTATTATGAGCGCGTTGTCAGATGTGCTGGGAGCCTCGGCCGGAGCTGCTGCTGATAGGGCGGGCGACGACGGTGGTGGCTGTGGCTCTACTGGCTCGCCTATGATGACCTCCGGGCTGAGCGCTTCGCTCGGGTCTTGTTGTGCATCGCTCTCATTATCTTGTATGATGGTGCATTCTTGCTGCGGACCCTCATTATTACCGTTATTGTTATTGTTGTTCTCCGGCTCGCTCACGCCATCATATCCTCCAGCGATAGGTTTGCGAGTGGTGAGGGCGACGATTGTTGCTGTTGCTGCTGGTTTGGTTTTGGCTGCTGCGGTTGTTGCTGTATCTCTCTTTTAGACTCGCTCTCGAACTCTTCTCCCATTTGTTCAAGCTGTTTTACGGTCTTCTGCATCACTCGCGGGGTGGAATTATCCCATTTGTGCCAACCCTCCTTCTCTGCAATGATAGCTTGAAGCTTTTTCTTCTCTTCCTGCCCTATCTCCTACTGG
>Ga0126312_10000566_pt1 | contig 22610 bp, 22 predicted proteins | sample Plot104A_FD_92537 | JGI IMG/M metagenome (GOLD analysis project Ga0126312, IMG submission 92537) | Serpentine soil microbial communities from UC McLaughlin Reserve, CA, USA - Plot104A | ecosystem: Environmental > Terrestrial > Soil > Grasslands | place: USA: UC McLaughlin Reserve, Lake County...
TCGAGGATCCGCTGCAGCATCACGGGGACCATCGGCAGCGACTGGACCTGCTCGCGCTCGACGATCTCGAGCACGTTCTCCGGGTCGAACTTGCGCCGGAGCACCATCGTGGAGGCGGTCAGCATCGCCAGGCCGAAGTGCGCGAAGCCCCACTGGTGGAACAGCGGCGGCGCGATCAGCACCTTCTCGCGCCCGCGCAGCGGGATCGCGGAGAGGATGGCGACCGCGGCGCCGATCCCCGGCGAGCCGCGCGAGGCGCCCTTGGGCGTGCCGGTCGTGCCCGAGGTGAGGATCGTCTGGCGGCCCTCGCGCTCCGGGGCCACGGGCGCGGAGCGGTCGCCGGCCTCGATCAGCTCCTCGAGCGTCGGGTCGCCGACCTCCTCGTCCTCGTCGCGCCACGCGACGAAGCCCTTGCGGCGGTCGAGCGCCTTCGAGAGCAGCTCGCCGAACTCCGCGTCGTAGATGATCGCCCGCGGCTTCTCGCGCTTGACGACCTCGGTCAGCTGCGGCCCGGCGAAGGCCGTGTTGAGCAGCATCGCATCGGCGCCGAGCTTGGACAGCGCCACGATCGCCTCGACGAAGCCGCGGTGGTTGCGGGCCATCAGCCCGACGCCGTCGCCCTCGAGCACACCGGCGTCCGAGAGCGCGTTCGCGAGCCGGTTCGTGCGGTCATCCAGCTCGGCGAACGTCAAGCCGCCGCGCTCGTCGACCACGCCCTCGGCGTCCGGATAGAGGGCGGCCGCGGCCGCGAACCCGCCGGCGGGCGTGAAGCCCCAGCGCTGGACCGCGGCGAGCGCGCGCGGAGGGCGGTCCGGCCGCACGGGGCGCACGAGCCCGGCGCGGCCGAGCACGAGCGCCGCGTGGATCCCGCCCTCGACGATCCCCGCTCCCGAGGCGAGCAGGTCGAGCGGCCGGAGTCCTCCCTCGTCGGTCATCCGCCCGGGGAGTACCACGAACGCGACCGCGCCACACACCATTTGAGAGGGTCTTGACGTGAGCACGCGCCCGACGGCGAGCGATGCGATCCGCCTGGCCCGCCGCCGGTGGCTGGGCGGAGAGCGCGTCGACATGAGCGCGATGGCCGCCGAGCTCGACGTCAACCGCGTCACGCTCTACCGCTGGGTTGGCTCGCGCGAGGCGCTGCTGGTCGACATCGTCTGGGCGCTCGCCGAGCGCACGCTCGCCGACGTGGAGGCCGCGACCGGCGGCCGCGGGGCGGAGCGGGTCGTCGCGGTCGTGACCCGCTTCACCGAGGTCGTGATCGCCAACCCGGGCATGCAGCGCTGGCTGGCCGAGGAGGGCGAGCTCGCGATGCGGCTGCTCACCCGCTCCGACCGCGGCTTCCAGCCGAGACTGATCGGCTACGTCGAGGGGCTGCTCGAGCGCGAGCGGGTCGAGCTCGAGGCCGGCCGACGCGAGGTCGCCTACGTGATCGTGCGGGTGATCGAGTCCTACACGTACCTGGACCTGATCCTCGGCGAGCGCCCCGACGCGCGCAGGGCCGAGCCGATCCTCCGGTTGCTTCTGCGCTGATCGTGGTACGTCAACGTTCATGAAAGCGGTGGTGACCGGCGCGACCGGCTTCCTGGGCGGCCACGTGACCAAGCTCCTCGCCGAGCGCGGCGACGAGGTGCGCGTGACGTACCGCAACCCCGAGCGGCTCAAGCACCTGAAGGGCATCAAGGTGCGGCGGGCGAAGGCCGACGTGCTCGACTACAAGGCGATGCGCCGGGCCGTGAAGGGGTCCGACGTGCTCTTCCACACGGTCGGCTTCGTCGGCTCCAACCCGGCCGAGCTGGTCTGGCTGCTGAACGCCCACGCCCCGGTCGTCGCGGTCGAGGCCGCCGCCGCGGAGGGCCTGAAGCGCGTCGTGCTGACCTCGACGATCTCGGCGATCGGACCGGCCACCAACGGCCAGCCGGCGAGCGAGCTGACCGAGTACCCGCGCGACTGGCTCGGGCTCGCCTATCCGGACTCCAAGCACGAGGGGGAGCTGGCCGCGCTCGCCGCCGGCGAGCGCCACGGGATCGAGGTCGTGGTCGTCAACCCCGCCTATCTGCTCGGCGTGCCGGTCGACCGCGAGCGGCCCGGCGAGACCTCCACGCGCACGGTCGGCAACTACCTGCGCCGCCGCCTGCCGGGCGTGATCGACGCCCCGATGAACTTCGCCGACGTCGAGGACGCCGCCCAGGGCCACCTGCTCGCCGCCGACAAGGGCCAAGCCGGCGAGCGCTACATCCTCGGCGGCGTGAACCTGAGCTGGCCGGAGCTGATCGAGCACGTCGCGGAGGTCTCCGGCCGCCGCCATCCGGTGCTGGTGCTGCCACCCGAGACGGCGCGTGTGGCGCAGATCCGCGAGGCGATGAAGCTGCCGTCCGCGCTGCCCGCCGAGGGCTTCGGGCTGATGTCCAAGGACTGGCGCTTCTCCTCCGAGAAGGCCAAGCGCGAGCTCGGCTACACCGCGCGCCCGCTCGACGACACGATCCGCGCGACCGTGGACTGGTACCTCGAGCTGATCGAGGAGGGCGCCTTCCTCGACGACGTCCGCTCGGGCATGTCGACGATCGCCGGGGCGCTCGGCCAGGCCGCCGCCTTCGGCCTGCTGCACCCGGTCCGGCTGGGCGGGTTCATCGCTCGGCGGCGCATGGTCGTGGGCATCTGATGGCGCTGCCGCCGCCCGACCCGGGCACGACGTGCCTGATCACCGGCGCCTCCTCGGGGATCGGTGCGGAGATCGCCCGCGAGCTCGCCGGGCGCGGGCTCGGCGTCACGCTCGTGGCCCGCCGCGAGGAGCGCCTGCAGGAGCTCGCCGACGAGATCCACGAGGAATTCGGCGTCGAGACGGAGGTCGTCGCCGGCGACGTGGCGAGCGAGCGGGCGCGTACGCGGCTGTTCAACGAGATCGAGCAGCGCGGGCTCACCGTCGAGGTGCTCGTCAACAACGCGGGCTTCGGCAGCGGCGGGCGCTTCACGACGCTCGACGCCTCCAAGGAGGCCTCGATGGTGCGCACGAACTGCGAGGCCGTCGTCGCGCTCACCGGCCGCTACCTGCCCGAGATGGCCGAGCGCGGCCGCGGCGCCGTGCTCAACGTCGCCTCGCTGATCGCCTTCCAGCCCGTGCCCTTCCAGGCGACCTACGGGGCGACGAAGGCGTTCGTGCTCTCCTACACCGACGCGCTGCACGAGGAGATGCGCGGCACCGGGGTGACCGTCACCGCCGTCTGTCCGGGCCCCGTGCACACCGAGTTCGGCGAGCAGGGCGGCTTCGGCGGCGCCGACGAGCGCATCCCCGGCGCGCTCTGGCTCGAGGCCGGCAAGGTCGCCCGCGACGCGGTCAACGCGCTCTCCAGCGGCGACCGCATCACCGTCCCCGGCCCCCACAACCAGCTCGCCGCGCTGTGGGGCCAGCACCTGCCGCGGTCGGTGCTGCTGCCGCTCGTGAAGCGGATCTGGCCCGTTAGCTAGGCCGGTTCCGCCCGAGCAGGTCGTGCGCGTTGACCCACTCCTCCGCCACGATCGCCGAGCCGAGCGAGAGCTCGCCGCAGAGGACCGTCGCGGCCACGATCTCGGCCAGCTTGTTGACCTTGCCGGTGCCGTAGCAGCCCATCAGCTCCAAGCACTCGCGCTGGGTGGCCAGACCGGTGCCGCCGCCGTAGGTGGCGACGATCAGCGACGGGATAGTGACGGAGTAGTAGTAGTCGCCGTTCTCGCGCAGCTCCGCGTAGACGAAGGCCGCGCTGGACTCCGCGACGTTGGCCGCGTCCTGGCCCGTTGCGATGAACATCGCGGTGATGCCGTTGGCGGAGTGGGCGCCGTTGTTGTTGACGCCGGACATGAAGCCGCCCAGGTTGGAGACCTGGCGCGCCCGGTACATGACCTCCGAGCTCGAGCGCATGACGTCGCGGAAGAGCGCGTCCGGGACCGTCGCCTCCGCCACCACGCGCTTGCCGCGCGTGTGCAGCATGTTCACCTGCGAGCTCTTCTTGTCGGTCGCGAAGTTGGACTCCAGGAAGAAGCGCTCGATCCCCGGCTCGTAGTTGGCGACGATCCAGGCGCAGGCGGCCGCCGTCGCCTTGCCCGTGAGGTTCTGCCCGGCCGCGTCGCCCGTCGTGTAGTCGAAGCGCGTGTAGAGGATCCGCGAGGCCGAGTAGCGCTCGATCTCGATCAGCCTCCCCGACCTCGTGGTCGTCTGCGCGGCCTCCGCGATCTCGTCGAAGTGCTCGTCGAGCCAGCGGCCGAACTCGCGCGCCTCGCGGGCGCTCGCGAACGCGAACGCCGGCGCGCGCTGCATGCGGTCGTCGAGGATCGTCGTCGTCACGCCGCCGGCCTCGCGCAGCAGCTTCATGCCGCGGTTGTAGGAGGCGATCAGCGTCCCCTCGGCCGTGGCCAGCGGCACGTAGAAGGAGCCCTGCGCGTGCTCGCCGTTCACGAGCAGCGGCCCGGCGACGCCGATCGGCACCTGCGCGACGCCCGTGAAGTGCTCGACGTTGCCCTGCGCGAGCGCCGGGTCGAACGAGTAGGAGCCGACGTGCTCGAGCTCGACGCCGGTCTGCTCGGCCAGGAACGCGCGGCGCCGCCGCGCCGCCTCGGGGGTGTAGTCGTTCTCGCGGTCGCGGGGGATCGAGGGCATGGCGCGTTCCTACCCGCGTTCGGGTATCCATCGGGCTCGATGTCCGCCACCGATCTCCAGCGCTTCCTCGACGGCCCGCACGCCGCCGCCCGCGACCGCGTCCGCGAATGGCTCTCCCAGGAGGGCAACGCGCCGGTCTACGACCTGCCCCTGGAGGAGCACCGCGCCCAGGTGCTCGACTGGGCGCGCGAGCTCGCCGGCCGCGGCGAGACCGTCGCGGGCTACCCCCGGGAGTACGGCGGCCAGGACGACCTCGGCGGCTACATCTCCGGCTTCGAGACGCTCGGCTTCGGCGACCTCTCGCTGCTCGTGAAGGTGGGGGTGCAGTTCGGGCTGTTCGGCGGCGCGGTCCTGCACCTCGGCACGGAGCGCCACCACGAGCGCCACCTCGCCGCCATCGCCTCGCTCGAGCTGCCGGGCTGCTTCGCGATGACCGAGGACGGCCACGGCTCCGACGTCCAGCACCTGCGCACCACCGCGACCTACGACGCGGACGCCGGCGAGTTCGTGATCGACACGCCCGACGACGACGCGCACAAGATGTGGATCGGCAACGCCGCCCGCGACGGCCGGATGGCCGCGGTCTTCGCGCAGCTGATCGTCGGCGGCGAGGAGCGCGGTGTGCACGCGCTGCTGGTGCCGCTGCGCGACGACGACGGCAGCGTGCTCGAGGGCGTACGGATCGAGGACTGCGGGCCCAAGCTCGGCCTCGACGGCGTCGACAACGGCAAGCTCTGGTTCTCCGGCGTGCGCGTGCCGCGCGAGGCGCTGCTGGACCGCTACGCCCACGTCTCCGAGAACGGCACCTACTTCTCGGAGATCGAGAGCCCGACCAAGCGCTTCTTCTCGATGCTCGCCACGCTGATCCAGGGGCGGGTGAGCGTCTGCGGCGCGGCGATCAACGCCTCCAAGGTCGCGCTGGCGATCGCCGTCCGCCACGCCGGCGCCCGGCGGCAGTTCGGCCCACCCGAGGGCGAGGAGGTGACGCTGATGACCTACCGCACCCACCAGCGCCGCCTGCTCGTGCACCTGGCCGACGCCTACGCGCTGCACTTCGCGCAGGAGCGGCTGGTCGCGACGCTGGCCGAGCGGTTCGGCGAGGAGGGCGAGCGCCTCCGCGAGCTGGAGACGATGGCCGCCGGCCTGAAGGCGGTCGGCACCTGGCACGCCACCGCCACGATCCAGGCCTGTCGCGAGGCCTGCGGCGGGCAGGGCTACCTGCGCGCGAACCGCTTCGCCGCGCTGAAGGCCGACACGGACGTCTTCACGACCTTCGAGGGCGACAACACCGTCCTGCTGCAGCTCGTGGCCAAGAACCTGCTGACCGGCTTCAAGCACGAGCACGAGGAGCTCGACACGCTCGGCACCGCGTCGTTCTTCGCCGGCCAGCTGTTCGCGTTGATCGCCGAGCGCTCGGCGCTGCGCGAGCTCGTCGGCCGGATCGGCGACGACCTGATCCCGGGCCGCGACGAGGACGCCGACCTGCTCGAGCGCGACGCGCAGCTGGACGCGGTGCGCTGGCGCGAGGAGCACGTCCTGGCCAGCCTCGCGCGGCGCCTGCGCGGCGGCCTCGACGACAAGACCGACCCGTTCGAGCTGCTGATCGAATGCCAGGACCACCTCGTGCTGGCGGCGCGCGCGTACGTTGAGCGGCTCGTGCTGGAGGCCTTCGCGGACGCGCTCGAGCGCGCACCCGAGGCCGAGCGTGCGCTGCTGTCGCGGCTCTGCGACCTGCACGCGCTGGCGCTGTTCGAGCGCGAGCGCGGCTGGTTCCAGGAGCACGGCCGCTTCTCCTCGACCCGTTCGAAGGCGGTCATCCGCGCAGTCAACACCGCGTGCGCCGACGTCGCCCCGCAGGCGCGCCACCTCGTCGACGCGTTCGGGATCCCCGCGAGCTGCCTCGCGAGCGCGGCGACGATCGCCGGCGGCGCCTAGCCGCGGCCGCGCCGGGCGCCGGCCTCGCGCAGCGCCTCGAGCAGGGCGAGCGGCGCCGGAGCGCGCTGACCGCGCGCCACGAGGGCCTGCACGTGGCGGACCGGGCGGCCTCCGGCCAGCGGCACCACGGCGATCCGGTCCAGATCGACGATCAGGTTGAGCGCGTGCGCGACCGTGACGCCGCGGCCCGCCGCGACGAGCGCCTGCGCCTCCACGGGCTCGTCGCCGTGCCCGGCGAGATGCAGCTCGGGCGCGATCCGGGCCGCGGCCAGCACGTGGTCCACGAGCCTCGCCGCAGTCCCCTGGTGGGCGCGGATCCAGGTGTCGCCGCGCAGGTCGCGCGGGCGCACCTCGGCGGCGCGGGCGAGCGCGTGGCCGGCCGGCAGGAGAAGGCGCGGCGGGTCGTCGAAGAGCGGGACCAGCTCGAGGTCGTCCGGCACCGGGGCGCGCTCGAACGCGTGCTCGAACACGACCGCGACGTCGAGCTCGCCGGCACGCAGCCCGGCGATGGCCGCGTCGCGGTCGACCAGCTCGTCGACGATCACCTGGTGCCCGCCGGCGAACAGCGCCGGCCGGCGCGACTCGAGGACCGCCGCGGCCTCGGCCGAGAGGTACGCGAGCGCCGTGAAGAACGACCCGAGCCGCACGGTGCCGCGGCGCAGGCCCGCGAGCTCGCCCACCTGCGCCTCGGCCAGCGCGAGCCGGGCGAGCACCGCGTCGGCGTGCTCGGCCAGCAGCCGGCCGGCCTCGGTCGGCGCGGCCCCGCGCTTGGAGCGCCGCACGAGCTGGGTGCCGAGGCGCTGCTCGAGCTGGGCCACGTGCCGCGAGACCGCCGGCTGGGTGAGCCCGAGCGTCCCGGCGGCGGCCGAGAACGAGCCCTCCGCGATCACGGCCCGCAGCGTCGCGAGCTTGACGGGATCCAGCATGCCGAAAGCGTATGGATCTTCAGCGGAATCCGCATGAATCGTTCTGGCTGCGCCGGGCAGCCCGGTGGGCATGCGCTCCGCCCGCGCCGCCACCTTCGCCGTCTTCGCCATCACAGGCGCCCTCTCGGCGACGTGGGCGGTGCGGATCCCGGCGGTCCAGGAGCGCCTCGACCTGTCGCCGGCCGAGCTGGCCCTGGCCATCCTCGGCGTGGAGGCGGGCGCGATCGCCGGGCTGCCGCTCGGCGCCGCGATCACGGCCCGCGCCGGCAGCCGCACCACGCTGCGCTTCGCGTTCGCGGTCTTCCCGGCCGCCCTGGCCGTCGTCGCCCGGGCGCCGGGCCTCGGCTCGCTCGCCGCCGCGCTCGCGCTGTTCGCCGCCGCCAACAGCGTCGTGGACGTGGCGATGAACGCGCAGGGCGTCGAGCTCGAGCGACGGGCGCGCCGTCCCGTGCTGTCCTCCCTGCACGCCGGCCACCCCCTCGGGCTGATCGCCGGCGGCCTCGCCGGGACCGCCGCCGCCGCGGCGGGCCTCGGCGTCCCCGTGCACTTCACCGCGGTCGCCGCCGCCGGCGTCGCGGTCGCCCTGGTGGCGACCCGCCGGCTCGTGCGCGAGCCGCCCCGCCCGCCGGGACGCCTCCTCACCCGGCCCGGCCGCCCGCTGGCGCTGCTCGGGCTGGTCGCGTTCTGCGCGACGGTCGTGACGAGCGTCGCGGAGAACTGGAGCGCCGTCGCGATGCGGGCCGGGCACGGGGCCGGCCAGGCGGCCGCCGCGGCGACGTTCACCGCCTACGCGCTCGCGCTCGCGGCGGGCCGGGCCGCGGGCGACCGGCTCGTCGAGCGCCTCGGGCGGCTGCGCGTCGTGCGCGCCGGTGCCGTGGTCGGCGCGGCCGGGGCAGCGGCCGCCGTGCTCTCGCCATGGGCGCCGGGAGCCGTCGCCGGCTGGGTGCTGGTCGGCGCGGGGCTGGCGACCGCCACGCCGGCCGTGATCGGCGCCGCGCCCGGCCTCGCCGCAATGCCGGTCCCCGCCGCGATCGCCGCGATCACCTCGATCAGCTACCTCGGCTCGTTCACGGGTCCGCCGCTGGTCGGCGTCCTGGCCGGGGCGGTCGGGCTGTCCGCGGCGCTCGGCCTGATGGTCCTGGCCGCCGTGGCGATGGCGGCGCTGGCCGGACCGGGACTCCGGCCGGCGCCGCGCAGCCGTCAGCCCGCCGGCGGCTCGTAGAGCTGGAGGCTGTTGCCGTCCGGGTCCTTGAACGGGGCGATGCGGCCCCACGGGTGCTCGCTGATGCCGTCGACGAAGTCCACCCCCGCGCCGCTGAGGCGCTCGACCGTCTCGTCGAGCCCGGCCTGCGGCCGGAACGCGACCACCGCGCCGCCCTCGGGGGACGGCTCCTCCTCCGGGCGTGCGTTGAGCCCGATCGTGAGGCCGTCGGCGTCGAGCTCCGCCCACCCCCCGTGATTGTCCTTCAGCTGCAGCCCGAGCGTGTCGGCGTAGAAGCCGGTCGCTCGGTCCATGTCGGTGACGGGCAGCCAGACCGTCGCGATTCCTTGCACCATGCGGCCGGGCTACCCACGGCGCGCGCTCGCGCGCGCCAAGCTCGTCGGGGTCAGCAGCCGGCGTGCTCGGTCGCGTCGAGCGCGGCCCGCAGGGCGTCGGCGGAGAGGTCGGCCAGCGGGGCGGCGAGCGCCAGGGCCACCGCGTAGGCGTCTCGGTCCTCCTCGCGCGTGAAGCCGGCCTCGTCGCGCATCTCGACGAAGACGTGCAAGGTGTCGCGCAGCCCCACGAGGCGGGCCGGGCTGAGCTCGACCGAGACGGCGCTGCCGTAGCCGGCGAGCGCGGTCATCTGGTCGGCCAGCGCGGTCAGCTCGCGCATGGCGACGACATCGTCGGTGGAGAGCTCCTCGTGGCGGAACTGCTCGGTGCGCGAGACGTCGACCGCGCGCGCCACGGCCGCGATCTCGGCGTCGCCGAGGTCGAAGCGCGCGACGACGAGCTTCGTGCCGTCAGGGCCGCTGATGGTGTCCACATGCGCGTTGTGCATTGGCCTTCTGGATACCCGCCCCGCGTACGGGCCTACCCCTGCTCCGCCGCGTCGGGGCCGGTGCGGGTCGTCATCGCCTGCGCCGCGCCTCCGCCCAGCACGCGCCGCGTCAACGCCGGCGCGAGCACGCGCAGCACCGCCGCGATCCCGTACGGGCGCGGCACGTAGCGCTCCGGCTTGCGCCCGAGCCCGGCCTGCACGATCGCCTCCGCGCCCTTCTCGGGCGTGGAGAGGAGCCGCCGCGTCAGCGGCTTCGCGGTCAGCTCGGCCTGCGGGAAGCCCTCCGTCGTGATGAAGCCGGGCAGCACGAGCCCGACGTGGACGCCGTGCGGCGCCTCCTCCAGGTACAGCGAGTCGCTCCAGCCGGCGAGCGCGAACTTGCTCGCCGAGTAGGCGCCGGAGCCGCCGCGGGCGACGCGCCCGGCGGTGCTGGCGACGTTGACGATCGCGCTCGGCGCCGCGAGGCGCAGAAGCGGCAGCAGCGCCTCGGTGAGCCGCAGCACCGCGTCGAAGTTGATCTCCATCGTGCGGCGCACGTTCTCGTAGCCGGCGTCGGCGAACTTCCCCCGCCAGCCCGCCCCCGCGTTGTTGACCAGCAGGCCGAGCGGCTCGCCGAGCCCCTCGACGTGCTCGCGCACACGGGCGGGAGCATCCGGCGCCGTGAGGTCGGCGGCGACGTAGGTGGCGCCGCGCCCGATCCGCTCCGCGAGCGCGCGCAGCCGGTCCTCGCGGCGGGCGACGAGCACGAGCTGCAGGCCCTCCTCGCGCGCCAGCCGCAGCGCGGTCGCCTCGCCGATCCCGCTCGAGGCGCCGGTGACGATCGCGAGCCGGCTCATGACGCCGCCATCGCGTGCGGCGGGAACGGGGCCAGGTCGTTCTCGAAGCCGGGCGTCGCCTCCACGCGGTCCAGCCAGGCGCCGATCGTGCCGTGCTCGCGCGCGTCGGCGCCGGCCTCGTGCGCGCAGTGCACGTAGGCGTAGAGCGCGATGTCGGCCACGCTGTACGCCTCTCCGGCGATGAACGGCCGTTCGTCGGCGAGCCCGCGCGCCAGCGAGGAGAGCGCGCCGCGCCCGCGCGCCACCAACGAGTCGGTCACCGTCCGGTACTTCTCGTCGCGGCCCGTCAGCACGAGGAAGCGGGCGACCGCGAGCGAGGCCTCGATCTGGTTCTGCTCGAAGAACATCCACTGGTGCACGACCGCGCGGGCCAGCCGGTCATCCGGCAGCAGGGGCGTGCCCTCGGCCAGGTAGAGCAGGATCGCGCCCGACTCCGGGATCATCTCGCCCGAGTCGAGCTCGAGCACCGGTACGCGGCCGTCGGGGTTGCGCCCCATGTGCTCGGGCGTGCGCGTCTCGCGCCGGAAGAGGTCGACGGTCACCGCCTCGAAGGGGACCTCGAGCTGGCGCAGCGCGATCCGCGCCTTCATGCAGTTGCCCGACGCGGGATGGTCGTAGAGGCGCATCAGGGCGGACGCTACCCGCTGCCACCATGTGCCGGGTGATCCGCCACGCCGACCCGGCCGCCGACGCCGCAGCCTGCGCGGAGATCTACGCGCCCTCGGTGACCGCCGGCGTGGCGTCCTTCGAGGAGGAGGCGCCGGACGCGGCCGAGATGCGGCGGCGGATCGAGACGACGAGCGAGCGCTACCCGTGGCTGGTCGCCGAGCACGACGGCGCGCTCGCGGGCTACGCGTACGGCACCGTGCACCGCACGCGGCGCGCCTACCGCTGGGTCGTCGAGGTGACCGTCTACGTGGACCCGCGGCGGCAGCGCAGCGGCGTCGGCCGCCAGCTCTACCAGGCATTGTTGCCGCTGCTCGCGCGCCAGCGCCTGCAGGTGGCGGTCGCCGGCATCACGCTCCCCAACGACGCCAGCGTGGCGCTGCACGAGGCGGTCGGCTTCCAGCCGGTCGGGATCTACCGCGACTTCGGCTACAAGTTCGGCGCCTGGCACGACGTCGGCTGGTGGCAGGCGCGGCTGGCGCCCGTCACCGCCGAGCCTCAGGAGCCGCTCGGGCCCCAGCGGCTCGGGTAGCGCTCCTCGGAGCCGAGCGCGAGCAGGGACTCGAGCGCCGCGACCGCGTCCGCGTCGAACTGCACGCCGGAGAGCCGGCGGCACTCCTCGAGCGCCTCAGCCGCCAGCAGCGGCGCGGAGTAGGGCCGCGCAACGGTCATCGCGTCGTAGGCGTCGGCGACGCCGAGGATCGCGGCGCCGTCTGGGATCTCGCCGGCGGCGAGGCCGTCGGGGTAGCCGCGCCCGTCGGGGCGCTCGTGATGGCCGCGGACCCACGAGACCTGCTCGTCGTCGAGCAGGTCGCGGACGATCTGGGCGCCGAGCTCGGAATGGGCCTTGACCTGCTCGTACTCCTCCGGGTCCAGGCGGCCGGGCTTGAACAGCACGGCGTCCGGGATCGCGAGCTTGCCGACGTCGTGCAGCACGGCGGCGTCGCGCAGGCGGCGCAGGCGCGAGGGCTCCCAGCCGAGCGCGACCGCGATCCCCTCCGCGAGCGCGGACACGCGCTCGGAATGGCGCAGGGTCGACGGATCGCGCGCGTCGACGGCGGCCGCCAGGGCGCGCAGGCCCGACAGCGCGCGGTCGCGCTCCAGCCGCGCCGCGCGCTCGGCGGCGGACAGCTCCTCGACGATCGCGGGGTCGTAGCGCACGCAGCGGTCGCGGCCGTGCGCCTTGGCCCAGTAGAGCGCGCCGTCGGCGAGGCTGCGCAGGACCTCGGCGTCGCGGGCGGAGGCGAGCGTGCAGATGCCGGCGGAGATCGTCACGGGCGCCTCGATCGCGGCGCTGGCGCCGGCGACGGCCGAGCGCACGAGCTCGACGAGCAGCGCCGCCTCGCGGTCGGTCATCCGCGGCAGCAGCAGCGCGAACTCGTCGCCGCCGATGCGGGCGGCGCTCCCCGCCGCCCCGACGATGTCCTCGAGGCAGCCGGCCACGACCTCGAGCACGCGGTCTCCGACCAGGTGGCCGCGCGTCTCGTTGACGGTCTTGAAGCCGTCGATGTCCAGGTAGACGAGCGCGAGGTCGGCGTCGCGCCCGAAGGCGTCGCCGACCATCGCGGTCAGGCGCTCCTGGAAGGAGCGGTGGTTCATCAAGCCGGTCAGCGGATCGGCGGTGGCGAGCTGCTCCAGCCGGGTGTGGGCGTCGGCCTCGGCGAGCATCAGCCCGATCAGGCCGGCGAACTCGGCGAGCGATGCGATCGCGCTCTCCGCGATGTGGCCGGGGCGGTGGTCGCCGGCGACGAGCGCGCCCCATAGGCGCCCGTCGACGTGCACGGGCACGGCGATCCCGGAGCGCTGGCCCATCGCGACGAGCCGCCGCGGGACGTCGCCGTCGAGCAGCGCGAAGTCGTCGACATGCGACGGCAGCCCGGTGCGCGCGGTCACGGCGGCCGAGTTCTCGCCGAGCAGCGTGAAGCGGCGGTTGGGCATCGCGACGCCGGACTGGCCCATCACGCGGCCGTGCGTCGGGCCCTCGTAGCGGACCACGCCCGCCGAGTCGACGTCGAGCAGCTCGCGGGCCGTGCCCGCGACCAACTCGAACACCTCGGACGGCTCGACGTTGGCGGCGACCGCCGTGGCGACATGGCGCAGCGCGCGGTCCAGCGCGGCTCCGGTCTCGCGGAAGACGGCCAGCAGCGCCGGCGCGCCGCCGTCGGGCGCGGCGATCTCCCCGGCCACCGCGTCGGCCGCCTCGCCGGGCCACCAGGCGAACGGCGGCAGCGTGCCGACGGCCTCGGGCGCGCGCTCGAGCAGGAGGCGGTTGGCGAACAGCACGCGCAGCGTGCCCGGCTCGAGCAGGGCGGCGGGCTCGGCGAGCGCGTCGAGCACGTTGATCGGCAGGGGCGGCCCGCGTTGGAGCCGATCGCTCATCTTCTTCGATGCGGCGGCGCCTTGCGCCGCGGACCCGGCCTTAGGCGGCCTGCGCCAGCGCGCTCTCCCGCTCGCCGGAGCCGCGGATCTTGTCGCCGCGGTAGGGCCCGGGCTTGGGCCGAGCCTTGCCGCCCGGGAAGGCGAGCCGGATGATCGTGCGGTGCACCATCCCGAGCTGCTTGGAGAGCGGCCCGGTGTTGTAGGGCAGCTCGTAGCGCTCGCAGATCTCGCGCACCTTCGGGGCGATCTCGCCGTAGCGGGTGCTCGGCATGTCGGGGTAGAGGTGGTGCTCGACCTGGTAGCCGAGGTTGCCGCTCATCACGTGGAAGAGCGGGCTGCCGTCGATGTTGGCCGCGCCGATCAGCTGGCGCACGTAGCGCCCGCCGGTCGTCTCGTCCTCCACCTCCTCCTGGCTGAAGGTGTACGTCTGGTCCGGGAAGTGCCCGCAGAAGATGATCGAGTGCGACCACACGTTGCGGATCACGTTCGCGGCGGCGTCCGCGAGCGCCGCGCGGTTGTAGGCGCGGGCGGCGGCGTTGAGCGCGTGCTGGGCCCGGCTGGGGGCGCGCCGGCGCAGGCGGTCCATGCGGCTCACCTTCGTCGGCCCGACCGCGTAGGCCACGGCGCCCGAGGCGGCGGCGCTGAGCAGCGGCCAGGCGATGTAGTCCTTGACGATCTGCCGCTGCGCCTTGCCCCAGATGCCCTTGAGCTCGTAGAGCACGTCCTTCTGCGACTTCTGGCCCGAGCGGACCGCGTCGAGGTCGAGGTCGTGGAAGGCGACGCCCCACTCGAACAGCGCCATCAGCAGCAGGTTGTAGAGCGGCTGCAGTAGGTAGACCGGGTGCCACGGCTGGTGCGGGTCGATCCGCATGATCTCGTAGCCGAGGTCCTTGTCCTTGCCGCGGATGTTCGTGTACGTGTGGTGCACGTAGTTGTGCGAGTGCTTCCACGCCGCCGCGGTCGAGGCCGTGTCCCAGTCCCACGCCTGGGAGTTGATGACCGGGTCGTTCATCCAGTCCCACTGGCCGTGCAGGACGTTGTGCCCGATCTCCATGTTCTCGAGGATCTTGGCCACCGAGAGGGTCGCCGTGCCGAGCACCCAGGCGGGCCAGAAGCTCGCCGCCAGCAGCTCCATCCGGCCGAGCAGGCCGAGCCGGCGGTGCAGCTCGATGATCGAGCGGATGTACTTGGCGTCGCGCTCGCCGAGGTCCTCCTTGACGTGCTCGTGCAGCTCGTCGAACTCGCGCCCGATCGCCTCGAGCTGCTCGTCGGTGAGCTTGTGGAGCGGGTTCTCGGGTTCGTTGGCGAGCTTGACCATGGTCTCCTCAGAGTTCGATCTCGATGGGTCCCTCGGGGGCGTGGATGCAGGTGCGGATCGTCTCGCCCTGGTTGCCGTGCACCTTGCCGGAGCGCAGGTCGCGGACCTTGCCCTCGCGCAGCGTGCCGACGCACGTGTGGCAGATGCCCTCGCGGCAGCCGAAGGGCAGCTCGAGGCCGGCCTCCTCACCCGCCACGAGGATCGGCGTGGAGCCGTCGCACTCGGTCTCGCAGTCGGAGACCTTGAAGGCGATCGTGCCGCCCTCGCCCTCCTCGCCGCCGCCGATCTTGGGCTGGAAGCGCTCCATGTGCAGGCGGTCGCAGTCGCCGTGCGCCTCCCAGTGCTCGTCGAGCGCGTCGAGCATCTCGCCCGGGCCGGAGACGTAGGCCTCGCGCTCGCGCCAGTCCTCGCACAGGCGCTCGAGGTCCTCCGGCTTCAGGCGGCCGGCCTCCTTCGTGTGCTGCTCGTGCAGGCGGAAGCCGTCGTGCTGTTCGGCGAGCTCGCGCAGCTCGTCGCCGAAGATGACCTCCTCGGGCGTGCGCGCGGAGTGCAGGAGGACGACGTCGTCGAGCGCGTTCCGGTGCTCCAGGCTGCGGATCATGCTCATGATCGGGGTGATCCCGCTGCCCGCGGAGACGAACAGCAGCTTGTCCGGGAGCTCGTCGGGCAGCACGAAGTCGCCCTCGACGCCGCCGAGCGAGATGATCGAGCCCGGCCGCCCGCGGCGCACCAGGTGCGGCGAGACGACGCCCTCGTCGACGTTCTTGACGGTGATCGAGATGCAGCCGTCGGGGCGCTCGGGGTCGCTCGTGAGCGAGTAGGCGCGCCAGTGGCGGCGGCCCTGGATGTCCAAGCCGACGCGCAGGTACTGGCCCGGGTCGTGGCCCTCCCACTGGTAGCCCGGCTTGATCAGGACGGTCGCGGCGTCCGGCGTCTCGGCCTCGATCGACTCGACCCGCCCGCGCAGCTCGCGCGTGGACCAGAGCGGGTTGATCAGCTCGAGGTAGTCGTCGGGGAGCAGGGGCGTGGTGAGCGCGCCGATCACGTTGAGCAGCTTGCGCTGGATCCGCGGGACCTTGGGTCGTGCGCCCCTCTCAGCCACGGCGGAAACGTAACATCAAACGATGTAAAGGTCGTGTGCGGCGCAACACTTCGCGGACCTGTTTACCGTGGTTCGCATGCGCCCAATCCTCGTCGTCGTCGCCTCCTCACCGCGCTGATCGCGCCGGCTGCAGCGGGCGCGGCGCCGCCCCCGCCGGGCGCCAACGTGCGCTGCGCGCCGACCGCGGCGCATCCCTACCCGGTGGTGCTCGTGCACGGCACGTTCGAGAACCGCTTCGCCAACTGGCAGGCGATGTCGCCGGCGCTCAAGGCGGCGGGCTACTGCGTCTACGCGCTCGACTACGGCGCCCGCAACGTCTGCCCGAACGACACCTCCGAGCACCTGCGGGTCCCGTACGACCGGCCGGCGATCGTCATCACGCTGCACGCCCTCGGGCGCTCCGGCCCGGCCGACCCGGGCTTCCGCCCCGCCTGCACGACCTTCTGAGGCGGACCGCTACGGCAGGATGAGGTGGCTGTCGCCGAACTCGTGCCAGAGATAGCCGTGCGCGAGCGCCTCGGCGTAGCTCGCGGCGAGCAGCTCCGAGCCGGCGACGGCCTCCAGCAGCTGCAGGTGCGAGGCCTCGGGCTCGTGCCAGCCCGTGATCAGCCCGTCGACCGCGTGCAGGCCGCGCTCGGGGGTGACGACGAGCCGGGTCCAGCCCTCGCCGGCGACGACGGTGCCGTCGTCGGCGGCGACGGTCTCCAGCGCCCGCACGGCCGTGGTGCCGACGGCGACGACCCGGCCGCCCCACCAGCGGACGGCGTTGACGAGCCGGGCGGTCTGATCCGGCACCCGGTAGCGCTCGGGGTAGGGCGCCTCGCCGCGCTCGAGCGAGGAGACGCCGGTGTGCAGGGTCAGCGGCGCGATCAGCACGCCGCGGGCCGCGCAGGTCGTGACCAGCTCGGGCGTGAACGGGCGGCCCGCGCTCGGCATCTCGGCGCTTCCCGGATCGGTGGCGAAGACGGTCTGGTAGTGCTCGAGCGGCCACTCGCGCGGGACGTACCCGTAGCGGATCGGGTGGCCGTGGGCGGCGAGGAACTCGCGCAGCGGTGCCGGTCCGTGGATTCGGGCGAGCCACAGCCGGGTGCCGCCGGCGTAGGGCGCGACGAGCTCGACGTCGGTCTGGCCGGGGAGCGCGACCCGCTCGCCCGCGGCGGCGCCGCGGTGGGGGCGGGCGCCGTCGGCCGAGCGCAGCTCGACGATCCACCAGCTCCCGTGCAGCTCGAGGTCCGGCGCGGCGGTCGCGAAGCGCAGCTCGACGCGCTCGCCGCGCCGGCCGAGCGTGCCGGGCACGGCCGCGGGCAGCGTCGCGGAGACGTTGACCACCAGCAGGTCGCCGGCGCGCAGGTGCGCCGGCAGGTCGCGGAAGGTCGCGTGCTCGAGCGCGCCGGTGCCGCGCTCGCCGACGAGCAGGCGCACCTCGTCGCGAGCGAGCCCGCGCGCCTCCGGCGGGGCGGTCGCGTGGTTCGCGGGCGGGAGCTGGAAGGCGGGCGCGTTCACGCGGCCGCCCCGATCAGCTCCGCGACGCGGTAGCGGCCGCTCGGCCGGTCGCCCTCGATCAGCGCGAGCAGCCCGGGCACGCTCTCCGACGGCTCCGGCCGGTCGGAGATGTCCTCGCCCGGGAACGCGTCCTGGTGCATGCGGGTGCGCATGTCGCCGGGGTCGACGGCGTAGATCCGCAGCGCCGGGTGCTCGGCGGCGAGGATCGCGGTGAGCTGCTCCAAGGCGGCCTTCGAGGAGCCGTAGCCGCCCCAGCCGGGATAGGGCTCGACGGCGGCGTCGGAGGTCACGTTGAGGATCCGCCCGCCCGCGGGCAGCCGCGTGACGGCGACCTGCGCGAGCGCGAGCGGCGCGACCACGTTGACGCGGTAGACGTGCTCGAGCACCTCGACGGGATAGTCGGCGAGCGGCGGCTGCGGGCTCGGCCCGAGCACGCTGGCGTTGTTGACGAGCAGGTCGAGGTCCGCTCCCGCGGCCTCGATCAGGGCGGCGCGGTGGTCGGGATCGACGACGCTGCCGCGCACGGCGACGACGTCGCCCAGCTCGGCGAGCTCACGTGCGGCGGCCTCGAGCTCGCGGGCGCCGCGAGCGTCGATCACGACGCGGCGGCCGTCGCGCAGCAGGGCGCGGGTCAGCTCGAATCCGAGGCCACGGGACGCTCCGGTGACGATGGCGGTGGGCATGACCCGCAAGCTAGGCGCGGCCAGGTCCCGGTTCCCAGCGGCAATTGGTCCTAGGACCGCGCCTGCAGGGCTCACGGCAACGGCGCGGGCTACGCCCCCGGCCCGTCGGGAGCCAGCCCCGCGCGCACCGCGAACACGGCGGCCGAGGTCCGATCGGGCACGCCGAGCTTGAACAGGACGTGCCCCACGTGCGTCTTGACGGTCTTCTCCGCGATCCCGAGCTCCAGGGCGATCCGCTTGTTGGAGAACCCCCGCCCGATCAGCCCGAGCACCTCGCGCTCGCGGCGCGTGAGCGACTCGCCGGGGGCCTCCCCCGGCGGGGACGCGAGCGAGTCGAGCAGGCGGGCGGCCACGCCGGGATCGAGCAGAGCCTCGCCGGCGGCCGCGGCGCGGACCGCGCGGGCGATCTCCTGCGGCTGCGCGTTCTTGAGCAGGTAGCCCGCGGCGCCGGCCTGCACGGCCGGGAGCAGCTTGCCGTCGTCGGTGAAGCTCGTGAGCACGATCACGCGCGCGGCGGGCAGCCGCCGGCGCAGCTCGCGCATCGCGCCGACGCCGTCGAGCCGCGGCATCACGAGGTCCATCAGGATCACGTCGGGCCGCAGCCGCTCGGCGGCGGCGACGCCCTCGTGGCCGTCGGCGGCCTCCCCGGCCACCTCGATCCCGTCCTGCAGCTCGAGGTAGGTGCGCAGTCCCTCGCGCACGACGGCGTGGTCGTCGACGAGCAGGACGCGGATCGGCCCGTCAGCCACCGGGCGCCTCCAGCCGCACGGTGGTCCCCGCGCCCGGCACGGAGCGGATCGAAAGCGTGCCGCCGAGCCGCTGCGCGCGCTCCTCCATCGAGGTCAGGCCGAGCCGCCGCGAGCGCAGCTCGGGCTCGGCGGGGTCAAAGCCCGCGCCGTCGTCGGTGACCTCGAGCTCCAGGCGCCCGTCGTGGCGGGCGAGCCGGAGGCCGAGCCGCTGCGGCGCCGCGTGCCGGATCGCGTTCTGCAGCGCCTCCTGCGCGACCCGGAGGATCTCGCGGTCGCGCGCGCCGCTGCCCGCGCCGGCGGAGACGGCATCGTCGATGTCGACCTCGATCTCGACGTGGTGCAGCCGCCGCAGCATCTCGGCGTGCTTGCGCAGCGCGCCGCACAGCCCGTCGCGCTCGAGCTCGGGCGGCCGCAGCTCGAGGATCAGCGAGCGCAGCTCCTCGAGCGCCTCGCCGGCGAGCCCGCGCAGCCGCTCGAGGCTCGCGCGCGCGGCGTCGGGATCGCGGGCGAGCTGCTCGCCAGCCGCCTCCGCCGTGAGCACGAGGCTGAAGAGCTTCTGGCTGACCGCGTCATGGAGCTCGAGCGCGAGCCGGTTGCGCGCCTCGAGCATCGACAGCTCGCGGCTGCGCTCGTAGAGGCCGGCGTTGGCGATCGCGATCGCGGCATGCGCGGCGAGCAGCTCGATCACCGCCTGGTCGGCTGCGTCGAAGGCCTCGCCGGTCTCCTTCTCGGTCAGGTAGAAGGCGCCGATCACGCCCTCCGGAGCGACGATCGGCACGCCCAGGAACGAGCGCATGTCCGGATGCCGCGACGGCCACCAGCCGCGGAAGCGCGGGTGCCGGTGGATGTCCTCGGTCATGTACGGCTCGCTCGTCTCGATCATCGCCGCGAGCATGCCGTGGCGGCGCGGGAGTGGACCGAGCGAGGCGATCAGCTCGTCGCTCATGCCCGCCACCAGGAAGCGGGTGAAGCCGCCCTCGCCGTCCGGCGTCCCGAGCGCCGCGTAGCGCGCGCCGGCCAGCTCGCGCGCGGAGTCGACGAGCTGCTGGAGCACGTCCTCGACCGAGCGCTGCGCGGCGACCGCCAGCACCGCGTCGCTGACCGCACGCAGCGCCGGGTTGAGCGGATCGGCCATGCGCTCGACGATAACCGGGGCGGGTATAACCGTCCGCCATGGACGACCGCTTCGACCGCATCGGACTCGCGGTGCACCCCCGGCGCGAGCTGGACAACGCGCTCGCGACCGTGCGCGACTGGGCCGAGCGCCAGAACGCCGAGGTCGTGCAGATCGCGTCGCTCGAGCGCGAGGTGGCGCCGCCCGGTGACGCCGCCGGCTGCGACCTCGCGATCGCGCTCGGCGGCGACGGCACCACGCTCGCGGCGCTGCACGCCGCCGCGCCGGCCGGCCGGCCCGTCCTCGGCGTCGCCTGCGGCAGCCTCGGCGCGCTGACCTCGGTGACCGCCGCCAAGCTCGACGACGCGCTGGACCGCGTCGCGGCCGGCGACTGGACGCCGCGCCCGCTGCCCGCGCTGCGCGCCGAGGCCGACGGGGCCGACGGGGCCGAGCCGCTGCACGCGCTCAACGACCTAGTGCTCGTCCGGGCCGGAGCGGGACAGGTGATGGTCGAGGTGACCGTGGACGACGAGCGCTTCGTGGGCTTCGGCGGCGACGGCATCGTGGCGGCCACGCCGCTCGGGTCGACCGCCTACACGCTGGCCGCGGGCGGCCCGATGATCGCTCCGGGCGGTAACGCGCTCGTGCTGACCCCGCTGTCGCCGCACGGCGGCGTCTGCCCGCCGCTCGTCGCGAGCGACGCGAACGAGGTCGCGGTCACGCTCTATCCCGGCAACGGCGGCGCGCGGGTCGAGGTCGACGGCCAGATCAGCGCGGAGCTCGACCGGCTCGAGCCCGTCACGTTCTCGCTGCGCCTGGAGCCCGGCTTCGCGACGCTCGTGTCGCTCGGCGAGGACGAGTCGCTGATCGCCGGCCTGCGCCGGCGGCGGATCCTGATCGACTCCCCGCGCATGGTCGTGCGCGACGAGCGCGAGGCCGCCAAGCCCCACTGACGCAAGAAAGGTGTCAGGCACCTTTCTTGCGTGAGAGGATCGCCGCGTGCGCGCGCTGCCCGTCCTGCGGACCGAACGCAAGAAAAGTGTCAGACACGTTTCTTGCGTTGCCGAGCCGCCGGTGAACGCGGTGCTGGCGCTCCAGCGCGCGGCGGGCAACCGCGCGGTGGCCGGGATCCTCGCCCGCGACCCGCTCGACGTGCTCGCTCCGCAGCCGCCCTCGTCGTTCTCGCGCGGCGGCCGGCGCCGGACGCTCGAGGCGCTGGGGCCGGCCGAGACGGCCGCCGCCTGGCTGCAGCTGCGCGACGGCGCCGGCCTCGACCTCCCCGACGGCTCGTTCGCGATCGACGCCGACGAGCGCGCCGAGCTGCTGCCGTTCCTCTACGAGCGCAAGGAGGCGGTCTTCATCGACTTCGCCGACGGCCGCCGCGCGCTGTTCGCAGCGATGCAGGCGGCCGCCGACCCGGCCGCGCGGCTCGCCGCGATCCAGGCGCTGAGCGCCTACGACGCGCCGAAGCTGCCCGAGCTGATCGCGATGCGCAACGCGATGAAGGGGCGCTGGCAGGTCGACGACACCGACGCGCGCGACGCGGTGCTCGCCGCGATCCAGCTGCAGGCGGCGACCGACGCGCAGGGCGAGCTGCTGTCGGACTGGAAGACCGTCCGCGACCGCGTCACCAAGGCCACGAGCATGCCGGTCTCGAGCGAGTGGTGCGGCATGTTCAGCGGCGACCACCTGATCCGCGCCGCGCTCGACAGCGACTTCCGCTTCTCGTTCATGCACACCCACAACGTCGAGGCCTTCTTCACCTACCACCCGGAGAAGTTCCCGACGCGGATCCCGAAGTGGATCTGGGACGACGACGGCTGGCAGAGCGTGAAGGAGTTCCACAACGCCCGCGGCGAGCCCCGCAGGTGGCTCGGCCACTCGGAGCTCTCCAAGGGCGGCGAGCTGGACATCCAGCCCGGCGACATGGTGCTGATCGACTGGAACCTCGACGGCGACCCCGACCACATCGTGCTCGCCACCAGCTACGACCCCTCGACGGGCCATCTGGTGACCATCGGCGGCAACGACTCGGGGTACGTCGTCGCCCCGCCCGGCAAGCACAAGGAGGCCAAGGAGGGCTCCAAGCGCGACGTCGCGGAGGAGGCGAGCGGCCTCGAGCTCACCGAGGGCGGCGGCGGCAAGGTCGCGGTCGGCGTCAACAAGGTCACGCCGGAGGGCAAGGCCAAGCGGGCGGCCGTCTACGGCGTCGGGCGCCCCTCGCTGCTCGACCTCGAGGAGCACACGTACGCGTTCAAGCCGCAGGACAAGCCGCCACCGCCTCCGAAGCACGCCAAGTGACGGCGAACTCGCCGCCGCCCTCCCAGCCCGCCGCCTCCGAGATGCCGCCACGATCGCTACCGTCGACGACGGCGCGCAGGCGCGGCTCCGCGTAACCCGAGATCGTCGCCGCGGACGCCTCGATCCCGGTCCACGCCCGCCCCAGCTTGTGCGCCACCGCGGCGGTGGTCGCCGAGCCCAAGAAGGGATCGAGCACGCGATCGCCGGGATCGGTGGCGATCGCGACGATCCGCGCCATCAGCCGCTCCGGCTTCGGCGTCGAGAACGGCCGCGCGCCCGGGAACAGCCGCCGCTGCTCCGCGCTCGCCTCCGCGTTGTGGCCGGCCTCCTCGTGCGTCCACCAGGTCGAGGGCACGAGGCCCTGCGCGTCGGCCAGGAACACCTTGCGCCGCGGCACGTTGTCGCCCGCCGGCCCGCACCAGACGA
>Ga0126312_10000567_pt1 | contig 22558 bp, 19 predicted proteins | sample Plot104A_FD_92537 | JGI IMG/M metagenome (GOLD analysis project Ga0126312, IMG submission 92537) | Serpentine soil microbial communities from UC McLaughlin Reserve, CA, USA - Plot104A | ecosystem: Environmental > Terrestrial > Soil > Grasslands | place: USA: UC McLaughlin Reserve, Lake County...
GCCATCGTGGTGCTCCTCCTTCGTCGACGTTGTGGTGATGCCGACGATCTTGAGCGCCGCGGTGGCCGGACTTACTTCGTTCCGTCCGCCGCGGTCTTACACCACGCTATGGGACGTGACCCGCACCGGGGCGCAAACCGGCATCGCAATGCGGTCCGGGTTTCGCATAGAAGCGCATAGCGACGCATCTCAGACGTGCAACTGAGACGCAGCTCAGACGCACCGAAGCATCAGGTTCGGATGCACCGAGAAGCCAGAATCAGCTCTCACCCGGCCGTCCTGATTTCGTAGCCCGGGCGGGGCTACAGAGCGTGCGCGCTCAACTCGACCGGATCGAGGCGTCTGTCCGGTCCCGGCGCGCCTCCCCATAGCCGGACAGAATCGGAAGCCCCGCCCAAGCGTGAGCCCGGGCGGGGAAACCTTCAGGTAACTACTAGGGGAACGTCTTGCCGAACTTGTTGTCGTTGCCCTGATGTCGGCCGGAGCCGGTGTCGTTGCCGCCGTTGTTGATGCACTGCCAACCGGAGTCCGTGTGGGTCGCCGTCTGGTTGCCCGAACACGTGATCGGGTCCGCGCCAGCCGCTGCCGGGATCGACAGGCCCACCGCGACCGCGCCGGCAACGAGGACTGCTCCGAGACGCTTACGCATACTGCTCCCTCCTAGGGATCGGGAAGGGTTCCCACTCGTCGCAACGCGCGTAAGCGAGGAAGGTTGTTCGATTTAGGTCGGAAGTTGCGCAGAAATTATGCGCGCGCATCACCCACGGGCGATTCATCTGCCCGCCGTGGCATCCACTCAGGCCGTCACCGCCTCGGGCTTCGCGTCGGCCTCGATCTGCTCGAGCAGCTCGTACGTCTCGGCTCCCTCCGCGTATGCCGCGAGGAACTGCGCGGGCACCGCGAGGAGTTCGACCGCCCTGCCGTCAAAACCCTCTTTCGTCGCGGGCAGGAGCTCGGCGTCGAGGTCGGGCAGCGGGCGGCGGGCACGGCGCGCCTCCGCTTCGGTCAGCAGGTTGGAGCGGATCGCCTCTAGGACCGGCTGCAGCGGACTGGGGGGCATCGAAAGGCCGCGGGCGGGGCTGCGGCGGTCCTCGCCCCAGGCGGCGATGGCAGCCGACCACAAGCCCCTGACATGCGCGTCCTTGTGCATCAGCTCGCGCCACCCACGCACGTGGTCGAAGACCTCGTCCAGGGCCTCCTCTGAGAGCTGCGTGAGCTCCCGCCCGAAGGCGGTGGCGTTCTGCTTGACGAACGCGGTCTCAGCCGCCTCCGCCGCCTTCAGCCCGGCTTCGGCCGCTGACACCTTCCCGCGGGAGGGGCCGTCCAGCTTGCGCGGACTCAGCCGCTTCTGAGGTTCGTCCACGAGCTCCTGGCGGGCCGTCTCGGCGGCCTTCCGAATCTCGAGTTCCCGCTCGGCGTGGTGTCCGCGTCTCCCGGCCACCACGTCCGCGTGATAGGCGTCCTCTGCCTCGATATCCGCCTCTGCCTTGGCCTTGGCCTCGTCTGCCTCCTGGCGGCCCCGCTCAAGCGCGAGCGCGGCCTTACGGACCGCGGTGCGATGCGCCTCCCATTGGTCCAGCGTGGTCTGAGTCATGGTCATGCCCTACCTCTCCTCTCGTGAATTTCACGCTCGAACCGGCGAAGCTCGCCGCGCTTCTCCGCGGCGAGCCACCCGCGAACGTCCCTGGGGTCCTCGAGCTCCTCAAGCTCCACCGGCTGCGGATCGGGCTCCCGCGCGATCCGCTCAGCCTCCGCAGGGTCGCCGTCCCGAAGTGCCGCCGCCCGCTGGCGGATCTCGGCGGGGCCGTCGGGCAGCGGCCGTTCCTCGCCGGCATCGCCGGCCTTTCCCATCGCCTCGGCCAGCGCGTCGATCTCCTCCGGGGAGGAGCCCAGCTCCTCGGCGGCCCTTCGTGCGTCGTCTGGGGACATTCACCTTCCTTTCAGTTGGGACCAGTCGATTGAAGGCACCGCCAGGATCGGACCCGGGCTGTACCGGTCCCGCCAGTACGCCTCATACGCAGCCTGGTCCTTGCGCCGCCAACGTTCGGCCAGCTGCCAGTCGTCGCCCGACACGCCGTACTTCGGCACCGGCTTCGAGCGGAGCGGAAGCGCCATCGCCCCCAGTCGGCGGTGTCGTTCCCGGCGCTCCTCGGAAGAAGGGGGTCTGCGGCGCGCGCCAAATCCGACGGGGGCGGTGTAGCCGACCTCGGTTCGTTGGTCCTACCCCCGGGGGTGGTGGTGGTCTTTCTGCGCTCCTGCTCGCGGCGCTCGGCTGCCAACGCCGCTTCAAGCGTCCGCCTGCTGATTCCCTGCTCACGAGCGGCCTCTAGTGCCGCCTGTTTCACGGGATCGACGGCGGAGCCGCCGCGCTGACCGGGGCTCGGGCTGAACCGGCGGGTCTGCGAGTTCTTTCCGAGACGCCGCATCGCGGCCCTCACGAGCCGGCGGGCCTCAGACGTTTTGGACGGTCTAGGCACGGTCAGCCCCGCTCAGGTTCTCGGTTTGCCCGGCGATCCCATCGGATGTAGCGTGGTGGCCGGGGGCTCGCCTAATCCCTTTCCCTACTCGACCGCGCCTGGCTCCAACCTCGCGGGACCCTAGGTTGGCGAGCCCCCTCATTTTTGGCGGGATACTGAGCGGGCGATGTTGCAGGAGAACGTGGAGCTCGTGCGGCGAGCGACCGAGGCGTTCAGCCGTGGTGACTTCGACGGCTTCTTGGAGGACTGGGCACCTGACGCCGTGGTGGACTGGTCTAACTCGCGCGGACTGGATGCGCGCGTCTATCGGGGACACGCCGATATCCGGGCGTTCGCCAAGCGGTTCCGGGAGGTGTTTGAAGAGTTCCGGGTCGAGCTGTTGGACCTCGTGGAGGTCGAGGACGGGGTATTGGTTGCCGAGAACATCACCTACCTGCGCGGCCGAGACGGTGTCGAAGTCCAGGCTCGAAGCGCCTGGCTGATCACGATCCGAGGCGGCAAGCACACCTCGCTCACGCTTTACCAGACCAAGCAGGAAGCCCTCGAAGCCGTGGGGCTGCGGGAGTAGGCGATGTCGCAGGAGAACGTGGAGATAGTGCGGCGTGCTCACGAGGCGCTGAACGCCGGCAACCTTGATGAGCTGATGACCCTCTGTCACCCCGGCTTCCGGCTCGACATGTCCGACCGGGTTCTCAATCCCGCCACCTACGAAGGGCAGGACGGGCTCCGGCGGTTCTACTCTGACGTTCAGGAAGTCTGGGAACGCTACGTCTGGGAACCCGAGGCGCTGCGTGACGAGGGCGATTCGGTCGTCGCCCTCTTGCAAACCACCGGCAGAGGACGAGGAAGTGGCGTAGAGATCGACCGCAAGACGGCGATGCTCTGGACCCTTCGTGACGGCAAAGCGCTTTCGTCGCGGTTCTTTCGCGATCCGCAGAGAGCCCTCGAAGCCGTGGGGCTCAGGGAGTAGGCGATGTCGCAGGAGAACGTGGAGATCGTGCGTCGACTGGCCGCCTGATGATGCATCCGCCTTCGCCGCGACCGGCCACGCCACCGCTGCGCGACCCCGCACTTGGCGAGGTGCAGGGAGAGGTGGTTTGCCTGCGCTCGTTCTCCGCCGGCCAAGCGGTGTTCTACGTTGAGAAGAGGCGCGGAAGTGGCGTCCTTGGCTCGCGAGACTTCGTCGGGATCTTCGCGGCGGAGCTTCCCTCCGGGGACTTCTTGCAGGCCAGTCCCACCTTCTCTCTCTCCCCGTTTTGCTCACTGGACGGAGGCCAGTTCGGCGGCCCGGTCACTCGGGGCAACATCGAGATCAAGTAACTAGGACATCCGCACCTGGCCCAGAAGTCGCTTCCGCGAAGCTACCTTGGGGATGGACATCGTCATCGACGACGTCCAGTTCGCCGCCGCGAAGGAGGCGGACCAGGGAGGAGTTCTTCCACAACGACCAAGCGGCTCGAGGAGATCGACCGTGCCTTCAAGACAAACGTCCGGCAGTTCCGTCGGGTCGACTCAGATGCAAGTGAGACGCAAGGCGGGCTGAGCCGCTTGCTAGAGCGGATCTGGACCAATCGGAGCTATCTCGGGCACGGGGCGGCATAGCGGCGCATGATCTGCCGCCTCTACGAGGAGAGGAACCTGACGGTGCTGCCGTGGCCGGTGCCAAGGGCCTTCTGCAGCGTCATGTGCAGGAAGCCGAGCGCCTCTAGCTCGCGAGCGCGGGCAGTGGTCCTGCGTCGACGGGGTTGAGCCCGCCGTCGAGGTGCCCGGCTCCGGCTGTTGATGGGGCGCTCGAGAGGCGCCCACAAAGGTCCCTGCCGCCCGAGGGAAGGCCCAAGGGTGGGGTTGCGGCGCCTCTGCGTGGGGCTATGCTGAGCGCGACCCGTGCCCGAAGGGTCGGCCTCGCCCCTTGGAGCGCTCCGCACACACCGCCGCGCCGCACACCCCGCTCGCCGGCCGCCCATCGAGCGCTCTGCGGTTCAGAGCGTTCGACGTGCTCGCCACGCTGCTGATCCTGCCCTTCGCCCTGCTGCTGGGCGCGGTGATCGCGCTGGCCATAATCGCCGACTCGCCCGGCCCGGTGCTCTACCGGTCCCGCCGGGTGGGCTACGCGGGCCAGCCGTTCCCGATGCTCAAGTTCCGAAAGATGCGGCGGGACACCTCCGGGTCCACGCTCACCGCCTACGACGACGATCGCTTCACTCCGATCGGGAGGTTCCTGACGGCCACCCGCCTCGACGAGCTGCCGCAGCTCTGGAACGTGCTCAAGGGGGACATGCGGCTGGTGGGCCCGCGCCCGGAGCTGGAGGAGTTCGTGGCGCTCTACTCCGACCAGTACGACGAGATCCTGTCGGTGCGCCCGGGGCTCACCGGGGCGGCCCAGCTCGAGTTCTTCCAGGAGAGCCGCGTCTTCGGCAATGCCCACGACCACTCGGGCTTCTACTCCGAGGCCATCTTGCCGCGCAAGGTGCAGCTGGACCTCGCCTACGTGCGCAACCGCCGGCTGCGCACCGATCTGGCGATCCTCGTGAAGACTCTCTTCCTCCCCCTTCAGGCCTCGGCACGCAAGCTCGTCGCGGCGGTCGCCGCTCAGCCGGCGTCCCATCTCGTCGCGTACGCGGCCCTGGCCATCTGCGCTCTGCTCGTCCTGGTGGCCTACGCCACGCACACGATCCTGTACTAGTGCCCTTAGTGCCCTGGGCCGCTAGGAGGAGCGGCGCTTGGCCCTGACGGCAAGTACGGCGGTGGCAACGCCCACCGCCAGCAACAGGGCGAGCAGCAGGGCGACCCCCCACCCCGAGGGCCCGGACGAGCTCGCCGGCGAGGCGCCGGCGGTTGGCGGCTGGGTCGGAGGCGCCGCGGGGTGGGCGCGCTGATCACTCGAGCGCGACTTGCCGCCCTCGTCCGACCCGCTGGCGCTCGACGCGCCTGGGACTTCACTCGAGGAACCGAAGTTGTTATCGGAGCGATAGGTCGAGCTCGGAGAGCCGCCGCCCCCGGACGGGGATGAGCCGCGCGGCGCGGCATCGCGGCGGCCGGCCTCAAGCGGAATCTCGTAGATCGCCCCCGACGGGCTGCTAGCTTGCGGATCGCTCGATGACTGGGCGCCAGCGACGCCTGGCAGAAGCATCACCGCGGCGACGCAAGCGCCGATGAGCAAGCAGAGCCTCACCGACTCCAGCCTATCCCACGCGGCCGCGGCTCGTCCCAGCTCCGTGGGCGGACCACCCAAATGGGTACGGGAGCCGCCCCCTGCCCTCACCGCGTTGCCGGCGGCCTTCGCCGCACTGCTGATCGTGCTGTCCACCTGGTGGGACGGGGCCTTCGCAATCCGTCACTGGGCACCGCCCGCTCTATTCGTCCTCGTGGTGCTCCTCGTGCTGAACTCCGCGGGCGCGGTCGCGCCCCGGTCGCGGCCGTTGCGCGTCGCGCTCGCGGCGCTGTGGGGCCTGGCGCTCTGGATCGCCCTCTCGGCGCTGTGGTCTGAATCACCCGGCGGAGCCTGGGAAGCGGCCAACCGCACGGTGCTCTACGCCGCGCTCGCGTCGCTCGCGGTGACCGCTGTCCCCCGGCGCCGCGAAGGACGCCTGGTGGCGGCGGCGCTGGTCGGTGGTGTGGCGCTGGTGGCCCTCCTGACCCTGGCGCGCCTCGTGGCGGGCGACCTGGACCTGTTCCTGGCCGGACGCCTCGACGGCCCGGTGGGCTACCGGAATGCCACCGCGCTGCTCTTCGCCCTGTCGTTCTGGCCGCTCGTCTCGGTGGCGGCTACGCGGGGCGTAAGGTCGCCCCTTCGGGGGCTCTGCCTGGGACTGGCATCGCTTGCCGTCGGGCTGACGCTCCTGACCCAGTCTCGGGGAGTGCTGTTCGGACTCGCCCTTGCGGCGATCGTCGCCATTGGTGCCGGCCCCGACCGGGTGCGCCGCGCATGGACCGCGCTACTTGCCCTGGGGCTGGTCGCGGTGGCTTCCCCGCTTCTTTTGAAGCCCTACCACGCCTGGGACGGCGGACACGGAAGCGTCGGCTCGGGCGACCTGTCCGTGGCGGGGGTTGCCTTGGCCTCGGTCCTCCTGCTGTCCGGGCTCGCCGGGCTGTTCCTGGCGCTGCTCGACAACGGGCTGCGTGCCTCCGAGCCCGCCATGGGGCGGCTCCGCGAAGCCGCACGCGCTGGTCTCGTCGTCGTCGTGGTCCTTGCTCTGGCAGCCGGGCTGGTCGCGGTGGGCAATCCCGCCCGCTACGCGCGCGACAAGTGGGACGACTTCCGAACCCTGCACGACACTCTCGGCACCACCAGGCTCACCGCAACCGGCGGCCAGCGCTACGACCTGTGGCGCGTCGCTTGGCACGAGTTCGAGTCGGCGCCGATCCAGGGCACGGGCGGCGGCAGCTACCCGGTCGGCTACTACCGGGAGCGGGCGACCGACCGCAACCTGAGCAACCCGCACAGCCTGGTGTTCTGGCTGTTGGCCGAGTTAGGGCTGGTGGGCACCGCACTGTTTGCCGCCTTCCTCGGAGGCCTCGGGTGGTCGGGCGCCACTGCCTGGCGCAGCGCCTCTCTTCCGACGCGCCGCGTGGCGAGCGCCCTCGCTGCCGCGGGCGTTGTCGTCATCGGCCAAGCCGTCGTTGACTGGACCTGGCTGATCCCTGGCGTGACCGGCATCGGCTTTGTCGCTCTGGGGCTGGCAGCGGCGGTCCTCGACGGCAACGGCTGGCAGGCGGCGCCGGCCCTGCGCGTGCGTCTCGCCAGGGCCGCCTGCCTGGGCGTGGCCGCACTCGGCATGCTCACCTTCTTCCTCTCCGACTTCGAGCTGCGGCGGGCGCGCGCCACTGGCAACCACTCCGCGCAGGTCTCGGCGGCGCGTGACGCCGAGCGACTCAACCCGGTCTCGCTTCGCGCCCGCTGGCTCCAGGCGTCCGCGCTCGAGACGAAAGGGGACCGCCGAGCGGCGAGGCGCGAGTTGCGCTCCGCGCTCGACCTGGAGCCGAAGAGCTTCGTGACGCTGGCGCTGCTGGGCGACCTCGAGGTCCGCGCCGGCCACCGTCGTACGGCGATCCGCTACTACGGCCGCGCCTGGCGCCTCAACCCACGAGACATGGGGCTGAGAAAGCTGGCCCGAGGCGAGTTCGGGGCGTGAGCGGCGACGGCTTCCAGCAGCTCCTGCCAAGCTTCGACCACTGGGCGCCAGTCGTAGCGCCGCTGGACGTGCGCTCTACCGGCTGCGCCCAGCTCAGGGAGTGACGCGAGCATCGAGTTGAGCCGCCTGATGGCCCCGGCCAGGGCACCCGCGTCCTCGGGTGGCACCACCAAGCCCGCGCCGGCCGCTTCCACCAGCCTGGCGGACTCGCCGGAGGCGCTGAGCAGCAGGGGGCGTCCGGCCGCCATCCCCTCGAGCAGCTTGGTTGGGAGCGCTCGCTGGAAGATGGGACGATCCCGGAGCAGGACCGCGCCGACGTCGGCCGCCTCGTACAGGCGAGGGACTTCCGCGTGGGGGACCGAGCCGAGCAGACGGACGTTTGCCGCCGGCTCGCGCGCCAGGCGCTGGTGCAGCGCGGGCGCCTCGGCGCCGTCGCCCGCGACCCAGAGCTCCGCGTCCGGCCCGACGATGCGCACGGCCTCCACCAGGGTCTCCACTCCCTGGGCCAAGCCGATGGTTCCCGCGTAGAGGATGCGGAGCGGCCCGGTCCCCGCGCGCGGCGGGGAAGGTCTGAACCGCTCGGTGTCGACCGCGGGACCCAGTCTCAGCACCTTGCCGCGGGCCTCCGGCAGCGCCCCGAGCTCCGCGGCCAGGCCCTCGGTGGGGACCGTGATCGCATCCGCCCGGCGGTAGCAGGCCCGCTCGAGCGCCTCCGCCGCCCGGATCGCGGAGCGCGAGCGAAGCGCCCCGAGCTCGACCGCCGAAGCCGGCCAACGGTCGGCCACGTTGAGCACGAGGGCCGCCCGGGCGAGCCGCGCGTAGGGGCCGGCAGCGGCCGCGAGGAAGAGGGGTGGCGACTCCGCGACGACCACGTCGGCCGGGCCGGCCACCGCGCCGGTGGCCAGAGCCGATGCGGCGAACGACGCATGATCGACCAGCCGTCGGGCGAAGCCGCGGTTGGGCGCGGCCAGCACCGGGCTGCGCAGCACCGCAACCGACCCCTGCCGCTCTGTCCGGAAGGCCAGGCCGCGGTAGGGCGCCGGGACACGGCCGTGCGGATAATGGGGCGGCGGTGCATGGATCGTGACCTGCATGCCCCTCTCGGCGAGGAGCCTGGCCAGCGTGGAGATGCGCGCCTGGGGCGCCCCCACCTCCGGCGGGTAGTAGTGGGTCAGGAAGGTCACCCGCATTCGGACCCCAGTAAAGAACACGCGAGCTTCGAGCAGGCTCGTGTGGCCGGCGTCTACCAGCGCTACGCGGCCAGCCGGCGCAAGCAGCGGGCCTGGGCTGCGAGCAATCCGGGGAACCGGGCGATCAGAGCGGAGCTGTCGGCGGCGCTGTTCGAGTCCTGCGCAGCGGCGACCGGGTCGGGCGGCCACCTCCTGGACGCGGGCTGCGGCTCCGGCTGGTGGCTGCGGGCGCTTCTCGCGAGCGGGATCTCAGAGCGGCGGCTTCACGGAGTAGACCTACTCCCGACCCGCCTGCGCCGCGCAGCCCTCCCCGAGGGCGTCGACCTGAGGGCGGCCGACGTCAGGGCGCTGCCCTACGCAGACATGCACTTCGAGGCCGTCTTCATGCTCACGCTGCTCTCCTCCCTTCCCTCGTCAGCCGCCGTGGCCGAGGCGGTCGGCGAGGCCTGGCGGGTGTTGCGGCCCGGTGGAGTGCTCGCCTGCTACGAGCCTCGCCTGCCCTCGGCGGGCTCGCCAAGGCGCCACGTCTCCCGTCGAGAGCTCGAGGACGTCCTGGGACCCCCCATCTCCGTGCGCTCGCTGACCCTGCTCCCGCCCCTGGCTCGCCGACTAGGCGGGCTCACCCATCGCCTCTACCCCAGGCTGGCGCGCGTCAGGCTGCTGCGGACTCATCGGCTCTGGCTCTTTGAGCGCCGCTAGATTGCGGTCGTTTCGGGGAGGACCCAGACGTCGATGAACCCTTCCCGGGAGAGCTGTCGAATACGGATGAACTGCGCTCGCCGACGCACGAGGTCGCTCAAGCTCGGGCGGACGGCATGGATCGCAAAGGTCAGCGGTCCCGGCGAGCGCCCGCAGCGAGTCTCAAGCTGGGTGGGGCAGGCGCACGCAGGGCGACCCTCAATGGGTAGGTACAGGTGTTCGGATCCATACCTCGAAGCTACCGCGCGCACGCTGCTCCACAGTGATCCTGGCAGCGCCATCCCGTACAAGGCACGAGACGTCAGGGGAGTTTGTCCTGTACTTGTGATCGATGAAAACCAGGGAACCCTTACCGCACAGGACGGATTCAAGATCAGCCTCGTCGATTTGCCGGACACCGTCACGGCCAAGGTAGTACCAGAGACCCCAAGGCCGGACGCTGTTCGTCACGATTGGTCGTACCCGGCTCGCCAAGGCTATCTCTGCGGCCTGCTTGTAGTTCTCCTGCGGGAGTTCGGCCCAGCGGGTGCTCATTTGGATCATGCGGTAGGACCCGAACAAGACAAGCGCCGTGCCGACCAGCACGACAAGCGGACGAGCAGGCGCCATGCGCCACAAGAATTGCCCTGCGCCCGCGAGCCCGACAGCAATGAGCATCGCCATCGGCACCAGCAGGAAGAGGGCGAAGCGGTCGAGCATGAACAATCGCCCGACCGTGACCACGGTGAACAGCGCGAGCAGCGGGAGCGCGAAGACCAGCAGTTGCCCAGTCTGTCGGCGTCGGTGAAGCTCATAACCTCCTGCGATAGCGAACAGCACGGGGATCAGGCCGTACAACCACAGCTCCCCACCGCGGTCACATTGAGCCACGCACCTAATGTTGATGTCGCCTTCGACGAACATGCGACCCATCGGCGCCATCAGCGCGACTGGCCCAGTAATCGGCGTGTCCAGGGGGACTGGGGGACGCAGGACCTTAGGAGGGCCCCCGGCCACCTCGCGTGCTGGCGGGTTGAGATACGCGTTGTTGAAGTCGCTCACCATCTGCGGGATGAGCGGGGCGAAGAGAAGGACCAGAGCGATGCCCGCTCCGATCGTGGCCCTGATGACGCCCCCCCGGAGGACGGGTCGCGTAAGCAGCGCTAGGACTACTCCAAGTGCCCCGAGCCCCAGGATGGGATGCGTCCCCACCCCAGTGAAAATGGAAGCGGCGAGACCTGCCAGCAGCCAGGGACGTGGGCCCCGCTCGACTAGCTCGGCGGCGCTGACGATCATGCCTACCATGGCTAGCAGCGCGAGGCCGTAGCCGCGAGCAAGGGTGGTCTCCGCCAGGGATAGTGGGGCGAATGTCAGAACGAGGCCTGCGATAGTCGCCGTCCAGGGCCCGAACCGACGCCACGCCCAGGTAACCAACAGAGCTATGCCTGCCAGCGCGGGCACCACGCTGCCGAGGCGATAGATGGCTTCCGCGCGGCCCAACACTGACGTCGCTACCCACGCCAGGAGCTCGTAGAGGACATGGTCGTTCGGCTCGTAGTGTCCGAAGAGCGCTCCACTTGGTCCCGGGTCGACGTAAAGGAAGACCGTGAAGAGCTCGTCGATCTCGAGACTCTGGTTGAGGCCCAAAAACCGCGTGTACAACAACACGACGCCTGTCAGAGCGATCCAGACCGATGGCCAGAGCCACCGCGGATGGGCTCCGGTCCCGCCTGCTGCGAGAAGTCGTCGAAGGAAGCGGTGGGCGCGCGCGGCCGAAGCCGTCCCGGCCGCTTGACTCCGGCCCATGAGCCGAACCGTACCGCACCATGTTGTGTGCGTCGCGGAGCCGATCCGTGACCGGCCTTGGCTATGCTCCCCGGCTCGTGCCCATCCGGCGAGCCGTTGGGCAATTTTCTCTGACTCTGGTCTGCGTGCTCCTCGGCGGCTGCGGAGGGACACTGTCAGGTGCTCCCGAAGGCGGGAGCACCGAGGGCGCGAAACGCATCTGTTCGCCCCTGACGCAACCGCGCCCATCCGCGCGATCACCGAGAAGGCCGCCGCTCGACGAGACCTTCACCGTGAACCTGGCCGACGTCAAGGGCCCGAACTCGGGCGTACGACTCAGGGTCACTGGTGCCACGACGTTCGACTCGGTTCAAGACCAGTACGACGACGCGGGCACCTTTGCGACAAAGGGCAGCTTTGTCGCGGTTGCGTTCACGATCACGAATCTAGGTCCAGAGGTGGTCGAGCCCGCCCTTAACGTGAACCGACTATTCGGTCTCACGGGCGTCGTACGTGGCACTGTCATCTCGGTCGACCGCGTCAAAGGGTGCGGCCTCGTGCCGCCAAGCTACGCGAAGTCGGTGGGACTGGAAAACCCTGAGATCGATATGAAGCCCAACCAAAGGGTTCGCACCGTCGCCGTATACGCCGTACCAGCCACAACCGGGCGGATGGCTTGGACTGCTGCGGCATTGAGGGTCCAGGTTCCACTCGGCAGGGTGACAAGCACCGCCGCAGGCCGGTGACCGGTAAGGCACCTCAGCCACTGAGAGCGAGTGGCTCTCTGCCGCGGATCGACGCCGTGGACTGGAGTCTTTACGACTTCGCGGACCTCGGCTGCTCGCGAGGGGGATCGCTGCAGTACTGCTCGGGTCGGTTCGGCGGCCGCGGCGTCGGCATCGACATCGACCCCGCCAAGGTGGAGGAGGCGCTCGCCCACGGGACCGAGGCAGTCCTCGGCGACGCTGTCGCTCTCGACGTCGAGGACAGGGTTCGTTACGTCTCGATGATGGACTTCCTCGAGCACCTGCCCGGACTCGAGGCGGTGGAGGAGATCATCGCCGCGGCGGCGGGGCTCGCCACGGACTTCATCTTCATCCGCCACCCCTCCTTCGAGGGCGAGGATTACCTGACCGAGCTCGGCCTTCGCCAATACTGGTGGGACTGGCGCGGCCACCCTGCGCACATCCAAGTGAGCGACTACTGCCAGATCTTCGAGCGCCTCGGGCTCGGGCTGTACACGATCCGATACGGCGAGCGGGTCGTGGACTCGTCGCACTACAGCGTCCTGAGCGCCACCGAGCCTCCCGACCAGGGGCCCTATGACCCCGCCCTCCATCGGGAGCGACCGAGGATGCAGTTCCGTCGCGCGGTCTGGCGCAGTCAGGACCTGTTCGTTGCCCTGCGACCATTTGACCCTCGCGGCGATGAGTGGGAGTCGATTACGTCCGACCGCAGTTGACGTCCACGGCCTCGCAAACTCACTTCGTACGCGCGAGCAAGTACTTGGAGCAGGTGCCGGGTGCCGGCGAATGGTTCGCCCCGCGGCCGGACATGTCCATGCTCGTCGTGGACCCGAAGCCCGACGTCCGGGCCACCGAGCTTGTCGCCCCGCTTCCAGACGGCTACGGAGACTTGCCCGCACCCGCCCCCACGCTGATAGTTCGTTGCGAGGGGGGCGCCGTCGTAGCTGACGGCGGCTATGTCTTCGCGCGAGGCGGCGAGCTGCTTCGGGAGTCGCTGCCCCGGCGCGAATGGCTCACGGGCATGGACCCGCTCTGGGCGGATGTGCAGCGGGAGCTCGCGGGAACTACATCACCGAGCGGGAGCACAGCACCCCTGATGAACATCCGATCGGCGAACTACTTCCACTGGTGGGTGGACTCGGTCGCACGGGGGTGGCTCCTAGAGGAGTGGCTGGGCGCCGATCGCCCGCCGCTGGCGCTACCTGGCGCGATCAGCCCAATGCAGAGTGAGAGCCTCGAGCTCCTCGGGCTCGACGAGCTTCATGTTCTCTCGAAACCGATTGAGCGCTTCCGCGAGGTGGTGTTCACGAGCGGGCTCGCGTACGGAGCTGCCCAGGCCGTCTCGCCGTTGATCGGGCGCTTCGGCGAATGGTGCCGGGCGCGGCTCGGCTTGGAAGCGGGACCGGAACCGCGCGAGCGGCTGTGGGTTTCCCGGGGGGGCGCCCGCGACCGCCGCCTGCTGAACGAGGACGAGGTGGTTTCCTTCCTGGAGGGCTATGGGATCCGGCCTGTGGACCCCGGGGCGCTGGAGGTCTCCGAGCAGGCGCGCCTCTTCGCTCGAGCCGAGCTGGTGATCGGCGGTCACGGCGCCGGCTTGACCAACATCCTGTTCTGCGCTCCCGGCTCTGTGGTACTCGAGCTCTTCGCCGAGGGCGTCCAGCACGCCTCCTGCTACCAGGCCATGTGCCGGGGGCTCGCACTCCCCTACGGCAGCGCCACCGGCGTGGCCGAATCGGCTCCGGGGCCGAGGGAGGACTTCACCGTCCCGCTCGAGGCGCTGGGAGCAATCGTCGAGGCGGGCCTGAAACGGCTCCGCGGCCGCTGAGAGAAGATTCACGCCGTGGACACCGCAGAGCGGCCTACCCCGTCGCCCGGCCCCCTCTCATCGGTTGCGACGCGTCTGACCCGCGACGCCACGCTCTACCTCTCGGCGTCCGGCGGAGTGCTCGTCGTCGGCCTGATCAGCGTGGCCGTCCTCACCCGGTTCCTCGCGCCGGCCGCCTTCGGCGACCTCGCGGTCCTCCTGGTCTTCTCGACGCTCCTGAGCGTCCTCTACAACATCGCGGTCCTCCAGGGCGCGTTTCAGTGGGTCTACCAGGCGTCCGAGGACGAGGGGGGCGACGTCCACCCGGACGCCACCGAGGGGCCCAAGGACCGCCGCCGCGCCCTCGGGACCGCGTTCGTACTGAACGCCTTCGTGACCGGCGCTGGAACGCTCCTCTGTTTCGCCCTGGCGGATCCCCTCGGAGAGCTACTTCTGGGCGAGCCCGGCAAGACGGGCCTCGTACGCCTCGCGACGCTGACGGGCGGGCTTGGCGCGTTCTGGCGGGTGGCGGTGAACACCGCGCGGATGGAGCGCCGGCCCGGCACCTACGCCCTGCTGAACAGCGTGAGGCCTTTCTTGATGATCGTGATCGCGATTCCCCTCCTCAGCGCCGGGCGAGGGGTTGAAGGCGTATTGATAGGCGCGGCCGTCGGTACCGGCCTGTCAGTGGTGGTCGCCATGACCGCGATGCGACGCAGCATGAAGCTCGCGTTCGACCGGACCGATGCCCTGAAGATCTTCCAGCTCGGTCGCTGGATGATCCCGATCATCGTCGTGGTCTGGGTGATCCAGAACGCGGACCTGTTCATCGTCAACTGGTTCACCTCGGACCACGACGCCGGCCTCTACCGGGTCGGATCGCGGCTGGGCGCCGGGATGTCCTACCTGGTCTCGGCGTTGCTGATGGCATGGACGCCCCTACGCCGGACGGCCACCTTCGCCGCGGTTGAGCGGGACGACGACAACCTCCTCAACGTCGAGCTCTCCCGCTACTTCGCCGTGTTCGTTTTCGGCGTCCTGCTCGCGATGGCCGTCGGTGCTGACGCGCTTGTCCGCATCGCCGGCCCCGAGTACCGGGATGCCGCACCGTTGATCCCGTTGCTTGCGTTGGGCTTCGCATCCTACGGCGGCTTCGTCGTCATCTACCGGGGGGTGCGCTTCCCGGATAGGCGGCGCCACTACATGCGTATGGTCGTGCTCGCGGGCGTCATCTTCCTGATCTCGGCGCTGGCGCTGGCGCCGCCCCTCGGTACCGAAGGCGTCGCGCTCGCCCCCACGCTCGGCTTCGCCGGAGGAAGCGCCGGCCTGCTGCTGTTGGCCCGAAGGACAGGCAAGCGACTTCCATTCCCGACGAGGCGCATCGGTACCGCCCTGCTGTGCGCTGCGGGCTGCTTCGCGACCTTCAAGGTCCTCGAGGAGCTCGACGCTGCTCTTCTGCAGTGGTTCGGGATGGCGGCGATCCTCGCGTATCCCCTCCTGCTCGTCGCTACCGGTGCGGTGTCGAAGCGAGAGGCTCGGGCGATCGCACGCGCAGTTCGGCGCACCCTCCCCTGGGTCGCGACTCGCCGGGCGACCGACGGGCTCTCGCGGGTACCAAGCGATGATCGTGCGCTGCTCGAGCTCCTCTTCCGGCGCCGGCTGCCCGTCAGCGAGGTCGGCTCCCGGCTTCAGGCCGACGAGGTCGACGTGCAGCGGCGCCTTGTGGGGGCCCTCCGCACCGTGGCCGGAGTGGGCGCGCCGCAGCCCTATGACGCGGCCGTCGGCGCCTATCTCGTGGATCCGGCGCCCGTCAGCGAACGGGACCCGGTCGTTCACCGTCTTTTCGCCGAGGGTGTGCCGCCATCGGAGGTCGGCTCGCTGGAAGACGCGGCCGCCACGCTTCGACGCGCGCCTGCGGAGGTCTGGCTCGACGGTAACGGTCATTCGCCGGGGAGTCGCAGGCTGAGCGTCGGCGAAGCCCTGCGGAGGCCACTGACCGTCCTCGTCGCCGCGTGCGCGGCCGTGGCCGGGTGGCTCTGGTTCACGGGGATCGGCGCTGGACTCGGCCAGGACGAAGCCGCGAGCGCCCTCCAGTACGTCGACCGAGGGCTCGGGGAGATCCTGTTCGGCCGGTACTCCGAGAACAACCATCGCCTCTTCTCGATCTTGACCGCGGTCACGACGGATGTCTTCGGCCGTTGGGAGGGCTGGTATCGCGTATGGAGTGTGGTCCCCGCCCTCGGCGCGATCGCCCTGGTCGTGTGGTGGGCGTGGCGCCGGCTCGGCGGCTGGACGGCGCTCGTCGCCGGGGCCGTGCTGACCGTCGCTCCGACGATGCTCGACATTGTCCGGCTCGGGCGCGGGTACGGCCTCGCGCTCTTGGCGTCCGCGGTGGCGCTCGTGATCGGACACCGCCTACTCCGGCATGGTGACTCCAGAACGCTGATCCCCTTCGCCGTCGCCGGGCTGGTGGGGGCAGGTGCCCACCCCCTCTTTGCCGTGGGGTTCGTCGGCTACGGGATCGCTCTACTGGTCCGGCGCGACCTGCGTCTACGGGCGGCCGCGACGGTGCTGGCGGTCTCGCTGCTCACCGTTGGTTTCTACGCGCCCGTGCTGCCGGAGATGATCGATCGCGGCAGCAGATTCGTGACGGGCGGGACAGCACAGCGGGGGCCCCCTGCGGGGCTTCCCCTGGCCGTGGTCGAGGGCGCGACGGGGGGCGAGATCGGCGCGGGGCCGGCGCGGCTGCTGGCGCCGGTGGCCGAGCTCGAGGCGACCGGAGACACGCGCGAGCCGTGCACCATCGGCTGTTACGAGGGCGTCGAACTTCTGGCGTATGGGTGGATCCCGCTACTAATCGCTATAGCTGGCGCCGTTCGGCTGTGGGTCGCACGGCGGGGAGAGCTCGCCGCCCTCCTCGTCATACCCGTCGTGTTCACCTACGCGGTGCTGTCCGCCGCCAACTTCCTGATCCTGAACCGGTTCGTGCTCTTCCTGCTTGTTCCGCTCGCGGTGCTGCTGGGGCTCGGCCTCACCTGGCCTGTCGCGCTGACCCCGCCCAGAACATGGCTGAGACGGGTGGCCGCGGGAGTCGTGGTCGGGCTGACGCTGCTCGCCGCCTACCGCGGCATCGCGCTCAACGAGGATTGGAATAGGTTGCCGCGCGAGCGCTACCGGGACGCCGCCGCGCTGGCACGCCAGTCAGGCTTGAGGCCCATCCTGACGAACAACGCCGCCGCCCACGGGTTCTACTGGTATCTGGGACGGCGGAACGTGCAGTACCTGCCTCAGCCGTCGCTCGAGCACGTGTTCTGCGAGGCGAAGGGATCATTCGTCTTCCTCAGCCGCGCCAGCGTCGAGGAAAGCGTCTCCACAGAATGCCTGCGGCGCCGCCACGCCAAGACGGTGCGCCTGGAGGAGCGTCGGGGCGGGTGGATCGACGTCTGGACCGTGCCGCGGCTGAGGGGATGAGACGCGGGTGGCGGTCCAGTCATATGCGCAGTGCGGCGAGGACCTGCAGATTGCCTATCTCCTCGGTCGGGGGGACGGCCTCACCTACATCGATGTTGGCTGCCTATGGCCAATCGAGCATTCGAACACCTACTTCTTCTACGAGCGCGGCGGCAGCGGCCTCTGCATCGATCCCAACCCCGACGTGGCGGTCGACTTCACCCACCAACGGCCACGCGATCTGTTCCTCCAGGCGGCGCTCGGCCGCCAGCCTGGGACGGCCACCTACCGGATGCACGAGAACCCGGTCTTCAACACCTTCTCGGACGAGCGGGCCGAGCGGGTTCGAGGTCAGGCGGCTAGCCGGAGCGGCCGCGGACTGGTGGCGACTCGCGAGCTTCCTCTGATCACGCTCGACGAGGCGATCCGTACTACCGCTTTCGCCGATCGCTGCGAGGGCCACCTCGACTTCCTGACCGTGGACGTGGAGGGGCTCGAACAGGAAGTGCTGGGCGGGTTCTCGTTCGCGCCGTTGCGCCCGCGCCTAGTCGTCTGCGAGCACCTGCGACGCAGGCGCGATGAACCGGTGGCCGACTCCGGCATCGCGTCGATCCTGAAACAGCACGGCTACTGGCTGGCCGCCTACACCGGCCATGACGTTTACTTCCTAGACGGCTGAGACCTCGGGCGGGACCCGCGCCTCGCCTTGCCACACCGGATACCCACCATTGGTGAAATCCACATCCGAGTGCGGCAGGTCGTGTATAAACGGCCAGCCAATGGCGCGGGAAACCAGCTCGCGGAGGCGGCCCCCGCTCCCGCTCACCGACGGACCGCGGTTGAAGGTCGGCTTCCTGGAGCCTCACCTTCAGGTGGTGGGCGGAATCAGGCGCGTGATCGAGACGGGCAACCGGCTCGTGGAGCGGGGGCACGAGGTCACGATCTATGTGCCGGACGGGACCAAGAAGTCCTGCAACTGGATGCGGTGCCTACCCCGGATCGCCACGGTCTCGGAGGGCGAGGTGGACCCCGTCGATTTCCTCATCTTCAACCACGAGCCGCAGTGGTACCTCCTGGAGCGGTTCGAGCAGGCCAGGCACCGGGTCTTCTTCGCCCTGCACTACGGCAGGGCCTACGAGAAGAGCGGAAGCTGGGAGAGCCTGCGCTGCGACTGGGACATGATCTTCGCCAACAGCGCTTGGACGGCCGACAGCATCGAGGAGGAGATCGGCATCAGGCCGCAGGTGCTTCCGAGCGGTGTGGACCACGAGCAATTCCGTCCTGTTCCGGCGGAGCCGAGCTATCCGGTTCTCTGCGCCGGCGATCGGCGGCTTTCCAAGGGCACCGACGTGATCGAGCAGGCATGTCGCATCCTGGATGTTCCGCTGGCAAAGCTTTCGGTCCAGAACCTCAGCCAGGAGGACCTTGCGGCCGAGTACTGCAAGGCCGAGGTCTTCGTCGTTGGCAGCCCCACCGAGGGATTCGGCTTTCCGGGGCTCGAGGCGCTGGCCTGTGGCGTCCCCCTCGTGACGACCGACAACGGGGGTTCACGGGAGTATGCGATCCACGAGGAGACGGCGCTGGTCGTGCCGCCGGACGACCCCGCCACCATGGCGCAGGCGGTCAGTCGCATCCGTTCGGAGCCCGAGCTGCGCGAGCGGCTTCGCGAACGAGGTCTGGCCATGGCGCGCGAGCGCTTCTCATGGGACGACGCTGCGCTGGCGATGGAGCAGGCCCTGGTCGACGTGCATCAGGGCAACACAATGGTACGCAGGGGCCCCCTCGACTCCGACCTTCGCGAGCCGGTGGAGGAGCCGCTGCTGTCGGTGATCGTGCTGTCGTGGAACCAGCTGGATCTCCTCCAGCGGTGCGTGCAGAGCCTGAGACAGCATACGGACGTGCCCTACGAGCTCATCCTGGTGGACAACGGGTCAGGCGGGGAAACCCCGCGGTACGTCGAGCAGGCGGCCGACGTGGCTGTGTTGAACGAGATCAATCTCGGGTTCTCCGCCGGGTTCAACGGCGGCCTGGCACTGGCCCGAGGCCGCTACGTGTGCTTCGTCAACAGCGACACGAAGATGCCTGCTGGGTGGGCCTCCCGGCTCGCGGCCACGCTGGAGCGCGATCCCAGGGCGGGCATCGTCTTTCCCGCCCTGACCGCCGCGGCGAATCCACTCACCGTCCGAAGCCGGCCCCGCGACGCAGCGACCGTGCTGCCCGAGTTTCAGGAGCCGGCCAGTGGCGTGGTCCTGTTCATGCGTACCGAGCAGATGCGGGCGCTCGGCGGCTTCGGAGAGGAGTACCCGATAGCCAGCGGTGAGGACGTGGACCTGTGCCTCAAGGTCTGGGTCAACAACCTGACCACGGTGCTCGACGAGGGCGTGCTCGTGGAGCACGTTGGCAAGGCGAGCGCCAAGCAGCTGAAGAATCAAGAGAGGCGTTGGGCGCACAACCGGGCCATCCTGCTGAGGAAGTGGACCGGCTCGCTCGTGGACGTGCCCCGTCTCGACACCTGCCCGCCGGAGACCTTCGAAACGAACAAGGCGCACGCGCGCGGCGCGGCGTTTTGGATGGACCGATACTTCCGCCAGCGTGATCGCCCGGCGCCGAGCGCCGCGCCCCCCGAGCCTCTGCCCGTCCCCGAGACCGCGCCGCCCGCCCGGAGCTCTTTGCTTGTCAGACTGATCCCCCGTCAGACAATGCGTCGCGGCTGGTCGGCTCTACGCGCCGTCGTACCCGAGCCGCTTCGGCTGCGGCTGTACCGCCGTTACCGGCGACAGTACGAATACCTCTTCCCTGAGCGGGTTCCCGCGCCGCCGTCGCGCGCGGCGACGGCGGCCGTGGGCCCCAGCTCGAGCCGGGAGCCCGACGTGCGCGTCGAGACGGGGCGCCAGGCAGTCAAGTGAGCACCTAACGGCCGTCGGAGTGGAGCGGCCCGTGGGATCGGACGCGCACAGGCGTGCGGTCGAGCGCCGGGCGCGACTCGAGCTGGCGATCGAGCGCTACCGGTCCGAGCAGCTGGCGTTGAGGGAAACCCTGCCTGCCCTGCGTGGTCAGGCCGGACCTGGGCGCAGGCTGCTTGCGGTGGTCGTCGGGAGCCGTCCATTCCATCGGCTCGCCTCGCGGCGCAAGGCCGGTCCCGTGCTGCCAGCCGGTACAGGCTCTCCTGAGGTAGACGAGGAGGCGACCCCCATAGGTGCGCTCGCCACCGACTGGGCCGCCGAACGTGATGCCTACCACCGGCTTGCCCGTCGGCGGGCGGCGTATGAGGGCGGCCTCGTTCCGAGCCTCAGGTCGCTCGCGCGGGTCACCGGGCTCGAGGGCCGCGCCCGACGCGCGCCCCCTCGGCTCGCCGCCGGCATCCCGCTCCGAAGCGCCGCCCGCCGCCTCGGGACGGGGCCGGCCGTCGCGTTGCTCGTCGATGCGCCGGCCTGGCGCGGGTGGATGGACGCCTGGCGCCTGGCGAGGCGGACGTCCTACGGAAACCTCCGGGTCGAGCTGGTACCCCGCATCCGAGGGCGCGGGGACCAGCTCGCGCGGGCGCTCTCACGATGTGACGAGGAGCTCGTGGCGGTCTGCCGTCCCTTCCCACCCGAGCGCCCCGACTGGCTCGACGCGCTCGTCCGGAGACTCCACGCGGACCCCGGGCTTGGGGCCGTGGCGGACCGCGGATGGAGCTTCGACTGGCGGTGTGGCGCACCTTGGCCCGTAAGCGACGGCAGCCTGACGCCGGCCGCGGTCGCAGGCAGCTGCGTGGTGGCGCGCCGCTCGCTCGTCCACCCCGAGACGGTCGCCGCCTATTCCGGCCCGCTTTGGGCGTTCGAGCTCAGCGTCGACCTCGCCCAGAGCGGGCTCGGGGTAGCCGTCGAGAAGGTTGGTGCCGTAGACACCCTGTCCGTGCCGGCTCCGGATATGGACGGTCTGGTCCGCCGGCGGGGGCCGGCTCTGCGGCGTCGGATACTCGCGGATCTGCTGCGCGGCGGCGGGCGCTGGTGCCGGCGCGCGGCGCGAATCCGGGCCGACGAGTCGGTCGTCCAGCGACACTGCCGAGCGCTCGGCTGGACCACGACCGACGACAGGGCCGACTTTGCGCTCCGCCTCACCTCGGCTGGCCGACTCGCGGTGGACTGGATCCCCGGAACGGACGCCGCGCCCGCGCTGCTCGAGACACTCAGCGACCCGGAGCAGTTGCGCACCGCCCTGCTCGGCGCGCTGGCGGCTCCAACGTTCTGCATGTGGATCCCGGCTCGCGATCGGGAGGCCGCGCTGCGAAGCGGCGACTACGCGTTGGCGGTCGCCTTGGCGGGCGAGCTCGCGGAGCGCGGGCACCAGGCGTTGGTGCAACCCCTTTCGGAGGCCGGCGATCGGCCAGGGGCGTGCCTCGATGTCCTGGTGGCGATTCGGGGGCGCCGGCTTCGGCCGCCGGACCCTGGGCAGCTGAGCGTCCTCTGGCTGATCAGCCACCCCGAGGACGTGGCGGACTCCGAGTTCGCCCTCTACGACGGCGTGCTGGTGGCCTCCCGCCCGCACGCGGCGCACCTGGAACGACGCCTTGGTGTTCCGGTCGCCCCCATGCTCCAGTTCACCGACGCCCAGCGCTTCCGTCCGCGGCCAGACGCGGGGCCCGGCCACCGGCTCCTGTTCGTCGGCAACTGGCGCGGGGAGTTCCGCAGGGCGGTCTGGGACGCGCTCGCCGCCGGCCTTGAGCCCGCGCTCTACGGGGAGGGGTGGCGCCGGCTGGAGCCGGAGCGGGCGGTGGCCGATCATGTCGCAAACGAGGAGCTGCCGGCCCTCTACTCCTCGTGCGAGGTCCTCCTGGCCGACCACTGGGAGGACATGCAGGAGCACGGCTTCATCGCCAACCGGATCTTCGACGCGCTGGCCTGCGAGGCGTTCGTCATCGCCGAGCGCTTTCCCGCGCTCGAGGCCGAGCTGCCGGGCGGGATCGAGACCTACTCGGGGGCCGAGGAGCTCCGCCGGAAGGTCGATCACTACCTGGCGCGGCCCGACGAGCGGCGCGAGGTCGCCCGCACCGGCCGCGCCCTCGTCCTCGAGCGGCACACCTCCGAGCATCGCGCCGAGCAGCTCCTGGCGGCCATCGAGGCCGCCGCGAATGGTTGCGAGCGCCCAGCCGTGGCGCACCTCCGCGAGGCGGGGCCTCCTCCCGAGCGCGAGGCGCGGCCGGCTCGCTAGCCCACCGACCGGAGATATCCCTCGGGCACGCGCTCCAATGGCCCGACGGTTTGCGCCCCTCCCGCACGGCCACTGACGATCGCTCCCATGTCTGGCCGGCCGC
>Ga0126312_10000568_pt1 | contig 22552 bp, 23 predicted proteins | sample Plot104A_FD_92537 | JGI IMG/M metagenome (GOLD analysis project Ga0126312, IMG submission 92537) | Serpentine soil microbial communities from UC McLaughlin Reserve, CA, USA - Plot104A | ecosystem: Environmental > Terrestrial > Soil > Grasslands | place: USA: UC McLaughlin Reserve, Lake County...
AGACCTTCTTGTAGGCGCCTCGCATCCCGGTCTTGAGGTTCCCGAAGAACCCTTCGATGGTGTTCGTGTAGTTGTCGCCGTCGACGTAGACGCCGGCCGAATGGTTGACGATCCGGTGCCCGAGGTAGCCGTCGTACTTGAGCGGCTTGTACGCCTGCCAGTCGTCCGTGAACACCAGCGACGACGGGTTGACGTTTGCCCGGACCTCTCTACTAAGCGCAGGCCCACGCCGCGACGGGATGATCCGCAGCCGCACACGGCCTCCGCGCTCGACCATCCCAAGCACCGTCGACTTGGCCTCACGGAACGCGGCGGCCTCAGGACGCGTAAGCGGCTTGCGCGGCTTCCCGCCCCAAGAGGTCTCGTCAATCTCCACGTCCCCGAAAAGCTGCTCGCCGTCATCGGCCATCAGCTTGTTCCGGATGCGATTCATCATCCGCCACGCCGTCTTGTAGTTGACGCCGATCTCGCGCTCCAGCTGCTTCGCGGATATTCCGCAGCGAGTGCTGGACATCAGGTAAGCGGCGTAGAACCACAGGTGCAGCGACGTGGACGACTTATGGAAGATCGTCCCGGCGGTCGGGTGGATGTGATGTCCGCAGCCGGTGCAGCACCATGACTGGCGACGTTGCTTCGTCGCATAGCGCTTGAACACGCGCTCGCGGTCGCACTTCGGACATTCCGCATGCTCGCCGTCAGGCGAGTAGCGCGACCGCCAAAGGTGTCCTAGGCAGGCCGTGTCGTCGGGGAACTCCCGCGTGAACTCCATGAGCGAGTACTGCGAGTCCGAGGACTTCGCTCGCTTCGGTTCGTTGCGGTCTACCGGAGGCATAGTGTCAAGATACTTGACACCGGCCTATTTGTCAAGTCCCCTTACACATCTCCTAGGAGGGCTCTAGTCGAGTGCAGGCGCATGAACCCACACCTTCGGCAGATCAGCGTGTAGGCCGGAACACCACCGAACAACTCTCCGCCAACTGGGCCGCCCATCTCGTCGACTTCGACGGGCCGAGTTTCTTTGAGTACGACAGGGTCCGGATTACGAATCCACTTGTCGTGGCCGCACACCGAGCACTCCCACTTGGCGCCTGCGTCATCGAGCGCCTGACCCACCCGCTGAAGGTGGTGCTGACCGCCGTTCCCTTCCACGGCCGCAACCGTAGTCGCTTCTACAGTGATTGACCAAGTGTGACCGCCGTCACACTACGAACGCACGTTCGGGCTAGGGTGTGTGAAGCAGAGCCGACGCAGAGAGGGCGTTCCGCGCCCCGCCGGCTCCCATCCCCGCCCCGACCTCGGTCGCGGGCGGGACCCGCTCCCAGGAGCGGTGCACCCGACGCACGGAGGTGAAAGCTCGTGCGCAAGTTGATGGCCAGTGTGCTAGCAGTGAGCGTCGTGGGCGGACCCGCCGCCTTCGCGGCGGACGGACGGCAGCCGACCGCCAAGAGCGGCTCGAAGCTCATCGCACAGACGACGCTCGACAAGCACTGGAGGCGCACCAAACACGTGCTGCGCAAGAAGCGCCAGGAAGCCGACGAGCCGAAGGCGGGGCCCGATGCGGCCGTCCCATCGCAGCTCCGGTCGATCGCGCAGTGCGAGTCCCACGGCGACCCGCATGCCATCGGCGGCGGTGGGACCTACCGCGGCAAATACCAGTTCGACATGGGCACCTGGACCTCGGTGGGCGGTCATGGCGACCCGGCCGCGGCGCCGGAGGCGGAGCAGGACAAGCGCGCCGCGATCCTGTATTCGCGCAGCGGGCCGAGCCAGTGGCCCGTGTGCGGCGTCTGAGCGGCCTGCAGTCCGTCCCTGGTCCTCGGCGCGGACCGGGGGACTCTTAGTCCCTGACGACCTGGCTGCCCGGCACGATGTCGTCCTCGCCCGACTCGTCCCAGCGCACCCAGGCCTTGTGCCCGCCGTCGTAGTCGGGCGCCCATAGGACGAGCGTGGCCAGCTTGTCCCATACCGTGCAGCGGTCCGATGACTCCTCGTCGAGCTCGCGCCAGATGCGGACGAAGGGGTTCTGCTCCAGCTCGTCTCCGATCGTGGTGGGATCGGTGTGGCCGGGCCGGACAGTCGTCTCGGGCGGCAGCTTGAGCAGCACGTCCATGATGGAGCAACGGAGGTCCTCGAAGCCGGTGGACCCGGGCGCCTTGACGCCGCCGACCGAGTTCTTGAAGAGCGTGTCGCCCGTGAAGACCTCGGATCCGTTGACCACGAGGGAGAGCATCCCCGCCGTGTGGCCGGGCGTGTGCAGCGGCTCGATCTCGAGCCCACCCACGGTCAGCTTCTCCCCCGGCTCGATGGTGCGGTCGACGTCGAGCAGCTGCTCGGCCTCCAGCGGATGGGCCAGGATCTGCACTCCCAGGCGCTCCTTGAAGACGTGGTTCTCCGCCACGTGATCGGCATGGTGGTGGGTGAGAACCAGGAACCCAACGTCTACGCCGTGGCGCTCGATCGCCTCGAGCAGCGGCTCGGGAGGAGCGCCCGAGTCGATCAGGACTCCGGCGCCTGCAGCCTCGTCCGCGACCAGGTAGGCGTTGGATAGCCACTCGGGGTGCATAGAGCGCTCGACGATCACGGGCGGCGAGAATAGCCCGGTGCAAGACCTCCGTGCCGCCTTCCCCGTCTTCCACCGGATCGCCTACCTCAACGCCGGCACCAACGGGCCGGTCCCGCGCGCCGCGGCCGACGCCGTGTCGGAGGTGCTGGCGGCGGAAGTCGACGCGGGGCGCGGCGACAAGGCGTTCTTCGAGGAGCGACTGCTCCAGCCGGTCGACGAGCTGCGCCGGCGGGTCGCGCCGCTGTTGGGCTGCGATCCCGCCGAGCTGGCCTTGACGGACTCCACCACCGCGGGCGTGAACGCCGTGCTGTCGATGCTCGAGCTGGGCCCGGGCGACGAGGTGCTCACGAGTGACGAGGAGCATCCCGGCGTTCTCGCTCCGCTCGGGGTCGGGATGAAGCGGCGCCGGTTCGAGGTGCGGGCCGTGCCGTTCGAGGAGGTTGCCGGCGAGGTCGGACCGCGCACGCGCCTGGTGGCCGTCTCGCACGTCTCCTGGATCACGGGCCGCGTGCTGGACTCCACCGCGATCGACGCACCGCTCTTGCTGGACGGCGCCCAGGGCCTGGGCGCGGTCCCGGTGGACGTGAAGGCGCTGGGTTGCGACTTCTACGCGGCCTCCGGGCAGAAGTGGCTCTGCGGACCGAACGGCCTCGGCTATCTCTACGTACGAAAGGAGCGCATCAGCGAGCTGATCCCGCCCTGGGCCGGCTACGGAACGCTATCGGAGGCCGAACGGCCCCTCGACCTGGTGCTGCACGAGGACGCGCGGCGCTTCGACGCCGGGGTCGTGGCACCGGAGCACTCCGCATGGGCGTTGGCGGCACTCGACGTGCTTTCGGCTCCCGGCTTGGAAGCCGTCCAGGAGCGGGCGGCGACGCTGGCTGCGCGGCTCGCGGACGACCTCGCAGCCCGGGGCCTGAGGGTGGTGCCGAGGGGCAGGTCGACCCTCGTGTCCTGGGAGTCGCCCGACCCGGAGGCCGACACGGCGGACCTCCGCGAGGAGGGCGTGGTCGTCCGGCACATTCCCGGGCGGCCTTACGTGCGGGCGTCGGTGGGCGCGTGGACCAGCGAGGAGGAGCTCGACCGGCTGATCGGGCTGGTGGCCTGACCTACTTGTTGACCATGATCACGATGCCGTACACGACGGCCGCCGCCACCACGGCGAGCGCCAGGGCGCACAAGACGCCGAAGATCACGGCCTCGGCCGAGCGCCCCGACCGGCTCAGGTCCACCGCCCTGGCTCCTCCCAGGATCGCAAATGCGTAGGCGCCGGTGAGTCCGAGCCCCGCGAGCAGTGACGCCCACACGACCGAGAGCAGGTCGTGACCGTTCACGACCTCGGCGAGCAGAGCCACCTCAGCCCGCCTCCGGCGCGGTCACGGTCGGACCCCTCGCCGCGCGGCGCGCGAACATCACAGCCGATCCGCCCAGGATCGCCACGGAGACCACGACCGGACCCAGCGCGCCCGTCCCGAAGATCCGCGTCACCCCGTAGGTGAGAGCGCCGATCGAGGCCGCGGCGGGCAAGGTGAGTACCCAGGCGACCACGATGTTGCCGGCCACCCCCCAGCGCACCGCGGACAGGCGCTTGGCCGCGCCCGACCCGATCACGGCGCCGGTGATCGTGTGAGTGGTCGAGAGGGGGAAGCCCACGTGCGACGAGGCGAGGATCACCGCGGCGCCGGATCCCTGCGCGGCGAACCCCTGCGCGGTGTCCATCTTGTGGATCCGGCTGCCCATCGTCTTGATGATCCGCCAGCCGCCGACGTAGGTGCCCAGCGCGATGGCGCTGGCCGCCGAGATCACCACCCAGCTGGGGACATGGAAGTGCTCCTGCGAGATCGTCCCGTTGGCGACGAGCGCCAGCGTGATCACCCCCATCGTCTTCTGCGCGTCGTTGGTGCCGTGCGCAAGGGCCAGCAGCCCGCCGGAGAGCACCTGGCCCGCTCGGAAGCCCGCGTTGACTAGCCCCGGCCGCTGGTGCCCCACGATTCGGTAGACGATGAGGATCCCCAACCCGCCGACCACGAAGGCGAGTATCGGCGCAACGATCGCCGGGATCATCACCTTCCCGACGACCCCCTCGCCGAGGATCGCGTCGGCTCCGTTCGCGGCAAACGCCGAGCCGATCAAGCCACCGATCAGCGCGTGGGACGAGCTCGAGGGCAACCCGAAGTACCAGGTGATGAGGTTCCAGGCGATGGCCCCGATCAACCCCCCGAAGACGATCAGAGGCGTGATGAGGTCCGGCTGTACCACGTCGTTGGCCACGGTGGCGGCAACCTGAAGCGAGATGAAGGCGCCGACGAAGTTCAAGACGGAGGCGTAACCGACCGCGACCCGCGGCGGCATCGCGCGGGTGGAGATCGATGTGGCGACCACATTCGCGGTGTCGTGGAACCCGTTCGTGAAGTCGAACATCAGCGCGGTCGCCACCACGATCACGACGATGACGTCCGAGTGCACGCCTACCTACGAGTTCTTGAGAGCGATGCCTTCGATGATGTTGGCCACGTGCTCGGTGGCGTCGATCGCATCCTCGAGCTTCTCGAAGATGTCCTTCCAACGGATCACGACCATGGGATCGATGCCGTTGTCGAACAGCGAGGCGACGGCCTCCCGGACAATGCGGTCGCCGTCGTTCTCGAGCCTGTTGATCTCCACCGTGTAGTGGGAGATGTCCTTGAAGCCGCGCAGGCGGGGCAGCGCCTCGGCGATCTGCCTGCTGGCCTGCAACAGGACCGCTGCCAGCTGCTGCGCCTGGTCCATGGGGGCCTCGATCTTGTAGAGGCCGAGGTAGTCGGCCACTTCCTCGGTGAAGTCGACAACGTCGTCGAGGGCCGAGGCGAGCGCGAGGATGTCCTCGCGATCGATCGGGGTTACGAAGGTCTGGTTGAGGCGCTGGATGATGTCATGGGTGATCCGGTCGCCCTCCTGCTCGCAGATGAGGATGTCCCGGGCGAACTCGCTTCGGTCCGGGTAGTCGCGAAGCATCTCCTCGAGGAGGCCGCTGGCGCGCAGGATGTTGCCGCCGGCCTCGTCGAACAGGTCGAAGAACTCACGTTCCCTCGGTGCGATGATGCTGGAGAGGCGCACCCAACCTGAAGCTACCAGAGCCGTCGGCCCCTAAGCGGGGTCGAAGCGCGCCTGCTCGATCCGGCGCGCCGGAAGATCGCCGGACTCGCCGAGCACCTCGCGCACGGCTGCGGCGCTCGCCTCGTGGTCATATTCGACCCGCCTCAGTTCGATCTCGCCTCCCTCGCCCACGAGGCCGTAGGCGGCGCGGGTGTCGCCGTCGAAGGGCATGCCGACGCTTCCCGGGTTGACCAGCTCGATTCCGCCCGCCCGCCGCCGGAAGGCGAGGTGGGTATGACCGAAAACGACTCGCTCGGCTCCGACGCCCTGGAGCAACTCCTCCTCGTCCTCGGCCGGGTCCGGCAGGAAGCTGCGCACGTCCGAGACAGGCGAGCCGTGGCAGTACAGGGTTGTGTCTTGGGCGAGCGTCTCCGGGAGCGCGGCAAGCTCGTCCACTAGTTGCTCGCCGAGCAGATCGCGGGAGCGCGCGATCGCCCCCCGCACCTGCTCCGGCGCCTCCTCGGGCGCGGCGGTCCAGCGCTCCCCGTTCCCGCGGATCCAGTCGGCGTCCAGGTCCCGCAGCCGGGCCACGGTGTCCCTTGGCCAGGCTCCGAACAGGGCGTAGTCGCCACCGAGCAGGTAGCGATCTGCCCCCGCGGCCTCAGCGTCTGCCTGCACCGCTTCCAGCGCCGGCAGGTTCCCGTGCACGTCGTAGATCAGGGCGAGCACGATCGGAGGTTTACCCGGGCGCCGCAACAGGCACGCTAAGTGGACGGGACTCGACGCGAAGGAGGTACTCGTATGTGCTTCAAGCGCGGCAGGACCGGCCGCAAGGAGGAAGCGGAACGCCGCTTGGCCGAGCCCCCGCCCTCGAGGCCGGGCCGGGCAAGGCACCCCCGAGGAAATCCCGACCGGGACCGCAGCGAGGTGGAGCGAAGCGTGGAGCGCCTGGAGGCACTCGTAGGCCGTTAGGCCGAGCCGATGGCTGAGCGGCCCGCCTCTACCGATGGGCCGCTCACCACGGCACCGGCTTACGATCGCGGAAGAAACCTCCGGTCGGCCCGTCGTCCTCGAGCGTCGCGGCCCAGACGATCCCCGCGGCGCCCTCCTCGACCGGGCGTCCGCCGGGCCCGCCCATGTCGGTGGCCACCCATCCCGGACAGATCGAGTTGACCAGGATCCCGTCCGCCCGCAGCTCCGCGGCGAGCATCCGCGTCAGGCCGTTCAAGGCGACCTTCGAGACGCTGTACGCGGGTGCGCCGGGGCCCATGCTCGCCAGCGAGCCGGCGCCGCTGGAGACGTTGACGATCCGCCCGCCGGAGGAGCGGCGCAGGAGGGGCAGCAGGGCCTGAGTCAGGCGCCCAAGAGGTTCGTCTCGAGGGCCTCCCGGACGGTCCCAAGATCCGCCCCGCCGGCCCGCTGCCAGCTGTCGTAGTGGATCGCCGCGTTGTTCACCAGGACGTCGACGCGTCCGTAGCGCTCGTCGAGCTCCGCCGCCACTCGCTCGATCTCCTCCTCGTCCCTGACGTCCAGCCGAACGACCTCCGCGCCCGGCACGGCCTCTCCCCTCCCCGGATCGCGCATGCCCTGTACCGCCACGAACCCGAGCGCGGCCAGCTGCCGGACCACCTCGAGCCCGATTCCCCGGCTCGCTCCAGTGACGACCGCTACCTGGACGGGCACCGACCGACTAGCGCTGCTCGAGCGCGACCCGAATGCCCAGTCCGATCAGCACGGCGCCCACGACCCGCTCGATCCAGCGCGCAAGCCGGGTGCCGATGAACGCGCGCTTGGCCCGATCGACGACCAACGCCAGCGCGGAGAACCACACCAGGTCGAACGCCACGACCAGCGCGGCCATACCCAGCGCCGCCGGCAGCACGGAGGAACGGTCCGGGACGAACTGCGGGAACAGCGCCACGAAGAGCACCGCAAGCTTTGGATTCGCCAGCCCGGTGGCGAGTCCGTCCCTGAACGCCCGCCCTGTCCGCCCCACCACCGCGGCGACCTCGTCGCCGCCCGCGCCGCTGACGGCGCGCACGCCGAGATAGACGAGCGTGGCGCCACCCACGAGCTTGAGAGCGACGAAAGCGACCTCCGAAGCGGCTACGAGGGCGGACACGCCGAGAGCGGACAGCAATGCCCACGTGAGCACCCCGGCACCATTGCCGAGAGCGGTGAGCAAAGCGCTCCGCCGCCCACCCCGGATGGCATGGCTGAGGACCGTGGCGGTAGCGGGCCCCGGAGTGAGGGTGAGGAGAGCGGCGATCGGAAGAAAAGCCCAGAGCACGAGGGAAATGGGCCGTGCTGGGTTCGAACCAGCGACCTCCGGCTTGTCGAGCCGGCGCTCTCCCAGCTGAGCTAACGGCCCGGGGAGCTTTGCGCGGCTAGCGTAGCAACGGGCTCCGGCTCGGCGGTGCCCGTCGCGGTCGGCGGCGCCGGGCCGCCGGGTGGGAGCTTGCCGTGGGCGCGCATGGTGATCTCGAACGTCTGGCGGCTCGTGTAGCGCGGCCTCCAGCCGGTCGCCTTGAGCTTGTCGGCGGTGACCACCCACGGGTGGATGGCGAAGTCGATCTGACCGGGCGGCGCCTCGCCCGCCCGCAGGGCCCAGACCACCCGTCCGAGCAGGCGGTAGGCGACCAGCGGCAACCTGCGGATGGGGTTGCCGGCCAGCTGGGCGCACTCGCGGAGCGTCATGAGACCGTCCCCGGCCACGTTGTAGGCGCCGGCGTGCCGGCCGTGCAGCAAGCCGATGATCCCCTCCACGACATCGTCCTCGTGCACGAACTGGATCCTGTTGTCGAGGTTGCCCGCGTCGGGCTGGAAGGGCACCTTGGTCCAGAGGCGGACGAGGTAGTTGTCGACGTTGGGGCCAAGCACGATGCAGGGCCGGACTATCGTCATCGTCCGCTCGGGGTGCTCCAGCGCCCAGAGCTGGCAGAGGCGGTCGGACTCGGTCTTGTCGCGGGCGTAGGAGAACCCGGCGATGCCACGGACCGGGTGCTCCTCGGTAATCGGCTCCGGGTTGTCGGGAAAGGCGCCATAGGCGGTGGATGAGCTGACCACCAGCACCTGCTGCGTGCCGGCGAGGGAGGCGGCCTCGAGCACGTTGCGGGTGCCGTTCACGTCCACGTCGTACATGAACTGATCGTCGTGGACGGGGTTGAGGATGAAGGCGAGGTGGACGAGCGCGTCGGCGTGCGAGCGCTCGACCGCGCTCCGGACGGCTGCGCGGTCGCGTACGTCGAGGCGCTGGAACTCGGTCTTCGGCTTGTAGCCGCGCGGCGGGTGGAGATCGCAGATGACGATCCGCTCCACGTCCTGCCGCCTGGACAGATGGTCCACGAGCCTTGAGCCGATGTAGCCGGATCCGCCGGTGATCAGGCAACGCACCGCCGGCATCCTAAAGGCCCTGGCCCACCTGCCGATGGAAGAGGTAGGAAGACCGACGAGCCGGACACGCGAGAGGACACCGGCGGCACGTCTTCACGGAAGAAGGGGCCCTCGAGGCCCCTTTTCCGTGCTCCCGGCGCCGCGACGACGCCGTTTGCATCAGCGGTGCGGCCCGGAGCCCCGCCCGGACTATTCCTCCTCGGCGCGCAGCTCCTTGACCCGGTCCTCGAGCTGATCCATGACCGCGGGGTCGCGAAGCGTTGTCACGTCGCCCAGCTCACGACCCTCGGCGATGTCGCGCAGCAGCCTCCGCATGATCTTGCCGGAGCGGGTCTTGGGCAGGTCGTCGGACCATATGACCCGCTTCGGCCGGGCAAGCTTGCCGATTCGCTTGGCCACGTGCTCGCGGATCTCCTGGATCATCTCTTCGTCGCCCTCGAGATCACCCTCGAGCGTCACGAAGGCACAGATCGCCTGACCGGTGTCCTCGTCTTGCTGGCCGATGACGGCGGACTCCGCCACCTTGACGTGGGAGACGATCGCCGACTCCACCTCGGCGGTCGAGAGGCGGTGCCCGGAGACGTTGATCACGTCGTCGACCCGCCCGATGATCCAGAAGTAGCCGTCCTCGTCCCTGCGGGCGGCGTCGCCCACGAAGTAGGTCGTCTCGTCCCACCTGGAGAAGTACGTCTCCTTGAAGCGGTCATCGTCCCTGTAGAGCGTGCGGAGCATCCCGGGCCAGGGGCGTGTGAGCGCCAGCAGGCCCTGCTCCGTCCCGGCGTCCTCGCCCTCCTCGTTGAGGACGGCCGCCTCGATACCGGGCAGGGGCCGCGTGGCGGAACCGGGCTTGGTCTGGACGACACCGGGCAGCGGCGAGATGAGGATGTGGCCCGTCTCGGTCTGCCACCAGGTATCGACGATCGGACAGCGGTCGCCGCCGATGACCTTGCGGTACCAGAGCCAGGCCTTCGGGTTGATCGGCTCCCCGACCGTCCCCAGGAGGCGCAGCGAGGAGAGATCGTGCTTCCGCGGATACTCGATCCCCCACTTGATGCAAGCTCGGATCGCTGTCGGCGCCGTGTAGAAGACCGTCACGTCGTGGCGGTCGCAGAGCTCCCACCAGATGTCCTTGTCCGGATAGTCGGGTGGGCCTTCGTACATGACCGAGGTCACGCCGTTCAGCAGCGGGCCGTAGACGATGTACGAGTGGCCGGTGACCCAGCCGACGTCGGCGGAGCACCAGAAGACGTCCTCGTCCGGCTTGAGATCGAAGACGTGCTTGGTGGTCCAGGCGACACCGGTGAGGTAGCCGCCGGTCGTATGCAGGATGCCCTTGGGCTTGGCCGTCGAGCCCGAGGTGTAGAGGACGTAGAGCGGATGCTCGGCGTCGAGCGGCTCGGCCGGGCACTCGTCGTCCGCCGCCTCGATCGCCTCGTGGTACCAGACGTCGCGACCCTCCTTCATGGGCGCGTCGTCGTCGGTGTTGCGCACCACTACCACGGTCTCGATCGACGGGACATCGTCCAGGAACTCGTCGACCGCCGACTTGATCTCGGCGGGCTTGCCCTTGCGGCGGGCGACGTTGGTGGTGATGAGCGCCTTGGCGTCGGAGAACCTCATGCGCTCCTTGACGGCGTCGGGCGAGAAGCCGCCGAAGACGAGGTTGTGTGGCGCGCCGATGCGCGCGCAGGCCAGCATGGCCACGGCCACCTCGGGAATCATCGGCAGGTAGATCCCGACGACGTCGCCCTTACTGATGCCATGGTCCTTCAGGGCATTGGCGAGCTTCTGCGTGTCGCGATGAAGATCCGCATAGGTGATGTCGCGCTCCTCGCCTTCCTCGCCACGCCAGTGAAAGGCGACCTTGTCACCCTTTCCGTCCTCGATGTGGCGGTCCAGGCAGTTGTAGGAGGCATTCAGCTTGCCGCCCGAGAACCACTTGTAGAACGGCGCGTTCGACTCGTCCAGCGCGGTGTCCCAGCGGTCGAACCAGTGGAGCGCCTCGGCCTGCTTCTCCCACCAGGCGACGGGGTCGCCCGCGGCTTCGTCGTAGACCGACTCGTCCGATATCAGCGTCTTCTCGACGAACTCGGGCGGCGACTCGAAGACCTCTTGATCCAGGAGCTCCTGGATCTCCTGTTCGATCTGCTCAGTCGAAGCCTTCGTCGTGGCCTCCATGGCTCCTCCTCTACGGATCAGTCCGACCCGGGCCCCGACGGGGGCCCAGGTCGGGTCGTGGCTCTGTTACGAGGCTTAGCGCTTCAGCTCCTTTACCGGCAGGACGATGCGACCGAACGTCTTGTTCGTCACAACGGCGAAGGATGCGTACCACGCCGCGGCGGCCGTGGCCAGACCGCAGTAGCCACCTGCCTTGATGATGTTCTCGGTGGCCGACGACTCACCTATGCCAAGCAGGAAGAACGTCGCCGCCAACAGTAGGAACACGGCGTTCACCGCCACGCTGACGCGGAACGACGCGATCCACATGTAGGCCGTGAAGATGCCCCAGCCGATCAGGTACAGCCCGACCGCGTCGCCGAGCTGGGCTGCCGGCACATCCTTGGCGAAGAACTGCTCGAAGGCCCAGAAGGAGATCCAGAACGCGCCGTACGAGGTGAATGCCGTCGCCCCGAAGGCATTGTTGTTCTTGAACTCCCACATCCCGGCGAGCAGCTGCGCTAGCCCTCCATAGGCCAGCGCGAGGCCGAAGACGATCGGCTCGCCCTTCGCGTTGACGAGCCCGGCGTTGAACATGCTGAGCACGAATGTGGTCAGCGCGAAGCCCGCGAGTCCAAGAGGCGCGGGGTCAGCGATTATGTCGCTGATGCCGGCCCTGGCCTCCTGTGCGCGGGCCGTCTCGCCGCCGATCGCCTCCTGCTGCGGGCCACGGGACGGGACGCTCGTTGCTTCCACTTGTCCTCCCCTCTCAGGTGGGCTGGGTAGTGCGACGGCCCGGCCGCGGCTCAAAGGGCCAAACGGCCCAAGCCAAATAATCAATACCCGGAATCGAGGCGGGATAAGCCTCAGCGGAGCGCCATCAGCGCGGGTTCGCGGCCGCGGCGCCGGCCGGAATCGAACCGGTCTACGCTGCCTACCAGCCGCTTGGCACGAGCTCCGGCCCCACGACGTGGCTGCCGTCCCCGGCTGCGTGCACGTCGTGGGCGAAGTGGGCCGCGTACCAGAGCACCACGTCCGTGTCGACGATCGACTCGCCGTTGATGAAGCGGTTGATGTGCGCTCGGGCCTCGGCCGGGTCCGTGGTGAAGCCCTGGCCATCGTCGAACTGGTGCGGGCGTGCGCGCAGGGCCCACATGTCACCGATCCCGAAGCCGTCCGCCTTGCCGTCCGACGGTCCCGGGACGAGCGTGTACGCCTCGTCGGTCACCCGGTTCTTGACCCGCCATCTGCGCTTGTGGCTGGGGCGGTTCAGCCGTCGGACCTCGTGTGGCAGGCTGTGCCACTTCGAGGCCCCCGGCGAGAGGGGCGGGTCGTTGAACTCGCCGACGTCGTTGTGAGCCCCGGTGGCGACGTCGAAGTTGAGCCGCCAGTAGACGTGATGGTGGTGCAGGTTGCAGACGCAGCTGTCCTCGACCGCGCCGAAGCCGAAGCGGGGGCGGATTGTGCCGTCGGCGTCGAGCCGCCACTGGCTCACGTAGCGATACCAGCCCGCCTCCATCTCGCTCACGAGGACGACCTCGTCGCCGTCGACGTACACGGCGACGCCGAGGAAGTTGCCGTGGTCCGACCCTGAGTCGAGGATCGTCTTGGCGGGGGCGCTGCAGACCCGAAAGCCGGGTGCGGGATCGGTGCCTTGCGCGTCGATCTTGCTCTCCTCCCACTGCCAGTCCCTGAAGGGACCGCAGGCGTCCCCGTCGTAGCGGACATTGAGGATCGGCACGTGGGCGCGGCGCAGGACACGCTTGCCCCGGTAAGCGACCCTCAATAGCTCGATCCCCGACCCGTTGGTTCCCGACGAGGCGGCGGGGCGGACCGCGATCAGAGTCCACAGGACCTGTCCGCCCTGGCTCACCGTGACCTTGGCCTGTCCGGCGTCCCCCTGGTTCGCCGTGGCCTGGTTCGCGTTCGGAAGGCCGCAGAGCGTCCCGGTCGCCCTCGAGCCGGGAGGCGCTCCGCCGTCAAAGCGGGTGACCTCCCCGCGCGCGGGGTGGACGGCCACGATCTCGTGGGCGGCGGGCTCCTTGGGAGACTTGAGACCGACAGCGACGGTCCGTCGCACGGTCCCGTCCGGTTGCTCGTCGAGCACGAGCGGCGGCATCGGCCTGTAGGGCTCGAGACGACCCTCCCTGATCCCCGGGCCGAGGTCAGGATCCTTCGACAGCGAGTCGAGCGCGGCCTGGAACTCATCGCTGTTGGGAGGCGGCTGGCGACTGCTCGAGCGGACGGCCACGGGCTGGCCCCCGTCGACCGCCGCGTCCACGAGCACGGCGCGCTCGTTCGTATAGTCGTAGATCGTGGCCCGGACGAGCCCGGAGTCGTCCGAGTCGGGGGCGACCGCCAGCACCCTCCGCTCGGCGTCGCCGAGCTCCTCGCGGACCACCGGGTGCTGCAGCAACTGCTCGGCCGCCGCGCGAACCGCGTGCGGGGCCGGGCCCCAGGGCACCACCTCGACCTTCAAATCGGTTCCGCTATCCGGCATAGACACTCACCCCTCTTTCTCGATTCCCACCCGCCTCGCGGTCTGGGTGAGCTCGATCACCATTGTCGCGCCCTTGAATCATCGATCCATCGGGATCACTGGCTCTGACGGGGCGAAGGGCGATGGTGGAGCTTCGGCCTTTGGCCCGGTCGCCAACTCCCCCGCCGAGTCTGGTTCCCCTGCACACCCCGCCGGGACCGAGCTGTTCGCCCAAGGCCAGGACGGCGACCGCTCTACGTGATCGAGCTGGGCGCGGTGGACGTCGAGATCGACCGGAAGCACGTCCGCCGCGAGGAGGCGGGCGACCCCTTTGGCGAGATCGCCCTACGGCAAGACGTGCCCCGAACGGCGACCGTCCGGGCTCGGACCGACATGGAGCTCCTGGGCCCGAGCACGAGGACTTCATCGGCGCCGTGAGTGGGACCGCCGAGAGCGGAGCGGCGGCGTACAGCGTCGTAGGCGCTCGGCTGGCGCACGCGCGGCCGGGCCTGGCATCGGCGTGAGTCCGGGCAATGGCCGGACGCGCCACCCGCTGGGAGGCAAGCTCGCCCGCCGAAAGTGGCCGGTTGCCTCGTAGGTGCGAGGAGGCGCCGACCGGAATCGAACCGGTGTACGCGGCTTTGCAGGCCGCTGCGTAACCACTCCGCCACGGCGCCGGAGGGCCACTAGCGTAGCGGCGCTCTCCGCCGCCAAAGGCCCCCTTGGGCGGGGCTATACTCAGCCAGTCTTGCGGCTGTAGCTCAGTTGGCTAGAGCGTCTGCTTGCCATGCAGAAGGTCGTGGGTTCGAATCCCATCAGCCGCTTCTTCCGAGGGGCCCCGCCGGCCTGGTCCTTGGCCGGCAGCGGGTGGACGTCCCCGAGTCACTGTTTCATCGGTCGCGACCCCGGGTAGCCACGCGACAGCAGTATCTAGACGCCGGGTACGGCAGGAGCCGTTTTGCGCCAAGGAGGGAACATGAGGCGAGCCGTCGCTCTACTGGTCGTAGTCGCGTGCGCCGCCTCGGCACTTCCCGCCACCGCAGGCGCCCACACGCTTTCCGTCAGCAAGGCGAAGCGGATGCTCTCCGCCTACGCCGAGAGCCAGAAGGCACTGGAGTTCTCGGTGAGGTACTGCCGGCGCCATTCGCCCCATTACGTTCGCTGCATCGTGACCGAGACCTTCGTGGAGCCCCTGTTCGGCCTCCAGGCGACTTATGAGGCGAAGGAGCGGTACCCGATGGGCGTAAAGGTGCGTCGTCGCGAGCCTCGCACGCTCATCTACGACGACATCAAGGACCGCTGGGTCCGCTGGAGCGGCAGCACGCCTTAGCCGCTTCCCGCGCGAGACCGGCGTCCGGCGGACGTCCACGGTAGCGGTTCGTCGAGGCGGCGCTCCGCGGCGGCCTTGCCGCTCACACCGCCCTGGCTGCGATGTCGCATCAGCGTGGTTCCAGCTCTGGCGGATAGGGAAGGGTCGCGCGCTTGCTCTCGATGCCGACAGTTTCGAGGGCCTCGTCGCGGGCCCCCATGTCGGTCAGCAGGCCGGCGCCGGCGTGCAGTCAAGGGGCTCGCTGATCGGTGCGTCGTGAGCCGGACTTAGAAGCCGAGGGCGTGGGTAAGAAGCTTGCGCGAGGGGATCGTTCGGGCAGAACCAGGGGGAGACGGATGGACATCACGATCATCGGCACCGGCAACATGGCCCGAGGCATCGGGACCCGCGCCCTTGCCGGGGGCCATAGCCTGACCGTCGTCGGCAAGGACTCCGAGAGTGCCGAGGAGGTCGGCGCAGCGTTGCGCGAGTCGGGGGCCGAGGGCCCGATCGCAACCGCCGTCGCGGGCGACGAGCTGGGCGGCGATCTCGTCGTGCTGGCCGTCTACTACCCCGACGCTCGCGCGGCCGTCGAGCAGTACGCCGATCAGCTGTCAGGCAAGGTCGTCGTCGACATCACCAACCCGATCAACGACAGCTTCGACGGACTGGCCGTACCGGCCGACAGCTCCGCCACCCAGCAGCTCGCCAAGCTCGCGGAAGGCGCTCGGTTCGTCAAGGCCTTCAACACCACCTTCGCCCGCACGCTGGCTGGCGGCGAGGTGGGCGGGCAGCAGCTCGACGTGCTGATCGCCGGTGACGACGAAGAGGCCAAGAGAGCGGTCGCCGAGCTTGCCCGCGACGGCGGGCTCAATCCGGTCGACGCAGGACCACTGCCCCGCGCTCGCGAGCTAGAGGCGCTCGGCTTCCTGCACATGACGCTGCAGGAGGCCCTTGGCAGCGGCTACGGCAGCACCGTGAAGTTCCTCTCCTCGTAGAGGCGGCGGATAAGCTCGACGTTCTGCTTAGAAATTCCGCCTCACCTCGCCGCTCCTGAGGGCGGGCAATAGTTGCCCGGATCGAACCCGATCCGGCCGAATCCGCACGTATCGCCCTCCCGCCGACGACGGCCGGCGCGCCGCCGAACTGGCGCTCTAGAGCCGAGTACGGCGCCCGGACCGAGGTCGCCCGGCCCGCCCGCCATCCAGAAGGTCGTGGGTTCGAATCCCATCAGCCGCTCTCTCGCGAAGCCGCGCTACGGCGAGGTCTAGGCCTTGCGACGAACGAAGTGCGGGTAAGCCCCTGGGGGATCAGAGCGACCTCCCTCGCGCAGCGCGGCTTTGGCTTCCTCGACCGCCGGATCGCCCGCGGTTGATCGTCCCGCCCTTTGAGGGCCAGTGACACTCCTCGCGACCCTCATCGGCGAAATCACAACGGGCGGTCCGCTGGGTCAGGCGGGACCGTCCACCGCCGCCTCGCCCGTCGAGGCGTCGCCTGGCGACGGCCGCGCGCGCGGCTCGAACAGCCGCGCAGGCACGCGCCGCCACAAGCTCCGTGCGCCCCACAGTGCGAGCAGCACCACGAAAAGCGTCGTCCCGAGAGCGGGCATCGCGAGTAGCAGCATCTGGACGGCGCTGGTCATGACGGTCAGGACGTCGCCGGCGGCGAACGCGTCGGCTACCACCGCCTTGTGCAGCTGAAAGGACTGCAGGGCCACCTCAACGAAGCCCGGCAGCTTCGTAACCGTCTCGTAGAGCAGGAAGGCGAGGATCGGAACGGTAGTTGCGACGTAGCCCGCGAAGACCAGCTTCACCCACCGCCTCAGGGGCGGCAGCTTCGCGCCGTGCCCCCGCTTGCCCGGCAGCAGGCTCCTCAGGAACGGACCCGTCTGCGAGAAGAAGTCCGGGATTCCCGTCAGGTCCGCCAACAGCCAGTACCCGTCGAGGCGTATGAACGGGAGCAGAAGCTGCCTCAGCACGTCGAAGTTGATCAGCAGCACGACGAACAGGAGCCACTCGACGCCGGTCGCCGTCGCTAGCAGGATCAGAGCCGTGGCCGCGATCAGATGGAAGTAGAAGCCACCGACGTCGACTCGCACACGACTCCAGCGGGGGAGTCGGTAAGCATCGGTCGTGTCCGTGTAGAAGACGGGATAGACGAGATACACACCGACGCCGATTGCGCGCGCGACACCCCCGGCATAGCGCAGCGCCGACGCGTGCCCGAGCTCATGCACCGCCGCAGCGAGCAGGAAGATGAGCAGTACGGGGCCCAGAAGGAGCGAATTCATCAGAACCGAGGTGATCGCAGCGCCAACGCCGTGGTTCGCGTACAGCCAGATATGTGAAGCCACGATGCAGATCAGTGCTAGAGCCGCCACACGGGGCGAGTACAGGCGCTGCAAGACTCTTGTGAGGGGCTCCAGTACCGTCGGGCCGATCGCCTTGATACGGAGATTGACGGCCAGCGGCGATCGCCGTCTCTGTCCGGCAGCCGGGCGGGAGTCGGATCCCTCCACGAGGCCGAGGGGAATCAGTTTCAGCCGCAGGATCTGGCCAATATTGTCGGGGCTCACCGACCACGGCGTTGTCTCGGACACCCGGGCCGCGATCTCCTCAAGGCTGCGCCGCCCATCGAGCTCTTCGAGTACTCGGTAGAGAAGCTCTGAGATCTGCAGGAACTGACCGTTCCTCTGTACCAGCCACTGGCGCTCTTCGAAGCCACTCCCCTGCTGGGCTCCGACCAGCATCACTCCCGGAGCGACCGCTGGTGACACCGCCGCTTCAAATGGTGCCTGGCCGCTCATCCGGTATGCGCTGGCGGGTGGAGTCGACGCGGGCCGCGGTGACCGACCCGCGTCGCCCTCCATGTTTCGATCGTCCGTGCTACTGCTGGACGTCGCAGCTGAGCGCGGTCTGGTTTGTCAGCAACTGAGCGCAGACCTGAACCGCAACGTCGTTGTTCCGGATCGGGATGAACACGTTCACGCCGTTCAGCAGGAACACGTTGATCAACGCCAGCATGTCACGCTCCGGCAGCTCGAGCGCGGTCTGCGACTCGATCTCCTCGAGCGCAAGGACCGGCTTCTCGATGGTGGTAGTCACGGCATCCCTCCTTGGGTGCTTGTCCCCACCCGCATGGCGCTCCCTACCCGAGTACCTCCGCCCTAAACGAGGCGTCAACGCACCGCATCATCTCCTCCCGGCTCAGGCTCATCGGCCTTTGGGCCGCCCACGTGAAAGACCGGGACCTTCTCAGCCGGCCTCGCTGCACCCTGGCACGGGGGCGAGAGCGGGACCTGGCCACGGACACCTGCGGCCTTGGCGCAAGAGGGCGGCTTCAAGGACGTGGACGAGTTCTCAGCTCTGCAGCAGGCCGGCGTACAAGGCGGCCCGTTGGCGGTGCTCGGATGACTGGGCTCGAAGGCGACTCGTGTCGCGTGAAAGGGCACGGCTCCTCCTGTCCGCCCGGATGGCTCGCCGGCGACACACCCTCGCTCTGCGGCGGTCGATCCGCCGCCGGCTGGGGGTGCTGTCGCGACGAGCGCGCCGAGCCAGACGCCGCCACCTCCTGCGGAGGCGCTTGGCGCGCCGGCGTTCAAGAGCGGCGAGATACTCATCCCCCGCAGCCGCCTTGTCCAGCTGAATCGCGAGGCCGGTTTCCCGGGCCTTGGCGTTCTCCCAGGCCAGGGTCTGCGCGGCCGAATGGGGAATGAACGGAAGCTGGCTGTGAAGCCACCGCATGACGCCGAACGCCGGCTTACGCCTGACTCGGTGTGGCCACGCCTGGTCGATGTGGATCAGACCCTCCGTCAGGAATGGGCTCGAGCCGCCGAATTCGGACGCCCAGCCGTCGCGCAGCGTGACGAATACCTGCGCGGCGCCAGCGCGCACGATCGCCGGTACGGAGTCCCTCAGGTAGGCCGCCTGGGCCGCCTCACCGCCGCGATACCCCGGATCTCCCTGATACGCCCTGTCGCCCGGATACCCGTGTTCGGTCACCCAGACGGGAACGCCTTTCCGGCCCCGGTGAGCGAGGAACGACCGGAATCTGGCGACCTCGCCGGCCATCGCCCTGAGAGCACCACGCACGTGCAGGGCCGCGATGTCGAAGCTGCGGACGGCATCCGCCCGCTGCGTCGCGAGCATCGGCGCCAGCCAGGTATCGACGGCGCTCACATCGGAGACGCCGCCCAACACGACCCGGGCCGCCGGGACTCTGGTCCTGATCGCGCGGTAGGAGGCAGTGAGCGTGGCCGCATACTGCCCGGGTGTGCCCTCGAAGGACCAGCGCGAATCCGGCTCGTTCCAGATCTGCCAGACGCCGATTTCGTTCCTCGCGTGTGCGGCGATCTCAGCCGCATAGGCGGCCCAGGACCCGGGGTCGCCCGGTGGGCATCGCGCTTCGCTTGGGCTGCCCGGACAGGAGGACAGGAATCCGGGAGTGCCCCGGATGATCCCGAGCACGGGCAAGCCCACCTTCCGCGAGAGAGCCGTCACTTCATCGAGGTGCGTCCAGTCGAGCGTCACGGTCCCGTCAGCCGATCGCTCGACGATCCCATTCAGCTCCACGTCCACGCGGATGTAAGCAGCGCCCATGGCCTTCGCCTCGACGAACGCCTGCTGCCTCTGCCCAAGGGGGCTGCAACAGGTGTACGTCATGGAATGGGCCGAGTACGGGCCTGCTCCGCTTCCATCGGCGGCTGAGACCAGCGCGACGCTCAGGGCGGCGATGAGGCCGAAGGCGGCCAGAAGCCAGCGGCAGCGGGGAAACCGGATGGAGTGAAGCATCGCGATCTGAGCTGGCTAGAGCAACTGCCGTCCCCAGGCAGTGGCTTCCGTCGTAGGCCGACCACGGACATCCAGCGTCCATGGCGCTCCCCAGAGGTGTCAGGGGCTTCCCGAAGGCTCAGCCAACCGCTTCATCCGCCTGCGAGATCCAGGCCGCTCAGCTTCCACTGGCCGCCCTGCTTCACGAGGCCCACGTCGGTCTCGCGGTTCCTGTAGCGCACGGTGGCCTTGGCTTGGTCGCCGTCGACGGTGACGTCGGTGACCTCCGCGTTCTTGGCCTGTTTGAGGTCGTCCCCCGCGAAGGCCAGGCTGAACCCGAAGACGTCCCTGCAGCTCTGCCCGTTGCCGCTCCTCGCCGCCGGGCTGCGAACCAGCTTGCGCTTGCCCTCCGCGGAGATCGCGTCGCAGACGCGCGCCGCGTCCTTCTCGGCGAGTGCGTCGTAGACGCCCTTCACGGTCCTCTTGACTGCCTTCTCGTCCGCTGGACTGCCGCCGCAGGCGCCGAGAACCAGGGCCGCGAGCAGCGCGGCAGCGAGGGGAGCGCGGACGGGCATGGGCGGAGGAGCATAGAAGCGGCCGTCAGCCCGCGCCAATGGCGTCGTCGAGGGTCTCGTTGACGAGCTCGTCGGCTCGCACGTTCCCCTCACGCCGCACGCTGCGCACCGACCAGCGCTCGAAATCGCGCAGCGCCCGCATCGCCTCGAGGTAGAGCGGCTTGAGGCCCGCGTGCTTGACCTTGTACTCGCCACCGATCTGGCGGGCCACGAGCTCCGAATCGTTCACCACCTCGACCTCGCGGGCGCCGAGCTCCCGGGCCAGCTCCAGACCGAGCAGCAGCGCCCGGTACTCGGCCACGTTGTTGGTGGCCTCGCCGATGAACGAGCTCCGCTCGCTGAGCTCGTCCCCCTGGGGAGTGGTAGCGACCGCGGCGGCGGCCGCGGGACCGGGGTTGCCGCGAGCCCCGCCGTCGACGTGGACGACGACCTTGTCCACGCCGCGGGCGCTAGCCGCCGGCGGGCGGCTCGATCGGCGGGAAGCTGCCCTTGGGCCTTTGGCGGCGGCGGTTGGTGTGCGCCGCATGGTCGCCCGGCCTGCCGCCCTGGGCGCGGCGGTCGATGATGACCTCGACGTTGGGGTCGTCCCTGTAGTAGTCGGCGAGCTTGTCGTAGAGCTCGTCCGCGAGCGCCTGCGGGACAACGCAGTAGATCATTCCTCGGACCCTATCCCGACCACCAGCCGACCGTCCGCCTCCATGGTCGCGTTCCAGGCGCGCAGGTCCTCCTCGATCTCGTCGATCTCCTCCCCCTTCTCGAGCATCGCGACTGGGTCGAGCTCGTCGCCGAGATCGACGCGGTAGCGGTACCAGGAGAGTTCCCAGGCAACGACCATGGTCACGGCGCTCTGCTGGTCGAGTTCCGGCACCGCCGTAACCCAGGGTGGACCGAGCGTGCGGGCGAGGCCCGCGACCGTCCGCTGGTGCTCGGAGCCGTTGAACAGCTCGAGGGCCCGCTCCACCTTGGCGCCATCGGTGGTGGGCACGGCACGCACGTGGCGGGGGTCCTTGGGCCGCGAGCGGGGCGGCGGTGGGGGCAGGTGCTGGACCTCCTCGACCGCCGGCTCTCCGTTGCCGCCGAACCCGGGAGCCTGCTCCATCTCGAGGGGCTCCGGCGGCGGCCCGGCCTCGCGACGGCGGCGCAGACGTCCCAGCAGCGGACGGCGCGGCTCGGCGCGTGGAGCCCCGCGGGGAAGCTCGCTGGCGGCGGACTCGCGAATCCAGCCGTGGTGCTCGGCCCGGGAGAAGCAGAGCTCGCATACGGCGTGCCGCTCACCTCCCGGGGCGACGAACGGCTCGGTCCGCTCACCCTTCAGGATCGTGCGGCCGCAGACATCGCAGGTCACGTTCTCGTGGACGGGTCGGAGCTCCTTGTGCACGGAGTCCGATGATAGGGCCACCCACGGCCCTGCCCAGTGGGACAGACGTCCAGGCGGGCTACGCCTTGACCGCCTCGCCCTCCTCCTGGGCCTGCTGGACCACCTGCTGGGCGAGGTGGCCGGGGACCTCCTCGTAGCGGGCGAGCTCCATCGAGTACTCGCCGCGGCCGCCCGTGATCGCGCGCAGGTCCGGTGCGTAGCTCAGGATCTCGGCCATGGGGACTTCGGCCTTGATCTCGGTCAGCGCGCCCTTCGGCTCCATCCCGAGCGGCCGCCCGCGACGCGAGTTGAGATCGCCGATCACGTCCCCCACCACGTCCTCGGGCACCAGGACGCTGATCGTCATGATCGGTTCCATCAGCACCGGCTGGGCGTTCCCCATGGCGTCCTTGAACGCCATCGAGCCCGCCACCTTGAACGCCATCTCCGATGAGTCGACCGAATGGTGCTGGCCGTCATATAGCCGCACCTTCAGGTCCTTCACCGGATAGCCCGCGACAACGCCCGCCCGCATCGCTTCCTGGACCCCCTTCTCCACGGCTGGGATGAACCCGCCGGGTATCACGCCGCCCTTGATCGCGTTCTCGAACTCGAAGCCGGCGCCCTGCGCGAGCGGCTCGATCTCGATGTGGCAGTCGGCGAACTGGCCGCGGCCGCCCGTCTGCTTCTTGTAGCGGGCGTGTGCCCTGGCGCTGGCCTTGATCGTCTCGAGGTATGGCACGCGCGGCGGCTTGAGGGTCACCTCGGCGCCGAAGCGCTCCTTCATCCGGTCGACGATCACCTCCACGTGCACCTGCGTCAGCCCGGCGACGATCTGCTCGCCGGTCTGGTCGTCGCGGTGCACGTCGATGGTG
>Ga0126312_10000571_pt1 | contig 22480 bp, 23 predicted proteins | sample Plot104A_FD_92537 | JGI IMG/M metagenome (GOLD analysis project Ga0126312, IMG submission 92537) | Serpentine soil microbial communities from UC McLaughlin Reserve, CA, USA - Plot104A | ecosystem: Environmental > Terrestrial > Soil > Grasslands | place: USA: UC McLaughlin Reserve, Lake County...
AGCGCGCCTTCTTCGAGGTTGGGGAGACAGAGGTCAACGCCCCGGGTCCACTCGAGGAAGCGGCAGGGGCCTATCTCTTCGAGCATCGGGACGGAGGAGGGGTCAACGGAGACGATCATCCCGGCCTCACGCGCCAGGCGCAGGGCTCTAAAGGCGGCCTCCCTGCGGCTTCCGCCGGAGAGGGTGTATCCAGAGAGGTGAAGGTGTCCTCCGCTGAAGAGCGTCTCGGGCAGGTCATCGGGGCCGAGGGCCTCACCGGCGCCGCGGTCGGTGATCATGGTCCGCTCCCCGGCCCCGTCGACGAGCACGAAGACCTTGCCCGTCGCCAGCGAGGGGTCCCTGACGAGGTGCGGCGTAACGCCGGCCTCCTCGAGCTCCGCCGCGAGCGCTTCGCCGATGATGTCCTCGCCGATCCTACCTACGAAGTGCGTCTCGACGCCGAGGGAGGCGAGCCAGGCGGCGGCGTTGGCGCCCGAGCCGCCGGCGGCGGCCCGTATCCGCGTGAAGGTGTCGGTCCCGAAGGCGACGGGACCCTCGATCCTGGCGAGCAGGTCGTAGATCAGGTCCCCCACCACTATAACGCGCGGAGCCACCTCTCAGGACCGCTCGCCGAGAGCTGCGAGCGCCACGGCGACGCGGGCAGCCAGGCTGGCATTGCGCACTATTATCTTCTTGTTCAATTCTAGGCTCTCGCCCTTCGTCTCTTCCCTTAGATGGTCGAGCAGATAAGGCGTCACCTCTTTGCCGCGCACGCCCCTGCGCTCGAGCTCCACTATTCCCGCGCGCAGCGCACGGTCGTGGAGGTCGGGGTCGAGCTGCTCCTCTTCGGGGATGGGGTTGGCGACGACAAGCCCCGAACGCCCGAGGCCGAGGTCGGGCAGAGCCTGGATCAGGCGCGCCACCTCACCCTCGCTCTCCACGGACCAGTCGAGCGTGCTACCCGAATCCGTGAGGTAGAAGCCGGGGAAGCTGCAGGTGCGGAAGCCGACGACGGGCACTCCGAGGGTCTCGAGGCTCTCGAGGGTCGCCGGAACGTCGAGGATGGACTTGACCCCCGAGCAGACCACGGCGACGGGCGTGCTCGCGAGCGCCGCGAGGTCCGCGGAGACGTCCCATGACTCGCGCGCCCCGCGGTGCACACCGCCGAGGCCGCCCGTGGCGAAGAGCCTTATCCCGGCGAGGGCAGCGAGGTGCGCGGTGGCTGCTACCGTCGTCGCCCCGTGGCTCGCTTTCACGGCGGCTACGGCGAGGTCTCGCGCCGAGAGCTTGGGGATGTTATCCGCGGTCGCCAGCAGTTCGAGGTCTTCGGCCTCGAGCCCGACCTTGGCCACCCCGCCGACGACGCCGACGGTGGCCGGCACGGCGCCCTCGGCGCGCACCGCCCGCTCGGTCTCTCGCGCCACCGAGAGGTTGTCCGGGCGGGGCAGGCCGTGGGAGATCAGGGTCGACTCCAGGGCGACCACGGGGGCTCCCCTCTCGATGGCCTCCGAGACCTCGGCCCTTATCTGCAAGCCGGCCCCTCCGCTAGTTAATGACTATGCCGCTGGCTCGACGCAGTGCGGGTCGTTGTTCTGCGGGCTGTTGACGTATCGGCTCACGGGGTAGGCCTCCATCTCGTCCTCGGGGTAGGGCTCGAGGAGGGCGAGGAGCTCCTCCTTCTCGGCCTCGGGATCGAGCCAGGCTTCGCGGGAGCCAGCGGGGAGGATGACGGGCATCCGGTCGTGGATCTCCGACGCGAGGGCGTTGGGCCTCGTGGTGAGGATCGCGCACGAGCGGACCTCGGGGCCGCCTTCTTCCCTCCAGCTCTCCCAGAGCCCGGCGAAGGCGAAGGGCCTTCCCTCCTTCATGTGGATGTAGTAGGGCTGCTTTGTGCCGTTAGTGCGCTTCCACTCGTAGAACCCGTCGGCGGGGATCAGACACCGCCGCTCGCGGAAGGCCCTGCGGAACGAGGGCTTCTCGTGGGCCGTCTCGGCGCGGGCGTTGATCATGCGCGAGCCTATCTGCGGGTCGTCAGCCCACGGCGGGATGAGACCCCACCTGAGCACCTCGAGCCGCCTATGCCCGTTCTCCGCAAGGACCGCTGCTACCCCCTGGGTCGGCGCGACGTTGTAGTTGGGCGGAAGGTCAACTGAAGAGTCCTCGAGACCGAACTCCTTGGCCAACTTCTCCACCGGGGTCCTGAGCGTATACCTGCCGCACATATCTCATCCTCCGAACGCGGGACTTCTTGTGTAATTGTACCCTTAGTCATGCCCCTTCCCATCCACCAACTCGGCGCGGCTCCGATGACATAATGGCTGCGGGCCGAGGTTGTCTGGCGGCGAGCGCTGGAGGGAAGGCAAGAGCCGTGGACCTTCTTACAAGGGTTTACGACAGGGAGAACGAGATCATCAGGGCCGGCATGGTGCACCTGCTCTCAGGGGTGTTGCCGCTCTACGTGATCAACGAGTTCCCCAAGTCCGGCGGAACCTGGGTAGGGCAGATGCTGGGTCGGACCCTTGGGGTGCCGTTTCCGAGGAACCGCCTGCCCGTGCTGCGGACCTCGATCATGCACGGGCACTACCTGAGGCCGTGGGGGATAGCTAACGTCGTAGTCGTCTGGCGTGACGGGAGGGACGTGATGGTCTCCTGGTACCACCAGCAGCTGATACCGCACCAGTGGAACGAGGGCCAGGTGAGGAGATCCCGCAGGGAGCTGCCGCTCGCGGACTACGGCGACGTCTACGGGAACCTGCCGGCCTTTATAGAGTACGCGTTCAGCAGGCCGCACTCACCGCGCTTTTCATGGGCGGACTTCGCGCGCCGCTGGCACGGTCGCAAGGGTGCGGTCCACGTCCGTTACGAGGACCTGCGCCAGGACACCCCGGGCGAGCTGCGCAGGATCGTTCGCGGCTTGAGGGGCGAGGGGTTGGGCCTCGAGGAGGCTACCGCGATAGCCGAGGAGTTCTCCTTCGAGCGCCAGGCTGGTAGGAGGGCTGGTGAGGAGGACAAGGGAAGCTTTCTGCGCAAGGGCGTGGTAGGGGACTGGCGCAACCACTTCAGCCGCGAGGCCAGAGAGACCTTCGACAGGTATGCCGGGCAGGAGTTGATCCTCCTCGGCTACGAGCGGGACAGGAGGTGGATAGCGGAGGTGCCGCCATCTGATCCCGGTGTTTGAGCCTCTTGCTGGAGAGGAGCCAGGCGACTAGCGGACACTCCCGAGCTCTTCGGCTTCACTCGCCGCGGGAAGGCCGAGCACCTCGCGGTATACGGCCTCTATCTGCTGCACCATGGTCTCGTGGCTGTACAGGGAGGCTGCGCGCCTGCGGCCGGCCTCGCCGAGACGACGGGCGCGTGCGGAGTCGCGCAGCAGGCTGATGAGCGCTTCGGCTATAGCGCCGGGGTCGCCGGGTGGGACCAGCAACCCATCTCTGCCATGGAGTACCTGATCCGGAATCCCACCGACGGCGCTCGCGATGATTGGAATCCCGGCAGACATAGCCTCGAGGGTAACCAGCGGCGAACCCTCCGTGAGCGAGGGAACGACCAGTACATCGAGTGAGCCCATCACCGCAGATGCGTCCGGCCGGAACCCTAGGAAGTGGAGGCGGTCTCCCAGGCCGAGGTCCTCCGCCAGAGCTGCCAGCTCCTCTCGGAGGGGACCGTCCCCCACGATCACGAAGCGCGCCATGGGAAAGAGCGGCGCGATGCGGGCCGCGGCGTCCAGGAAGCTCTCTATACCTTTCTCGGGCTGGAGCCTCGCTACGGTGCCAACCAGCGAGCTCTCGCGCAGCCCCGGCGGGAGCGAGTCGGGGCGTGGCTCAGGGGGTGATGTAACGGCGTTGGGGACGATGGTGATGAGATCGGGGTGGACGCCGTCGCGCTCGAGCAGACGCCTGCGGATCGAGGCTGAGACTGCGATCAGGCGCTCTACCCGCCGGTAGACCCACCGGCTGACCCAGCGCGCGCGCCAGCCCTGCCAGGTTCCCTCGGTGTGCTCTGTTATCACCAGGGGCAGGCCGGTTCCGAGCGCGGCGAGTGCGGCGGCGGCGGCGCTGGCGTAGATGTGCGCGTGCACCAGGTCGAAGCGCTCGCCTCTGATGAGCCGCCCGAGCCTCAGGGCGTAGCGCGGGCTGACGCGCCGCTTGACCAGCCGCCCCATCAGCGGCCTTACCGGTACACCGGCTTCTTCCAACAGGCTCGCGAGCTCGCCGGCTACGGAGCACGCGACGACCACCTCGTAGCCCCTGCGCCCTAGCGTAACCGCGAGGCCTACGACCTGCCGCTCGGCGCCTCCGACCTGCAGCGAGTCCACGACGAGGAGGAGCCTGGTGGGGCGGTGTCCCCTGCCACGGAAGGGAGATGTTCTCTCGCTGGATCCAGCCTTCACCGGTGTCCTCTGTGGGCGTTGGGGGTCTCGACGGGCTCCGGCGCCGGTCGGGGATTCTGGGGCTCGCGGATGGCGTTCTGCCAGTGGTCGAGGGCGTTCTGGTAGAAGATCATGTTCCGGTACTCCTCGCGCGCGGGGCTGCCCTCACCCACGATGTGCCCGAGCGTCGTCGCCGTCTCGAAGAGCCCGAGCTGTGGCTGGAGGTAGGACTCGCGGTACTCCTCAGGCGATACCGGCCAAAAGGTGTCGGTGCCGTACAGGAGCATCTGGGGCGGCAAGGTGTCGATGCAGTGGCGCCAGACCTCGAGCTGCCAGTCGGTAGGGGGTCCGAAGGAGAGGTCCACCCTCAGATCCCAGTCCACGGGATCCTGGCCGAAGACCCCCGTCGTCACGCTCATCACCGCGACGCCCTCGTCATGCCAGGGCCATCCCACGTGCGCGAGGTGACCCTTGAACCCCGGAGCCTGGCGGACCGCCTCGAAGTAGGCAGGGCGGCAGTAGGTGCTCTGGCGCCCATCGTAGAAGATGCCGGAGTGAAAGGCAGTGTACATGCCAAGCTCCGCTAGCGTGCGCCACAGCCGGGTCAGCGCCGGGTCGTGCGGGTACCAGCGGGTAGGGACCAGCTCACCGGCGCCCCTCAGGCCCAGCTCGTGATAGCAGCGTCCTGCTTCCTCGATCATGAGGTCTACCGCCTTATCGAGGTCGCCATCGGCGAGGTCGGGAATCGGGTTCAGGGTACAGAAACCGAGCAGCCTATCCGGGGCGTTGCTGCAGATGTCTGCGCAGTAGTCGTTGTGGGCGCGTATGTCGTCCAGGCTGTCGCTGGTGAGCTCGTGGGCCCGCACGTCGAGCATGGGGGCGAAGACGAAGGCCTTCTCGACGCCGCAGGAGTCCATGCACTCGAGGATCTCCTCGACGCTCTCCTGTCCGGTCAGGTGAGTGTGCGCGTCCAGGATCCTATCCAGGTTGTAGGTTACGGGGACGGCCCGTCGGGTCCCCCCATCATCGGTCATGCCGCGCTCCTCCCAACCCTGGTTCCCAGCTTGTACAGATACCCTTCGCCGGCGGGCGAGAAACCCAAGCGCCCACCTTCGGTCTTCGAGTTAATTTACGCATTTGAGGGTAAGAGCGGGTAAGTCAGGGTTTATGGTGCGATAGGAGGAACGATAGATGGCCGAGATAGGATACGTACTCTCGAGCGAAGAAAACTCCCCCAACGACCTCGTCCGCAACGCGGGGCGGGCCGAGGAGGTGGGGTTCACCACGGCCTGGGTCACGGACCACTACCACCCCTGGATCGACGCCCAGGGCCAGAGCCCGTTCGTGTGGTCTGTGATCGGGGGTGTAGCCGCAACGACCGAGCGAATACGGCTCGGCACAGGCGTGACCTGCCCCACCATCCGCATTCACCCCGCTATCATCGCCCAGGCCACCGCTACCTCTGCGGCGATGCTGGAGGGGCGCTTCTGGTTCGGTATCGGCACGGGCGAGAACCTCAACGAGCACGTACTCGGCGATAACTGGCCCCCCACCGACGTCCGCCTGGAGATGCTCGAGGAGGCCGTGCAAGTGATCCGGCTTCTCTGGGAGGGCGGCAACAAGCGCCACTACGGCAAGTACTACACCGTCGAGAACGCCCGCCTCTACACCCTGCCAGACGCACCACCGCCGATCTACATGTCCGCCTTCGGTCCCAAGTCCATAGAGGTAGCGGCCAGGATAGCTGACGGCTACGTCGGCACGGCGCCCGAGCCGGACCTCCTGAGCTCTTTCAGCGAGAACACCGGCGATGACAAGCCCAAGCTCGGCGAGATGAAGGTCTGCTGGCACGAGGACGAATCAGAGGCCAGGCGTACGATCCACAGGCTGTGGCCCAACATGGGGCTGCCAGGCGAGCTGGCCCAGGAGCTCGCTACCCCCAAGCACTTCGAGCAAGCCTCTTCCCTCGTCACAGAGGAGATGGTCGCCGACACGCCCCCCTGCGGCCCAGATCCCGAGCCCTACCTGGAGTCGATCCGCCAGTACGAGGAGGCCGGGTACGATGAGATCTACATCCACCAGATCGGCTTCGACCAGGAAGGATTCCTCGGGTTCTTCGAGAGGGAGATAATGCCGGAAGTAGGCAACAGGCAATAGGTATCGAGCTGTAGGCAGCAGCAAGACCTGTAAGGGCGGTTCGCGAACCGCCCCCACCACCTGTTACCTGAGACCTGACGCCTCAGTCTCGGCGGACGCTCTCGAGCAGCTCTATTACTTCTTCATCCGAGGTTTGCGAGAAGTCCCTGTACCAGAATCCTATGGCCCCGAGGTCGGCGGGCTTCTCGAGGCAGACCATCTCGTCCACCTCGGGGCTCAGCAGCTCGGCCGTCTGGGCTGCGCACACCGGCGCTGCGAGGACGAGGCGCCGCGGCTGCATGCGGCGGAGGGCCTTTATGGCGGCCCGGGCGGTCACGCCGGTAGCGAGGCCGTCGTCCACAAGGATCACGGTCCTGTCCCTGACCGATGGCTCGGGGAGGGTGCCCCTGAAGAGGCGCATCCTGCGCTCGACCTCGTCCGTCTCCCTCTCCGTCACCCCCTCGACGTACTCCTCCGGGATACCCAGCCGCCTGACGACGTCCTCGTTGAGGATGCGTACCCCGCCTGGGGCTACGGCGCCGATGCCGAACTCGGGCTGGCCCGGCGCCCCGAGCTTGCGCGCTACGAAGACCTCGAGCGGCACCCCGAGGGAGCGCGAGATCTCGTACCCCACGGGGACCCCTCCGCGCGGGAGGGCGAAGACGACGGGCCACTCGCCGCCAAACCGGGACAACTGCTCAGCGAGCTTGCGTCCTGCGTCCCTCCTGTCCCAGAAGGGTGGCGATCCGTGCAACATCCTCAGCGCCCTCCTCAACGCGCCATCTCAGCCCTTGACCACGATCAGGGGCCTCAGGCGCGCTACCTTGCGGCCGATCCCAGCCCCGTGCGTCGCCTCGATGACGTCGGCTGCGTCCTTGTAGGCCTCTGGCATCTCCTCGTCGACGGTGGCCCTGCCCGCTGCCCGCACCAGTATCCCCCTATCCTCCATCTCCCGCACGAGGTCGCGACCCTTCGCCGCCTTCCTCGCCCGCCTGCGGCTCATCTTACGTCCCGCGCCGTGGGCGCTGGACCCGAAGGTCTCGGTCATGGCCCCCTCCGTGCCGGCGAGCACGAAGGAGTACCTTCCCATGTCCCCTGGGACGAGGACCGGCTGGCCCACGGGGCGAAACCCCTCTGGCAGCTCCTCTTCTCCGGGACCGAACGCCCTCGTGGCCCCCTTGCGGTGGACCAGAACCCTCCTGCCCCCGTGCTCCTCGAACTTGGCGTTGTTGTGCGCGAGGTCGTAGAGCAGGTCGAGGCGCTCCTCCCCTGAGCCGAACCCAGCCGAAGCGAAAGCCTCCCTCGTGAAGTGGGTGATGAGTTGGCGGTTGGCGAAGGCAAAGTTGGCGGCGGCTGACATCGCCCCCAGGTACTCCCGGCCTTCCTCGCTCTCTATGGGGGCGGCGGCGAGCTGCCTGTCTACCAGCTCGATGCCGTAGCCAGGGGCAGCCTGGAGGAATCGCTCGACGTACTCCTGGCAGACCTGGTGCCCGAGACCCCTCGAGCCGGAGTGGATCAGTACGGTGATAGAGCCCTCGGACAAACCGTAAGCCCCCGTGGCCTCCTCGTCGTAGATCTCATCTACGTACTGCACCTCGAGGAAGTGGTTGCCCGAGCCAAGAGTGCCTAGCTGGGGGAGGCCCCGCTCGTAGGCCCTCTCGGAGATAGCTCCCGGGTCCGCGCCCGCGAGGCGCCCGCCCGACTCTATGTGCTCCAGGTCCTCAGCGTACCCGTACCCCTTCTCGACCAGCGGGGCTGCCCCCTCGACGAGGACCTCAGCGATATCCTCCCGGCTCAGGCTGAAGTCCTTGCGTCCCTTGCCCATCCCCGAGGGAATCTTCTCGTAGAGCGTGTCCGCCAGGCGGCTCTTGTGCCGCTCCAACTCCTCCCTCTCGATCCCCGAGGTCAGGAGCCTTACCCCGCAGTTGATATCAAAACCTATTCCGCCGGGGCTGACCACGCCGCCCCTCTCGGGGTCGAAGGCCGCGACCCCGCCTATGGGGAAACCGTAACCCCAGTGGATGTCCGGCATGGTCAGCGCAGGCTCGACTATCCCCGGCAGCGTAGCGACGTTCTGGAGCTGGCGCAGGGAGGCGTAGTCCTCTGTTGCGAGGTCGGACAGGATCTTCTCCGAGGCGTAGAACGCGGCGTCTACCTCCATCCTCCCCTCGCAGGGGAGGCGGTACTTGTACCTGCCGAGCCTCTCGAAGTTCATCTCCCTCTCTCCAGGTTCAGACGTCGAGTATTACCCGCGCGCGCCAGCCCTCTCCCTCGCGCTTTACATCCAACCCGTGGAACGTCGCGCTCTTGATCTCACCCTGCCACCCGTACTCTTCGAGCAGGAGAGGAGCGCCGGTGAGGCGAGCCTCGAGCGCGTAGCCCTTCTCTCCGGTCTCCTGTATCCAGATACGCGCTCCTACGGGGACGAAGCCCGAGTCCTGGATCAGGTACGCAAGCTCGTTGAGCCAGCGCACGAGGAGGGTCTCGCGGTCCGGGGCGGAGAGCCTGACCACGCGGTCCTCTCCCCCCTCGTCGGGTGGACGTTCGAATACGACCATGAGCAGCGCCAGACGGGCCTCATCGAAGAGCCCTTCGAGAGTCGAGGTTCTCAACTCGAACCCCACATCGGCGGTGTGATCCAGCATCTCTATCATGGTGCCGCGAATAGACCCTACCAGCTTAGCAGCACCGCAGGCCGTGCGCCCGGACGATGCTCCTTGATCCCTCCGCGAGAAACTGGAATCCTTACCCAAGGGCCAATGCCGAGAGGAGAGCGCTGGATGAGAGAATACGAGGCCGTCCTCCAGAACCAGCCGGTGGACGTGAGCCGGGAGTTCGCCAGACAGCAGAACCACTTCTTCATAGGCTCGAAAGTCCTGGGGTTCGACCCGGACAGCGCTACCGGCAATATCCTCTGGGAGGGCCGCGCGCTGAAGCAGCGAGTCTCATACCATCAGCTCACCCTCCAGTTCGAGGACTACAGGATCTGGGAGGACCTGCCGCCGGGGGAGTACGAGGACGACCAGGACTTCGCTTTCTCCGTCTCATTCGTTACCCCGAGGACGGTGCGCCTCAGGGTCGCGGCCCGGCCCGGCGGTCTCCCCGACGAATCCTCGCTCATGCTCGACGGAGACCCGCCCACCGACGACCCCTGGAAGACGAGCGACGATGGGTCGTCCGCCGTCTACGAGGGCGGGCACGGGTCCGTGAGCATCACCAGAGACCCTGTCCGCTTCGAGTTCAGGGACGCCTCGGGAAGGCTCCTTACCCGCACCTGGAACCTCTCGGACACCAAGGGCGTGGTCAACTCGATGCCGACGCCCTTCTCTTTCGTGCGCAACGCCTCGAATTTGCACAGGCACATCGCTGCGAGCTTCAAGCTCTCACCTGGCGAGAAGCTCTTCGGCGGAGGGGAGTCGTTCACGAGGCTGGACAAGCGCGGCCAGAGGATGGTGCTCTGGACCTACGACGCTTACAGCGCGCAGACATCCAACATGTACAAGCCCGTACCTTTCTTCTTTAGCAGCCGCGGCTACGGCATGTTCGTTCACACGAGCGCCCCGCTCACGCTCGACCTCGGCGGCTCGTATGGCGAGGCGGCGGTGATCTACCTCGGAGACGACGGGCTCGACCTTTTCTTCTTCTTCGGGTCCCCGAGGGAGATCCTCTCCGAGTACACCGCCCTCACCGGGCGCGCTCCCCTCCCTCCCCTCTGGACGTTCGGGCTCTGGATGGGACGCGAGACCTATTACTCAGAAAAAGAGGTCAGGGACGTCGCGAAGAAGCTCCGACAGTACGAGATCCCCTCCGACGTGATCCACCTCGACACCGGCTGGACGGAGGTACCCCACCGCTGCGACTTCGAGTTCTCGAGAACGCGCTTCGACGACCCCGCCAGGATGCTCTCCGACCTGAGGGACGAAGGGTTCAGGATCAGCCTCTGGCAGCTCCCCTACTTCAACCCCAACAACGAGCTGCACAAGGAAGCCATCGAAAAGGGGTACGCCATCCTGAGCGGCAACGGCAAGTCCCCCATCGACGACGCCGTCATAGACCTGAGCAACCCCGAGGCCGTGAGGTGGTACAAGGGGAAGTTGGCCAACCTCCTCGAGCTTGGTGCCGGCATCTTCACAGCGGACTTCGGCGAGGCCGCGCCCCTGTCCGGGATCTACCACGCACAGGCCAGCCACTTCCTGGAGCACAACCTCTATCCCTTGCGCTACAACAAAGCCGTAGCCGAGGTTACGCACGAGATCACGGGCAACGGCGCCACCTACGCCCGCAGCGCCTGGGCGGGCAGCCAGCGCTACCCGCTGCACTGGGGCGGCGACGCCGAGCCGACGGACGGCGCGATGGCGAGCACCCTGCGCGGCGGTCTCTCCCTCGGGTTGTGCGGCTTCTCCTTCTGGAGCCACTTTATAGGGGGGTTCTCGGCCAGGAGCCCAGCCGAGCTCTACCGCCGGTGGCTTGGCTTCGGCGTGCTCTGCTCGCACAGCCGCTGTCACGGCGCGCCCCCGAGGGAGCCGTGGGAGTACGGCGAGGAGTTCACGCGAGACTTCAGGCGCATAGTGGAGTTCCGCTACAGGCTCATGCCCTACGTCTACGCCCAGGCTGCCCTGGCCTCCCAAAACGGCCACCCTATGCTGCGCACCCTGTTCTTCGAGTACCCCGAGGACCCTACCTCCTGGTTTATAGAGGACGAGTACCTCTTCGGCACAGATTTGCTCGTAGCGCCGCTCCTGGAAGATTCGCCACAGCGCAGCGTCTACCTGCCGCCAGGGACCTGGACCGACTACCAGACCGGCGAGACCTACCAGGGCTCCCGCTGGTACGGAATCTCCGCGGGAGAGATCCCCGCCGTCGTGCTTGCGAGGGAGGGCGCTGCAATCCCGCACATCCGGCTCGCGCAGTGCACAGAGTGGATGGACTGGAGTGAGATAGAGCTCCTCGTATACGGCACCTCCGCGGCCGAGGGACTGTTCTGCCTCCCGGAAGAGGGAGCGCTGCACACCCTGCGCCTGGAGCGCGAGGAGGATGGTTTCGCGCTCGAGGACGACCCGCTCGAAGGCAGGGTGGAGTGGACCGTGCGCGCGGCCGGTCGGGTACGAGATGCCTGAGAGGGTAGGCTTCGCGGGGCTCGGGATCATGGGCGCGGCCATGGCGGGCAACCTCTTGGAGGCAGGCCACGATCTTGTGGTCCATAACCGCACCAGGATCAAGGCAGAGCAACTTACGCAATACGGGGCGTTGGTCGCCGATTCGCCGAGGGAGGTGGCAGAGTTAAGCGACATTAGCATCACCATGCTACCCGGGCCGTCTGAGGTCGAGGAGGTAGTCGCCGGGGAGGGCGGCTTGTTGGAGGGAGCCAAAGAGGGCTCGCTCATCGTCGATATGAGCACCTCCTCACCGCCCCTCGCCCGGGAGCTGGCCCGCACCGCCAGAGAGAGGGGTGTGGGGATGCTAGACGCACCGGTCTCCGGCGGGGACGTAGGGGCCAGGAACGGGACACTCTCGATCATGGTCGGCGGAGAAGAGGACGACTTCGAGAGGGCGAGACCCCTCTTCGAGGTCATGGGCGAGACGGTAGTCCATGTAGGAGGGGACGGGGCCGGTCAGGTCGTCAAGGTTTGCAACCAGATAGTGGTTGCGCTGCTCATCGAGGCGGTAGCCGAGGCTCTGGTCTTGGCCTCGAAGGCCGGTGTAGCTCCCGATAGGGTTGTAGGGATGCTCTCCGGGGGTCTCGCCGCCAACAAGATCCTGGAGGTGAAGGGCGAGAAGCTCTTATCGCACGACTTCATCCCCGGAGGCAAGGTCGAGTATCATCGCAAGGACCTGGGAATAGCACTAGCCGCGGGCAGGGAGTACGGGGCGGCGCTCCCGGTCACGGCGCTCGTGGAGCAGATGTTCGGGGCATTGGTAGCCAAGGGAAGGAGCGACTGGGACCATTCGGCGCTACTCACCCTCCTCGAGGAGGGTTCCGTAGACGGGGCAAGGTGAGTGTCGCCGCTAGTTCGTCTCCGTCGAACCCCCGATCTCGCAGCCGGCTCAGCAGCGCCTCGAGGGTCTCGCCGCCCGCGTGCTCGGCGCCGATCCGCCGCCGCGGACGCCGACCTCGCTTGTTCACGAAACGGCCGGACCAGAACTCGTCTACTACGGCACGAGGATGCCGGGAGCGAGCAACGCTCGCGCAAAGGCGGCGCTTGGGTGGATCCCGGTGTGGCCTAGCTGGCGTCGGGGCTTCGAACGAGAGCTTGGAGACTCGGCCGCGCAGGCGGTGCCGGGTCGCCCATCGTGAGACGCGGCCAGCAGGGTAGAGAGGGAATCTTGCGATCGGTGGACGCGCCCTGCGTGAGGATCGGCAAGGAGCCCCGGACCGCCGAAGCTGCGACGGCTGTGGACAAGCGGATCTCAATTTGCTCACGAAATAACTTGCAAAGACTGACACAAGCTTCGATAAAAGCCGCGGGCTTCTTCCAGTATGAGAACGAGAGACACGAGAAGAGAGCACCGGAACAGCATACGCAAGGAAGGACGTACACACCAGGCCAAGGAGAATGGAGATGTCAGGCGATAGTACTCGTGCTATCGGTAGGGCTTCGCTGTTTGTCTGGCAGATCTCGTCGGATCAGGAAGAGCCCTGGCGGCGATTCTTGCAGGAGCTTTCGGGTTCGCGCCTTGAAGAGTACGCGAAATCGAGGCGACGTCTGGGCATCTTTGCAGAGTCCGTGTGGTTTGCACCGAAGCCTTCCGGTGGAGGGACAGCGGTCGTTTTCCTGGAAGCCGAAGACCCCGAGCGGGCGCTGCGCGAGTTGGTCGCTGAGCTTGCTGCGTCGGAGACCCCTTTCGACTCTTGGCTCAGAAGGGAGATGCACGAGCTCTTCGGTTGCGATTTCGCACAGTTGCCGCGCCCAGCAAGAGGCGAACTCCTTTTCGCTTGGCGGGCGGCGGTCGAGGAGGAGAAGGAGGAACCATCGTAGGTGGCGTGGCCCGTCGCCCACTTTGTCGAAGACAGGACGCGTAAAGCAAAAGAGAAGGTGAGGTTGGAGGGAGAGGTGTGAGGTGAGCGCGAAGTACCCTCCGGGGAGATCGAGGTGCAGGAGCGTGCCGGCGGGCGCTCGATGGCAGAGCGAGTAGGCGAGGAAACCCGCGAGAGGCTGCGCCGCATTGACTGGAAGCGACACTTGCCTTAACGGGTATGGCAGCGTATTGTGGGCGTGGTGGCATTGGGGCTGTGCACCGAATAGGTGGAGGGACAATGGAGAGCAGGGCCATGCTGGTTAGACACCCGATACCCTTATGCAATAGTACAAGGAGATGAAAGCTATGGCTGAGTTCGTAGCGGTGGGCAGAGCGGACGATCTGAGGGAGGGTGACATGCGGGCGCTTGATGTTAAGGATACCAAGATCGCCGTGGCAAACGTCGGCGGCACGTTTTACGCGTTCGGCGACACCTGCACACACATGGAGTGTTCGTTAGCGGAGGGAGACCTAGAGGAGACGACCGTAACCTGTCCCTGCCATGGCTCCGAATTCGACGTGACTAGCGGGGAGGTGCTTGCGCGTCCTGCTAGAGAACCTGTCGGCTCTTACGAGGTGCGGGTGGTGGGCGAAAACTTAGAGATCAAAATCTAATGCCCGAAACGCTAATGATCGTCGGTGCCAACCTTACGGGGGGAGAGGCGGTGGCTACCCTCCGTCAGGAAGGCTTCGACGGGAGGGTGGTCCTGATCGGGGCAGAGCCACGCGCGCCGTACGAGCGACCGCCGCTCTCCAAAGAATACCTACGCGGCGAGTCCTCTTTCGAGCAGGCGTTGGTCCGAGCGCCCGACTACTACTACGAGAACGCCATCGAAACCCACTTCGGGGTCCGGGCTACGCGGGTCTACGCTGCCGAGAAGGTGGTCGAGCTCGAGGGCGGGGAGCGCGTGTCTTATGACAAGCTTCTAATCGCCACTGGCGGCAGGAACCGGCGTTTTCCCATCCCGGGCCTGGACCTGCAGGGTGTCTACGACCTGCGCACGGTGGACGACTGCGATCGCATCCGTGCAGAGAGCACTCCTGGGCGGAGAGCGGTGGTAGTGGGGATGGGCTTTATCGGTTCGGAGGTAGCGGCGTCGCTCCGGCAACTGGGCGTGGATGTCGTCGTCGTAGAACGTGACCCAGTACCGCTGCGTCGGGTTCTTGGCGAAGAGGTCGGCCGGGTGATGGAAGGGATTCACAGGGATCATGGGGCGACGCTTGTCTTCGAGGACACTGTGGCCGCACTTGAGGGCGAGGGGGGCCGCGTAGGGCGGGTTAGGACGGGGCACGGACGGCTCATCGAGTGCGACTTCGTGGTGATGGGGCTCGGCATCGAACCGGTCACGGAGCTTCTTGCCGACACCGGCGCAGAGATCGACAACGGCATCGTGGTCGATGAATATTGCCGCACGAGCGTAGAGGGGATCTACGCGGCCGGCGACGTAGCCAACCACTACCATCCGGTGTTCGGCCGAAGGATCCGCGTGGAGCATTGGCAGAACGCGCTGAAGCAGGGCCCGGCCGCGGCCCGGAGCATGCTGGGCAAGGGAGATCGTTACGAGGAGATCCCCTGGTTTTGGTCCGACCAGTACGATGCTAACCTACAGTACGCGGGGTACCACACGGAGTGGGATGAGCTGGTCGTGCGAGGCAGCATGGAAGAGCGAAACTTCGTGGCATTCTATCGAAAGGGCGGGCGAGTACTGGCGGCCGTGGCGGTCAACCGGGGAAAGGAGCTGCGTCGCTCGATGCGGCTGATCAAAGCTCAACGTCCGGTCGACGCGACCAAGCTTCAGGACCCCGACGTCGACTTACGCACGCTTGTAGAAGCGGCGGATGGGCGTTGATGGACCTCCGGTTATACGCCCTCGAAGCGAGCAGGGAGTACGGGGCACCCTTGCCGGCCACGGCGATGGTGTGCCAGTTGTTCCAGGCCCTGACGACCAGGGGCAGGGGAGGCCACGATCACTCGTCGCTGCTAGCCCTGATCGAAGACCTTTCCTGAGAGAAGCTACAGGCAAGACCTGTAAGGGCGGTTCGCGAACCGCCCCAACTACCTGAAACCTGATGCCTTTAGGAGCCTTCCTTTACTTCGGTTATCTCGTCCGCGACCAGGCCGTGCGCCTCGCGGTGGACGGCTTCCGCCGCTTCCTTATCAGGGGCTTCGGCAAGGCACCACACTTCGCCGGTGTCCTCGTTGAACCAGTACCTGTGGTACTTGACCCCGTACTCATCCTGGATCTCCATGTCCTTCTTGTGGGCATCGGCCACCGCCTCCGCGGTCAACCCTTCCACGCCCTTGTGGTGGTCCATGAACAGTGGCAAAGCTCTATACTTCCTCTCCCCGCCTTCCCCAAGGCGGAACAGTACCGATGAGTATGATCGCACGAATTTCAACAATGGATCAAGTACGTTAGCTGGCCCATTACTTGCAGGAGCGGGGTTTGCGTAGCGGCGTGACCTGTAAAAAGTTGGTAGATTCTCTGCGTTGTGTGCTTCGACCCGTAGATATGGCGGGCTCACGAGCGTAGCATACCGGTAGCCGGGTACTCGCTGCATGTTCTCTCTCCAAGGGCACCCGGCTTGTGTATGTGTCCTGCTGGCGGTCTACGCGGTCTCGCCGAGGAAGGACAGGAGCCTCGTTTTGTACCCGGGGTTGGCGTAGGCTGCGACGTGTGCGTAACCTTTGATCTCCCAGAAGGTCGCGGCGGGATGGGCTGCGGCGAGAGCCTCGGCGTGCCCGAAGGGGATCACCGCGTCGTCGCGGGAGTGGATGATCATTACAGGAACCCCTTCGGTGTAGAGTTGCCGGGCTCCCTCGACCGGCCGCACCGCGCGGTAATCTATGCCGAGCAGGAACCTGCCCATCAGGAGGATGGCCGGGACGAAGTAGGCGGGCAGGCCGCTGACCTTGGGGAGCAGTTCACGCAGCAGCGGGGGCAGGTCGGCGTAGCCCGCCTCCTCGACGACGGCGGCAACACCGGTATGGGGGGCAGCCCGCAAGACCGCAGCGCCGCCGAGCGACCACCCGTGGAGTACCACGTCCCGTGGATCGAAGCCCCTCTCCTCGAGCCAGGCGAGAGCGCCTCGCGCGTCGCGCGGTTCTCTGTAGCCGGCTGTGATCCTTCCCCCTTCGGACCCGCCGTGGGCGCGCAGGTCGAGCATAAGCACGTTGAACCCTGCACCGTGGTAGACGAGGGCGGTCCGTATGACGTGGGGATCCGACCTGTCCCCGCCCCAGCCGTGAACGAGCACGGCGGCCCGCGAAGAGCCTTCCCTGGCTACCCACCAGGCGCTCAACGAGAGACCGTCGCTGCTACGAACGGCGACCTTCATGTAGTCCAGGCCAACCTGGGCCGGGGTGCGTTCGACAGGGTGGCGGACTGGAGAGCTCAGTCGGGCTGCGGCAAGGTACCCGATCGCGAGGTAAGCAAGGACCGAGCCCGCCGCGAGCCACGCCCGCATCCTATCCCAGGCTCTCCCAGAACGACGCAAGGCTCTTCCGGGCGGCCGCGACGGGCCGGGGCCCGCCCGTGTACTCCCAGGCTGCTTCCCGCGGCTTTCCCATACCGAGTATGGTAGCGGCGACGCCAGCGGTGAGGGCCCCCAGACTGTAGCCCCCCTCCAGGACGAGGGCTGGGGATGCGGCGCCTATCTCGCGTGCGAGGGCGGCGAGCGAGGCAGCGAAGCGTCCGAAGGCGGCGGACTCGAGGGCCATGCCGCCAAGGGGGTCCGAGGCGTGGGCGTCGTAGCCGGCGGAGATGAGGATCAGGGCCGGCCCGAACTCGCGCAACACGGGGAGAAAGACCTCCGTGAAGGCAGCCGCGTAGGCCTCTTCGCCAGATCCCGCGGGGAGGGGCACGTTCACGGTGAAGCCCCTCCCCTCTCGCTCCCCCACCTCCCCTATGCCACCGGTACCGGGGTAGAAGGGGCTCTGGTGCGCCGAGAGGTAGAGCACGTGCGGGTCGTCGTAGAAGAGGTCCTGGGTGCCGTTGCCGTGGTGTACGTCCCAATCGAGGATGGTTACCCGCTCGACCCCGCGTGCGCGGGCGTGCTCGGCGGCTACCGCGACGTGGTTGAGCAGACAGAACCCCATCCCCGTCGCCGCCCCTGCGTGGTGGCCCGGGGGGCGCACGATGGCGAAGGCAGGCTCGCCCGAGAGGGCGCTCTCGACCGCGCCGAGGGCCGCTCCGCTGGCCAGGCTGGCGGTCTCCCAGGAGTCCGCATCCATGGCCGTGTCCAGGCTGAGGTTGCCTCCCCCCGCAGCGGAGAGCTCCCTCAGGTACTCGAGGTAGGCGGGCGCGTGAACCCTCGCGAGGGCACCCTCGTCCGCCGGCTCGCACGAACGCCACTCCACCCGCGCGCCTGCCCGTTCCGCTTCTTCGGCTCCTGCCAAGGCGGCGGGGAACCTCCGCGGGGACTCCACGCCGGCCAGGTAGTTGACGTGCCGCTCCGAGGCGGGATCGCTGTAGACGTGCAATGGCCTCCTAACCAGAGCCAGGGTATCGCGAGCGCATTATCCCGGTCGCGCAGCGCCTCGGGCAAGCCGCGCCGTCAGCAGTCGGCGAACAGCAGTCAGTTCTTTGCTGGTGCTCGGGCCAAGAATCTATCTCCGAGCGGGTTTCGGTTCACAGGCTCAGTCGTTCTGAGCAATGCTTTATTCCCAACGTAATGTGCTCGCCGATATCCATCACGTGCTGTCAGCGCAACCACCAATCGATCACTACAATACCGTGCACAGACGCACCGACGGGAAAGGGAGTCTGACGTTGGAGACGCCGCACCTGGTGATCGACGGCTCGCAAACCAAGAGAAACATGGAGAAGATGGCGGGCATCGCGAGCGTGCGTGGCGTAAACCTGAGGCCCCACGTCAAGACTCACAAGATCCCCTCCATCGCCAAGCAGCAACTGGAGTCGGGGGCGACGGGGATCACCGTGGCCAAGGTCTCCGAGGCCGAGGTTATGGCCGGTGGCGGCATCGAAGACATCTTCATAGCGTACCCGCTTGTGACGGAGTCGAAGATCCGACGCGCCATCAACTTGATCAAAGGCGGGGTGAGCCTGATCCTCGGCGTGGACAGCCTGGAGGGAGCGAGGAGGCTCTCTGAGGTGGCGGCATCGGAGGCTAGCACCCTCGAGGTAAGGCTCGAGGTAGACACGGGGCTCCGCAGGACCGGCGTTGTTTACGGTGAGGCCGTGGGGTTGGCCGAGAGGATCTCACCGCTCGAGAACCTCAGCCTGAGCGGCATATATACCTACCGCGGGGCCGTCCTGCAGAGCGGCGCTCCGACCCTCGACCTCAAGAGAGCGGGCCTGGAAGAGGGAGAGCTCATGGTCTCTCTGGCCAGCGCGTTGAGGGTCAGGGGGATAGGGGTGGAGGACGTGAGCCTCGGGTCCACCCCTACGGCGGCATACGCCGGGGCGGTGGAGGGGGTGACGGAGATACGGCCAGGCACCTACGTCTTCTACGACAGGATGCAGGCGAAGCTGGGGGTCTGCTCGCTCGAGGAGTGCGCCGCGGCCGTGGTGGTGACCGTCGTGAGCAGGCCGTCGGAGGACCTCGCTGTGATCGACGGCGGGAGCAAGACCTTCGCCACCGACGTACAGCCGGGCACCAGGCCGCTCGAGCTCGAGGGGTTCGGGCACCTCGAGGGTCACCCGGGCGCCATCCTGGAGAGGCTAACCGAGGAACACGGGATGCTACGGGTGAGCGAGGATAGCGACCTCGGGGTTGGAGATGTCGTCCGTATCATCCCAAACCACATCTGCAGCACCGTGAACCTGCACGACCAGGTCTATCTTGTGGATGAGGATGGTGGCGTGGAGGAGCTGCGGGTCGAGGCCCGCGGGAAGGTCAGCTAGATCGGTCGCGTCAAAGGAGGAAGACATGAGAAGGACGGTAATGGCCGAGAAGGGACCGGCTCCCGCCGGCCCTTACTCCCACGCCGTGGTCGCAAACGGGTTTGTGTTCATCTCGGGCCAGGGACCGGTTGACCCCGCGACGGGCGTCATGCCCGACGCGTTCAAAGACCAGGTCCGCCAGACCCTGAGCAACGTGCGGACGATTCTGGAGGCAGCTGGCACCTCCCTCGACAACGTCGTCAAGGTGAACGCCTACGTGACTGACCTCACGCGGTTCGCGCAGTTCAACGAGATCTATGAAGAGTTTTTCGGCCAGGATCCCCCTGCCAGGACTACCGTTGCCGCCGGTCTGCTCGGCATGCTGGTAGAGGTCGACTGCGTCGCCGCCCTCCCCGAAAGCGGATAGGAGTCATTGCGCCTGCAAGGTAAGGTCGCGATCGTTACCGGCGCAGGGAGAGTTGGAAGCCCTCGGCGCGGTGTACGCCGATCATAACCGGCACGGAGCTGGTAGTGGACGGGGTCAGATCTGCCAGGAGTAGACGAGATAGCTGCGACGGACCCGGCGGATGAGCGAGCGGTGCAGGCAACGAGCGATTGGAGTGACGCAGTGGCGAAGGTGGCTATCGTGGTCCTCTCCGATACGGAGACGCACGCGGACTCGGCAAGGGTGGCCAACGCCCTGACTACCGCCTACGAGTTCAAGGAGGCCGGCGAGGAGGTAACGCTTATCTTTACCGGAGCTGGGACCAAGTGGATAGTCGAGCTCTCGGACCCCGACCACAGGCTGCACAAAGCCTTCCACCTGGTGAAGGACAGGGTCGCGGGGGCCTGCAAGGCCTGCGCTACCTCCTTCGGGATCAGGGAAGAGGTGCAGGCGACCGGCGTGCCGCTGCTGACGGAGTACAGGGGCCACCAGAGCCTCAGGCAGGTGATCAACGAGGGCTATCAGGTGGTCACGTTTTGAGCACGCTCCGGCCTTTAAGGCCTCCGCTTGTCAGCCCGCTACGCCCTTTTAGGGCTTCGCTCTCAGCACGCTTCGGCCGCTAGTCTGGGCCTCGCTTGTCAGAATTTCAGCTTTCTAGCTGACTAGCTGAAGTGCTGACAAGCGGAAGCCGAAGGCTGGAACGTGCTGAGAGCCTGCGAAGCAGGCGAGCTGGCTATCCTTCGAGGATCTCCTCGATCTCCTGCGCGGACCGGGAGATGACCTCCCTGATACGGCGAAGCTTCTCTTTGTCCACCCGTCCCGTCCGCATCTCGCCGCCGAAGAGCCGGCCGAGGGTAGCTACCTCGCGCCAGATCTCGCGCATCTCGGCTGCGGCCTCGGGGTCCCACCCCTCGTCCGCCCTTCCCCAGATGTCCTCGACGGAGCTCCTGTTCTCCTCGAGGAACTTGCGGCCCTCATCTGTTATGGAGTAGACCTTCTTGCCGTCTTGCTGGGTGGATCTCACGTAGCTCATGTCTTCGAGAAGCTGGAGGGTGGGGTAGACCGAGCCAGGGCTGGGGGAGTAGAAGCCGCGGAAGCGCTCCTCGAGAGCCCGGATCAACTCGTACCCGTGAGCCGGTCTCTCCTTGAGGAGGTCGAGGATAACGTACTTGAGGTCGCCCTTCCCGAACACCCGTCCCCTTCCGGGGCCGAAACCATGCCTTCCTCGCCACGGTCCCCTGCCGAAGAAACCCTTCATCATCTTTGGCCCGAACACCGCCTACTCCTCCAGCTCTTTTCTGTCTTGCTCCCACAGGGCATAGCCCAGCCTCCCCTCGCGGGCGCGCACCTCGACATGCCCATCCTTCGCCAGCTCCGAGAGCATCCGGTCTGCCTCCGCAACGCTCAAAGAGGTCTCGAGCGCAGCCCTCGCGGCGGTGAGCTCGCCGTTGCGAGCAAGCGCGGCCAAGAGTTCCTTCTCCTTGAGATCTCTATCCAGCGGCCGCCGGGAGCGGCTCTCCACTACCCCGGCCAGACCCCTGACCGAGAGCACGAGGAAGAGCGGAATCGCCCACCAGAAGAGAAAGGAAGGGAAGGCGTCGAAGGAAGCTACAGCGAGAAAGAAGATTACTACCGCCAGACCAACCGCCGGAAAGGGCAGCCAGTACCCGCCGCGCGGTCCCGGCCTCCACCCCCTGCCAACGTAACCTATCCTGCCAGGCCCGTACATCCAGCCTCCCTTCCTGCTGAACTCATGCCACGCACGCAGTATATCACGATATATCGTGATATTTCACGATCTGTTATAGGAAGGGCTTGAATCAGGCTGTTCATAGGAGGAAGCTGCCTACCTTGTATGGGGGAAGGCTGTATTGCATACTCACGTCTCTGGAGGAGAGATATGAGATCTATTGGGGAAGGTGGCTCGGAGATGACCCGTTTGTATGCGGCCGGGGACAAGGCTGTTTCGGTGGTGGAGGATAGCAAGGTAAAGCAAGTACTGGAGGGGTGTGGCGCGCGGTGCGTTGCGGCGGACCCGAGGGAGCCGGACACACTGTATATCGGGACCTCGGACGAGGCGTTGTTCAGGAGCGAGGACGGGGGCGAGGGTTGGGAGAGGATCTCCGGCATCGAGCATCCCAGGGTCACCTCGGTCGCGGTCTCTCCTGTGGACGGGGCAGTCTATGCTGGAACTGAGCCGAGCACGTTGTTCGTCAGCCGCGACGGCGGGGGGTCATGGCGGGAGCTCGAGGGTTTGAAGAACCTCCCTTCGGCGCCGACGTGGAGCTTTCCGCCGCGGCCCTGGACCTCGCACGTGCGCGCGATCGCGCTCTCTCACGAGGACCCGAACCTGGTTGTGGCCGGCATCGAGCTAGGGGGCGTGATGCGCAGCGCGGACGGTGGGGAGAGCTGGGAGGACCAGAGGCCGGGAGCCTACGCCGACTGCCACAACCTCGCGGCGCACGCAGGGGCCCCCGAGGCGCTCTACGAGGCCGCGGGGGGCGGGTTCGCCGAGAGCGGGGACTTCGGCGAGAGCTGGGAGGCAGCCGACGCGGGGATGGACCTCTGGTATGTCTGGGGGCTGGCCGTGGACGTGGAGGACCCCGAGCTGGTCTACGCCTCTGCCGCGCCCGGGCCGGGCCAGGCGCACGGTCCGGGTCACTCGGAGGCGGCGATCTACCGCCGCAG
>Ga0126312_10000572_pt1 | contig 22459 bp, 25 predicted proteins | sample Plot104A_FD_92537 | JGI IMG/M metagenome (GOLD analysis project Ga0126312, IMG submission 92537) | Serpentine soil microbial communities from UC McLaughlin Reserve, CA, USA - Plot104A | ecosystem: Environmental > Terrestrial > Soil > Grasslands | place: USA: UC McLaughlin Reserve, Lake County...
CATCGCGGCGATGCGGCCGGTTCGTCGCATCGTGACCTGATCCGGCCAGGCTGGTGGCAGGTGCCGCAGCTGCCGGCGCCACCGCGAGGAGGTCACCATGCGCGTCGCCCGACTCCTGGCCCGACTGCTCGTCGCCGCCACCGCCGCCCTGCTCCTCATCGTCGTCTTCGACCCGCCGCCGGCCTGGCCAGCACCCAGCCCGGCTTCTCCACCCAGCCCAAGGTGGTCGAGCACCCGCCGGTCGGCTCGCCCACGCTGGTCGGGCTGCGAGCCGGCCGCCACGCCGGCTTCGACCGGGTGGTGTTCCAGGATGGCCCGATCCCCTCCTCCTACTCGGTCCGCTACGTGCCGGTGGTGCGCTTGGACGGCTCCGGGGCGCCGCTGCGGCTCCGGGGCAGCGCGTTCCTCGAGGTCGTGGTCCGGGCCCCAACCCACGACCAGGGCTACCGGCCGGTGCTTTCCCCCACCCGGCTGCGGCCGGACTTCCCGGCCCTGCGCGAGGTCAACGCCCCTGGCTCGTTCGAGGGCCAGACCACCGCCGGCATCGGCCTGACCCGGCGGGTCGGCTTCCGGGTGTTCGAGCTCACCGGCCCGACCCGGATCGTCATCGACCTCGCCCACCCCCAGGCCATCGACGGCGGCAGCCCCACTTCCCAGCCACAGGGGCTGACCGGGTTCCTCCCCCGGCCGGACGCCGCCGACCGGGCCCGCTGCTAAGGTGCCAGTCAAGACCCTGACATCGGGGTGAGCACCGGGTGAGTAGGACGACGTGGTGGACTTGCAGCGGCTGACCAGCCGCTACGGCGACCTGGTCGCCCTCGACGACCTGTCCTTCACCGTCGTCGACGGGCAGATGTTCGGGTTCGTCGGCCCCAACGGGGCCGGCATGACCACCGCCATGTGGATCATGCTCGGCGTGCTGGAGCCCGATGCCGGCCAGGTGCTGTGCCGCGGACAACGCATGAATGACGAATTGCGCCATCGCGTCGGACACATCGCCGTGGACCACGGCCAAACGTTTCTTCAATAGTGCGCAGACGCTTGCTCCCGTAGAGGATGTACGCAGGCAAATCGGGGGAACCGAGCGAGATATCGGCGCACCCGCTCGCGGCCACCCCGGAGGCGCGGCGGCTACCCGCACCTAGCGCTCCCAGCGTTCGGGCGCAAGCACGACCCGGAAGCCGTCCGGATCCTCGAATGTCAACCCGTGCTCGGCCCAGTACGGGTTGGCGGGAGGGACCGGATCGACGCCGAGGCGCGCCGCAACCGCCTGCACCGTCTCATGGTCGCCGAGGTAGAGCACCAGGAGCGATTCAGGATGCGGCACCGGAGTCCCATGGCCGCCGCCGCTGGTCAGCTCCAGATGAGCGTCGGTGCCCGGTACCGCAAGAAATACGCCGTCGTAGCCGTCGTGGTCGCGAAAGCCACCGATCTCGGTCAGCCCGACGCCGTCCCGGTAGAACCCGATGACCTCTTGGAGGCGCTCGGTGTGTCGGGCGACGCGCAACTGCATCGCTGGCTCGGTTCCAGGAGTTGCTCGCTGCATTGCGCCACCCGATCCCGTCTCAGTCGCCCTGGAGGAGGTCGGCGGCCGGCCACACCCCCTCGCGCGGCATATCCAAGCGCGCTGCCAGCGCCTCCCGCCACCCAGGCGGGGTGAACGGCTCTCCCCAGTAGTCGGTCACGCGGATGGCCGTGCCGTCACGGAGCTCGGCGATGGAGACATTGCGGTACACCCGGCCGTCCCCATAGTCGGTGCTCCACTCCACCACGATGGTGTCGCCGCAAGCGAGCCTCCTCCCCACCCCCAGCCGCAGCCCCTCGAAGTGGGCCTCCACCTCGCCGATGCGCGCCCTGCCGTCGATGCGCTCGCCGCTTTGGGGCCACTGGCGCACGGCGTCCTCGGCCAATCGGACGCCGAGGATGCGTTCCAGGCGGGTCTGGTGGGCAGCCTCTCTCGTCATGTGAAGCCTCCTTCTCGATTCCTAGTCGAGCTGCCGCACGCGCTCGTGCCGCGATGAGCGCCGCTGGCGTCGGACTGGTCATCCCGCCCGTCCCTCACTTGCTGAACTTGGTGACGGGCCGCTGCTGGAGCTGGTCGTCGATGAACAGGTCGACCCGCTCGTTGTAGAAGGCGACCAGCCCGGCGATCTTCTGGCCCTCGGGCAGCGGCGTGCGGTAGGACCAGGCCAGGTCCTCGACCACACGGTCGCCCACGCGGACCGACCAGTACTGGGCCTGGCCCTTGTAGGGACAGTGGGTCACCGTGTCGGTGGGCACCAGCAGGTCCATGCGGAGGTCGGGCTTGGGCAGATACCAGCGCGGCGGGAGGCCGGTCTCGTACAGCACGCGGGCGTTGGTCGACTCGGCCAGCACCACCCCCTCAAGCTCGACCCGCACCCGGCGCGAGCTGGCCAGGATGTCGACGCGGGTGTAGGGGTCGCGGGGGTGGGTGTAGACCTCCTCGTCCTCCTCGAACCAGCCGTCCATCGCGTCCCAGTCCAGCCGGATGAGGTCGCGGAGCTCGGGAATCGGGGAGTCGACATAGCGCCGGGCGGCGTCCACGGCCTCCCTGCCCCCGGCCTTGACGGTGAAGTGCTGGGCGTCGCCGCGGCTGGGCGAGCGGGTGACGGTGGCCGAGGGGACCAGCAGGTCGGTCCGCACGTCGGCCAGCGGGAAGTAGTAGGCCGGGTAGGAGGGGACCTCCCAGACCAGCCGGGGGCGGATGGTGTCGGCCACCACCTCGCCCCCCAGGTAGGCGCGGACCCGCTTGGCGCCCTGTTCGACCCGGACCCGGCCGGCTCGGCCGGTGGTTCTGGTCGTCGTCATCTGCATGCTCTCCTCACGTGCACGGTGGCTCCGGATGGGATGCCCGGCCTCGGATGAGACGGTCGCCATTGGTGCGCTTGGAGCCGACACGCATTGGCGTGCGCGGCTCCAAGCGCTGGTCGTTACCTGGGTGGGAACTGGGAGTTGGGAAGGGGATTGGCGAGGTTGGCGGTGGGTGCCTTGGCGGTGAAGCCGAGCACCGCGCAGTTGATGTCGACCCCGACCGAACCATAGGGGGCGGGCTTGCCGGTGGCCGGATCGACGCCGGTCAGCAGGTCGGGCCGGCTGGCGGCCAGGTTGAAGACCTGGACCTCGTCGATCTGGCGGGTGTTGCGCCCCTCCTTGACGGCCTTGTCGGACCACAGGCCCAGCTGGGCGTCCCACAGGGGGCTGTAGGCGTGGGCGTGGCGCGGGTCGCTCAGGGTTGGGAAGTCGCCGAACACGTTCAGCAGGTCGCCGCCGTTGCGCAGGGCATTGATCATGGTGGTGTTGGTGGCGCTGGCGTCCTCGGCCACGTGGCCGTCGGTGGCCAGGTGCACGAACCCCTGGGCTTGGCGGTTGTCGGCGCCGGCCTGGCCGTTGATGAAGCCGAACAGCCGCTCGCGGGCCGAGCCCAGGAAGTCATCCCCGCCGTGGTAGGCCGCCCGGTCCAGGGCGGGCACCAGGGTCGAGCGTTCCAGGACCGCGGTCAGGGGTTGGCCGGCGTCGGTGCTGATGTAGACGATCGGCTGGCCGGCGTCAAAGCCCTTGACGAACAGCAGGTCCACCCACGACTCCAGGAACTGGCCGGGCGGCGAGGGCGGGGCGAGGTGGACGCCGAGGACCCGGTCGCCGGTGTTGGTGTGGTGGACCACGTCGAAGGGGCCGTCGCCGACGGCCACGATCGGGGCGCTGTAGACCACCGGTGAGCCGGCGACACGGATGAACGGGCTGTAGCCCGGGCCGGCCACCGCGCCGGGCTGGAAGCGGGCCAGCGGGAACCCGTTGGGGCCCGGTTCGGCGATGCGGGTGGGGCTGAAGTCGGGCGCGCCCTGGAAGTTGACCACCGCCTGCCCGAAGCGGTTCTGCGCCGGGGTCGGGGACTGCAGGGTCACCGTCTGCACGCAGGCCGGGCAGCCGATCGCCAGGTTGGCGAGCTTGGGGGCGTAGTTGACGCCCAGGTCGTGGGCCAAGCCGGCGTCGGAGGCGTCCAGCAGCACGAACCAGACCGTCTTGCCGCCCGCTCTGCCCTGGTACAGCGGCAGCCGCACGCTCTCCCTGGCCAGGTCGACCTGGATCGCGCTCTCCAGGGTCAGGTGGTCGCGGGGCAGCAGCCCGCTCAGCTGTCCCAGGCCGCTGGCCGCGCCCGGGGGATCGTCCGAGCCGCCCAGCGCCTGGGTGGCCGTGACCGCCGAGACGGCGATCGCGACGGCGGCCGCCGCCAGCCACCACCGCCGGGAACGGAGCTTCATGGGGTCCTCCTTCCTCCCGCCGGCGGACGCCGGCATGAGAGTGTCTGGACTGTTCAGTCCAGAAAGGCCCTGTTCCGTTACAGCCCGGTACCGCGGTCAGCCGGCGCCGGTCAGTCGCCGACGATCGGCGTGCCCTGCGAGGAAGCCAGCCGCCAGCGACCCTGATCCTCGACGAACACGTGGGTATAGCGGCTCGTCGCCCGGAAGGGCGCCCCAGCAAAGCTGCCACGCATCCTGGTTCTGCCCACCACGATCGCGGTCGAGCCGTAGCGGCGCAGAAGCACCGCCGAGCCGTCGGCCTCGATGGCGTCGAACCGCAGTTGGCCTCGGCCCACCAGGGGCACGAGGACCTCCCGTGGGACGACCGCCCCGTCGTTGACGCCGACAAGGACGAACTGGTCAGCGAGGATCCTGTCCAAGGCTTGCCCATCCCCCTCCACCAGCGCGGTGAAGAAGGCGCCGTCCGCGGCGAGCGCGTCCTGCTCCCACAGCGGCCTGCTCGTCTGCTCCGACATTCCCGCTCCTGGCTCGTGCCTGTCTGGACCGCCTGGGTCGGCGACCGGTACAACCACGGCCTACTCCTTGCTGCCGTCGCCAACTCGGCCGTTTCCGGTGCACGAGCAGGCCGACCGTGACCTTGTCTACCTTCCTCGGGCGGACGCCTGGTGCGTGGCCGACCTCGCCGGCCCTGCGCGCTGGGCACGCAGGTGCGCGTAGGCGGCGTCGAGGGCGCGGGCGAGCTGGGCCGGGTCGCGCCGTGCCTGGGTGAGCACCAGCCCACCTTGGACCGCCGCCATCGTGGCCGTCACCAGCGCCTCGACGTCGGCGTCGGTCCGCAGCGCCTCCCGTGCACGCATCGCCGCCAGCCCCTCGCGAAGGTAGCCTTCCCAGCGGTCAAAGGACACCGCCAGCTCGGCACGCGCCGGCTCGTTGGTCTCGGCCAGCTGGGGGACCAGCGAGCCGATCGGGCAGCCTCCACATCCCTGCCGCTCGACCTGCAGCTCCACCAGCCGGTCGAACCAGGCGCGGATCGCGCCCCAGCTGTCGAGCGCCTGCAGCTGCGGCTCCTGCGCGGCCAGCACCATGTTGGCCTGGTGGGTGACGACCGCCCGCAGCAGGTCCGGCTTGTCCTGGAAGTAGTGGTACAGCTGGCCCTTGCTCACCGCCGCGCGATCGATCACCTGGTCAAGGCTCGTCTCGGCCGCCCCGTGCTCGCGAACCAGCGCCGCGGCTGCCGCCACGATCCGCGCACGGGTGGCGCGGCCCTTGGCCGTCCTGGGCAGGTCGATCATGCCGCAAGTGTAGAGCCTGGACTTGCCGGTCCAAAGCGCGGGAGTCCGGCTCGGGGCTGGGCCGAACCGGTAGGTCGTGGTGCCGGACGCGCGGTCCCTAGGGCACGTACTCGAGGATCCGGCCCAGATCGCGGAAGCCCACGGCGGCGTAGATGCGCTCGGCCATCTCGGTCGATTGCAGGCTCGCCGTCTGACAGCCGCGCGCCAGCGCGTCGTGCACGTGGAGGGCGGTCAGCGCGGTGCCCAGCCCGCGCCGCCGGGCATGCTCCAGCGTGGTGACGTTGTAGATCCCGCAGTCGCCGCCGAGATCCAACGCCATCGCCGTCGCGACGTTCTCGCCGTCCAGGCGGGCGACCAGGACATGGAAGGCGGCGTGATCGGCCTTGCTGAGCAGGCCCGGCGGCACCCCGAGGATGCGCAGGTACTCCAACCAGTCCGGTGGCCCCAGCTCGATCTGCGGCCGGGGCAGGCGGACGTCGTCCAGCGCCATGCCCATCGCGCGCGTCGACTCCTCCACCGTGTAGCCACGCCGTTCGAGATCGGCGCGCATCGCCAGATCGCGTTCGTGCACCCAGGCCGCAAAGCGCGTGACACCGGCCGCCGCGTAGGCAGCCTCCATCGCCTCCAGGGCGTCGGCGCGTTCGGCGGCCGCGAGGTCACGCTCGAGGAGGGCGTTGTTGTAGACGGCGGACTCGGGCTCGTTCGGGAAGGCGGCGGCGGCAACGCCTGGGAAGCGCTGCACCGAAGCACCGGTCGCCCCGCGGGCATACGCCTCCCAGGAGCCGAGCAGGGTCTCGGCCCCACGCAGGTACAGGTCCGCGTCGGTCAGCACGCTCCTCATCGGCCTGCTCCTTGCGGCTGCCGGAAGTACAGGTCGACGAGGGCGGGCAGCGTGGCCGGCTGGGACGGGGACAGGTAGGGGAAGGTCGAGGTGGCGTCGCGCGGGGCGGAGGTCCCTGCGACGGGCGACCCGGTGAGGACGGCGACGGCGATGGCGAAGGCGTCATCGCCAAGCCCCCGCCCGTTGCCGTCGCCGGGGTGGAAGGCGGCGGGCTGGCCGGACCGGTAGCCGAGCACGTCCGGAAGAAACGCCGCCGTCACCCGCTGGGCGTGCGCGTCAGGATCGGACAGGCCGGCGAGCCGGCCGACGGCGGTGGCCAGGCGGCGGACCCGCTCGCCATGGAGGTCCCGGTCGCCGGCCGGCGCCCCGGCGTTCAAGGCGTCCACCTCGGCGTCCGGGGGGTTGAAGAACAAGGGCCGCAGCATCGGCTGGCCGATGCGGCTGACCTGCCGTTGCGGAGCGTGGCCGTACAGGCTGATCCGTCCCCAGACGGCAATCCGGGCGCTGCCCAACGCGGCGTCGGGGACCTGCAGCGCGATGGCGGTCACGTCACGGCCGGCGAAGGTGTTGGCGGGGGCGGCGGTGAAGACCTCGGGCGTGTAGCGGCCTTCGCCCAGGTTCTGGAGGAAGCTGCCGAGGGCGACGCCGTCGCCGCTGAAGGGGTCGGCGGCCAACCCGGCCCAGGCCAGCCCGCTGCCGTCGAGGGAGAACACCTGACCGGTGCGGCCCTCGCCCAACAGGGTCCCGGCCGTGCCGTGGCGGGCGGCGGGACCGTCGGCGCGACGGACCTGCACCTGCTGCTGCCCGTACTCGTCCGGTTCGGTGAAGGTGACCCGGAGGGCGATGTCCTCGCTGGTGCCACCGTTGCTGGCCCCGAGCAGTTCGTGGAGCGCGTCGGACCGGAAGGTGGTCGGGGAAGAGCGGCCGGCGTCGGGGTTGACGGTCAGGATGAGCGCGGTAGTGCCGGGCACTGCCGAAAAGACGTACAAGTCACAGGGGTTGATGCGGCCATCGGCGAGCGCGCTGGGACTGTCGAAGTGGTGCGACATGGAGGGGCCCCTTCCTGCGAGCGCGGTACTGGCGTGGAATCGAATGGACTGTACAGTCCAGAGAGGGCCGTGTTCGTTACAGTCCGCGACCACGACGTCGGGCGGCGGCCGCTGCTCAGGCGACGGCACCGCCTGCGGGAACCCCAAAGAGGGCGTGCCGCTACTCCATGCGCACGCCGAGCCGAGTGGCGAGCCAGCGAGACTGCCAGCGCCGCTCGGCGGTGAACCCGCCCGGCGCCATCGCCTCGGCGGCACGCGCGGCCACGTAGCCGACCCTCGCCGCCGAGTCGCCGGCCACCGCCGCCTCGGCGGTGGCGGCCGCATCGGCGGCGTGCTCGGCGGCGCGCCCGCTCGCCCGCGGACGGACATGGGCCGCGCACGCGCGCGCGAACTCGCGGGCGGCCTGGTCGTTCCACGCCTCCACACGACCCAGTAGGCGCCCCCGCGGGGCAACGACGATGCCGGACGCGAGCTCCTGGCCGCCGTCCAGCTCAACGCGCCACAACTCCTCGGCGATCCAGGTGGCCAGCACGTCGGGCAGCAGCGCGTGCACACCGGCGCGGCCCCGCTGCGGCGGCGCGGCGGCGACCAGCCATTGGCCCGCCGGCGGCCAGGTCACCCCCGTGAACGGGGCGCTGCGGCCGGGGCGCAGGAACTTGAGCGCCTCCATCAGCGGCCCTTCCAGTCGCGGAAGACCTCCAGCAGCGCCGCTCGCGCCGCCGGCCCGATGTCGTCCTCTCTGAGCGTGCCGGTCAGGCGGATCGTCGCCCGCAGCTGCTCCAGGTACGTCTGGCACCAGTCGCAGAAGGCCAGGTGCTCCTCCAACAGCAGCCGCCGCTCGGCCGGCATGCGGCCCTCGAGGTAGTCGGTGACCACCTCCACCAGTTCCTTACAGTTCAGCTCGGGGACGCTCATGGGTTGTCCGCCGCTAGCTTCCGGTCAGGTAGTCGTCCAGGGCCTGCCGCACCTTGGTCCGCGCGCGGTGCAGCAGCACCCGCTGGTTGGTCTCCGACAGCGCCAGCACATTACATACCTCCTCCGCGCTCCAGCCCTCCACGTCCCGCAGCGTGATCACCTGTTGCTGCGCCGGGGGCAGGGCCTGGATCGCGGCCGCGATCACCGCACGCGTCTCCGCCGACACCAGCTCATGGTCGGGTCGGCCCCACCGCCGGGGTGGCGTGGCCCAGTGCCCCGCCCAGCGATCGCCCGGTCCGCGGAAGCGCTCGGGCGGGACCGACGGCCCCGCCTCCTCGACGTCGGCGCCGGCGAGCGCGGAGAACGGCACCGAGCGGGCCTCCCGCACCGCCCGTGTCTTGGCGAGGTTGGCGACGATGCGATGCAGCCAGGTCCCAAGCGACGAGCGGCCCTCGAAGCGCTCGATGCCGCGCAGGACGCCGAGCCAGGCCTCCTGCACGACCTCCTCGGCGACCGCCCGATCACGCACGTAGATGAGCGCGAGCCGGAGCATGCTGGCGCCGTACCGATCCACGAGCGTCGTGAACGCCCGCTCGTCCCCGCGACGAAGCGCCCCGAGCAGCTCCCGCTCACTCACGGACAGGACCGTACCGCCGAGCATCCCCCAAGACCACTGCCGAAGACCATCCCTGGACGCTCATCGACACCTTGGTCGCTCCGGGTTTCGGTGGGCCTTGGCTGGTCCAGCAGCCCGCGGATGCGCTGGCTGACGCAGGGGCTGCCCAGCCGCGGCCGGCCAGGTCGGCGACGATCACCCAGCCCAACGATGATGCCGCAGACAGGCCGTGGTGGGACAGCAGGATGATGACCAGGCGGCCGGAGATGCGGTGCGAGCCACAGCAGGGTGAGCAGGTCACAGGGACAAGTAGCTGGGCAGGCGGAGCTTGGCATACACGCTGGAGGGACATCGCAGAGCTCGGGCGCTTTCGCGACGGCAGCTCGCACCAGAACTACGCCGTCTACCACGACCGCTACCAGCGCACCCCCGACGGCTGGAAGTTCGCGGACGCATCTACGAGGTCATCTACCTCGACACCACTCCGCTGCCGGCTCGGCGCCCCACGAAGCGGGAGGCGCGCTAACCCCTGTGGGATGCGTCAATTTAGTAGGCAGACCGGGATGGTGCAGCAGTCACGACGCGGGGCTCCCGGGTCCCGGGCGACCCTGTATGACCCGAGGAGGACGCCGGGTTCCTCCCGCGCGCGGGATGGCAGCGAACAGCCCCGCTGCTATGGTGCAGCGGAGGCTTGGCAGCTCACGAGCGGCAGTGGGGTGGGGTGACGTGCTGGAACTGCAGGGTCTGACCCGCCGCTACGGCGACCTGGTCGCCCTCGATGACCTCCTTCACGGTCCGCGAGGGCCAGCTCTTCGGCTTCGTCGGGCCCAACCGGGCGAGCAAGACCACCGCCATAGGCATCATTTTCGGCGTGCTGGCGCCGACGCCGGCCAAAGTGCGATGGCGCAGACACCGATGACGGACGGGGATGTCCAAACGCGTCGGACACATTCCCAGGACCGCGGACAAACGCTTTCTCCGCGGTGCGCTACTGATCGCTCCAGCTGACCGATCGCGGATGACGTGAGAACCGGCTGGAGTAGCGGTAGGCCCTGACCGCCGTGCGGCAGGTTCGTGGTCGACGATGGCCGCACCGGCCGCTTGACTGACCGAACTCGGCTTCGGGGGCTGGCGGCTGCCCCCAAGTGCGGCGTGTAGCGAAGGCCTGGTCGGTCGGCGGATGCGGGTCGAGCTTGGGTCGGTCGCCGCTGGCGGGTCGCCCAGAGGGCACAGCCGGAGCGGAGTTGTCAATTTGCTTGCCGCTGGCTTGCACAAATGAAGGACAGGAGCGGTCCTCCAGCACCACCGTCGACGATCTCTCGTGTTGCCTGCGCCGGCTGCCCCGCGTGGACTAACCCATGGCCTGGATGCCGCCACGGCCCGGCGCCAGGCAGTTGACCACCACCCCAGCCGGAGCCGGTGACCGCGCTCCTGACCATGCCAGGCGGGCCAACTCAGGTTCGGCGGGCAGGTCGAGCAGTGACCGCAGCATCCATCGGCGGCCGACGGCCAAGGCCCCCGACCCGGGCCGGCACGTAGGAACTGCGCCAGGGAACCCGATAGCACCAGACCGCACATGCGAGCCTAAGCGAGAGCCTCACCGTGCCCTGAACACGGTCTCGCAGCCCTCACACCCATGATGCTGGCTTCGGGCCTCCACCAAGCTCCAGGCGAGAAGGGCGGTGCCAGCCCGGGGAAGACATCCGACGGTTGGTGGGTGTCAAGCCCATGGTGTGCGCTCGGCGCGGTAGCCGAGCCCCTGGGTGGTGCCCCGGTGGCAATGTCGTCGCCGATTACTTCCTCCGAAATGGTGGACGCTGAGGCCGGCATTTGGTCCCTGGTCAGAGGGAAGGTGCCTGCGGTGGGGTTGGGAACCTCGGCGTGTCGCGGAGCGGGCGCAGGACGTTCCGCTGCAGGACCAGCAGCGTCGCCCAGACGACTAGGAACGCCGCGACCGCGCCAGCCACCATCGCGGTCCTGGACGCCTCGGCGGCTTGGGCGAGGAGCACCATGATCGCCGTGGCCAGGGCCGCATCCACGGTGGCGACGATGGTCGGGGTGTTGACCAGGAAATGCAGCCACAGCCGCAGCGTGGTCGGGCGATGGAGCATGTAGGTGGTCACCAGGCCCCGTTCGTCGTCGTGGTGGCCGGTGGTGAAGTAGGGCTCCAGGGCGGGCTCGAGGGTGAGGTAGGCCCGCCGGAGCCGGTTCATGGCCAGGACCAGCTGGAACTCCTCGGTGTTGATCTGCACCAGCCGCACGTAGGTGGCGATGCCGAGTAGCAGCACCACCGGCAGCAGCGCCAGTGCGAGGGTGGTGGTGTGGGGTCCGAAGCCGGTCGCGTCGGCCAGCAGGGCCAGGGCGATGATCGAGGCCGACAGCACCGTCAGAAAGACCGTCGCCCGGCTCATAGCCTCATTCCAGATCAGCGACCGTGCCGCCAGCAGGCTCCAGTGCTCGGTGGCCAGCATCGCGGGCGCATGCGGCCCGAACGGCTGCTCGCTGGCCTCGGCGGCCGCGACCGTCGCCCCACCATGGGCGCAGTCTGGTGCCACAGATGCGGGTGCGGCCTTCCGGGTGTCGCCAGTGGATTCCATCGTGACCTCATCAAGTCGAGCGTGGATGCAGAACTGGAGTCCGCCACCGAAGCCACCTGACCCATGATGAGTGGGAATGGGCGGCTGCCGTCGTGGCCCTGTGGGACACGCGGCGGGCGGCCAAGGCTCCGCTACCAGCGGCCCACAGGGCCCCACCTAGAGTCTGGCCGAGGAGAGCCCGCAGCCTGTCCGGTTGAATTTGGGCATGGCCAGGAGGCTGACCGGCTCATCCGACCACGCCCAGGGCCAGGCCGAGCGCCGTACCGCCATTGAAAACCCATCTCGCCGCCATGATCGGCAGCAGCCGCCGGCCCAGGGCGTAGTAGAGCGCGGTCCAGACGGCGAGGAACGGCAGCACCGACCCCACCCGATAGGCGGCGAAGCGCAGGTCCAGGCCCCCGTCGCTGACCAGCAGCGGGTACAAGGCATGCTCGGCGGGCCAGATGACCACCACGATGGGGGCGGCGATCCACGCTCGGCCGATGCGCCGTTCCAGCCGGGGCAGGACCACGCCCAGGTAGGCCACCAGCTCCGCCAACTCGGCCAACAGCGGCCCCACCACGACGGTGAAGACGCTCGCTAACGGCGGGACGTCGACGACGGCGAACATCGGCGCGGTCCCCTCGCCGTAGAGGGCGCCGGTCAGCTCGCCGCTGAAGACCATGGCGGGCACGCTTGCCGCCAGCACGCCAACCGCTCCGAATACAACCTGCCAGGCTGGCGTCGGCGGCCCCAGCAGGCCGCGGTAGGAGCGGCCGTCACGCCGCAGCAGCCAGACGATGACGCCCAGGGTCCCCAGGTCGACCAGGGCGCCGTAGACCATCCACCACGCGGCAACGGCGTTCAGCGGCTGGCCGCCGGCCGTCCCACCCCCAAGAACCAGCAGGCCGACCAGCAGGAGCTGCACCCCGAGCCACAGCGCGACGCGGGTCCCGACCAGCAGCACCACGCCACCCACCCCAGTGGCTGCGTCAGCACCGCTCGGTCGCGGCCGGACGGCCGGCTGCCCGGTAGGAGGTCTGGTGGCGGTCATCGCTTGCTCGCTGCGCCTGTTGCTGGCCGGGCGGCGCGCCGGACGGGGCGTTGTTGCCACCACAGCCGAACCTCATACACGCAGGTGACAGCGAGCACGGCCACGAAGCTCACCAGCCAGGTAAAGGCCAGCCAGCCCAGGAGCGGTGGATCATAGGCGCCCAGGATCAGCTCGGGTGGTTCGACCGCGGCGGGGCCGAAGTGGATGGCGCTGACAAAGATGGCGCCGCCGCCGGAGATCAGGGCCCAGAAGCCGGGTCCGACCCGGCCGGCCCGGTAGGCCAGCAGGCCGGTGGCGATGAGCGGGTAGACGACCAGGCTGAGGGTGAAGGCGTTGACCTGGTCGGTCAGCGGCCAGCCGACCGCGTTGTGGCGGATGAGGTGGTCTAGATGGTGGCCCAGCGACAGCGCCGCCGCCAGCCAGGTCAGCCGGTACAGGGCTTGGCTGTGCATTGGTCCCCTCCGTAGTTGCTGGAATGGTGGTTGCGCGGGTCGGGATCCAGGTTGGGCAGGGCTGGCCGCAGAGCGTGTGCCGATGGCTCGGGCTGTGCGGACGGCGCCGCTGCCGCCTGGCACCCAGAGCCGCCGGCACCGGCGTTGCCGCCTCGCTCCCTGCTCCCCTCCATTCGTCCGCTCATAGCTGGCATGCGGACTGGCGCCGGGCTAGTCGAGGAGCAGGGCGAGCATGGCCAGGATGAACAGGTGCAGCGCTTGGTCGACGGCGATCACCCCCCACTCGACGGTCGCGAACCCCGGGCTGCCGGCCGCCCGCAGCAGCGCCCGCACCGGCCAGCGCCGGTCGATCACGGCATGGGTCATCGCGGATACGGCCAGGGCAGCGAGCGCCTTCCCAGCCGGCCAGCCGTCGCGCAGGACCGGGATGAGCAGCAGCAGCCCCATGGCGAGGTGGTAGCTGGCCACGTGCGCGATCAGGGCGGCCCAGGAGCGGGTCTTGTTGGTCGCCTGCCAGTCGTTCTGCACCATCCAGTCGCCGACGAGGTGGCCGGCGAGCAGGACCAAGAACACGATCCCCGTCATCGTCTACCGCTGCGCTCCTGGCAGCTGATCGGACGTGTGGCCGGCGATCTGGTTCACGGGTGCCTTCCTTCGGCGTGCGGCGTCTCGAGGCCGTCCCACGGGCCTGGCGGGGGTGCGGCAGCGATGCGGTCGATCACGGCGATGGCCTGTTAGTCGAGGAAGGCGCCGCAGGTGATGTTGGCCAGGGTCGCGGTCATGGCGCTGGCCCGGTCGGAGGCCAGGAACGCCGCCGCGTGTCCCAGCTCGGCCAGCGTCGGCAGCCGCCCAAGCATGGTCGCCTGCTGCATGCCGGCGATAATCTCCGCCCGCCTCATGCCCTGCCCGAACCCGGTGCCGAGGTCGGCGACGGCGTCGCCGGTGTCGGGGATGGCCTCGGGCAGCCCGGTGGTCCGCAGCCACACCACGCGGATGCCCTGCGGCCCCAGCTCGCAGGCCCATTGCCGGCACTGCGCCTCGATCGCCGCCCAGGCGACCAGGGTGCCGCCCAGGGTGGGCACGGCCTCACGGTCCCCGCCGGTGATGGTGAGGATCACCCCCGACCCGCGCCCGGTCATATGCCGGGCGACCGCCCGTGCGGTGAGGAACTGGTTGCGCATGGCCTTGGCGATCGGCCGGGCGAACCGCTCGAACGGCAGCTCCGCCAAGGGGATTCCCTGGACGTCGTCGTTGACGATGGCGTTGAAGGAGATGTCGATGCCCCCAGCCTGCGCGGCTACGGCGTCGGCGTGGCGGTCGACGGCCTTCTCGTCGAGCGCGTCGACCTGGGCCGTCTCGGCCACGCCGCCGGCGGCGCGGATCTCCTTGGCGACCTGGTCGAGGGTGGCCAGGGTGCGCCCGGCCAGGAAGACCTTGGCGCCTTCGCGGGCGAAGGCGCGGGCCACCGCGCCGCCGACCGAGCCGGCCCCGCCGTAAACCACCGCGGTCTTGTGCTCAAGCAGCATCTCCGTCCTCCTGATAGCTGGGCTCTTGGGTTCGAGTCTCGACGCCGAGGCGGGCCGCGCCCGTCTCGGCGTGGCTCGGGTTTGGTTGCTGGTCGGGTTGGGAGCCTGGGCGCACCCCTCGGAGCAGGGCCGCGGCCAAGATGGCCAGGACGACGGCCAAGGCGGCGCTGCTGGCCGCGGTCACCTGCAGCCCCTGGGTGAACGCCTGGCGGGCACTGTCCAGCAGTGCCGCGCCGAGCTGGTCGGGGAGCTGCCTGGCCGCCGCCAGCGCGCCACCCAGGGTGCCCCGGGCCGCGGCTGCGGCCTGGGACGGGATCTCGGCCGGGACGGCGTCGGTCACCTCGCTGCGGTAGATGGCGGTACCGAGTACTCCCGGGATGGCGATGCCCAGCGCCCCGCCGAACTCGGCGCTGGTCTCGGCGATCCCCGCCGCCGCCCCGGCGCGCTGCGGTGGGGCCGAGCTGACGATCAGGTCGGTCGCCAAGGTCACCACCGGTGCCAGCCCCAGGGAGAAGACCACCGTCCCGGCCACCACCACCGCCAGCCCGTTCCCGCCGTCGAGCCGGGTGAGCAGCCCGAGGCCGACCGCTGCCAGCACCATGCCGGCGGCCATCACCAGTCCCGGCCGAGCCCGACGGGCCAGCAGCGGGGTCAGCAGGGACCCGACGATGAGCGCGCCAGCCTCGGGCACCGTCCACAGGCCCGCCACAAGCGGCGACAGCCCCAACACCGATTGAAGATATTGGGTGGTGAACAGGAAGGTCCCGAAGGCGATGAACAGGCCGAGCAGGTAGGTGGCCAGGGAGGCGCTGAAGGCAGGGGATCGGAACAACGACATATCAAGCAGCGGGCCAGCCGAGGTTTGCTGCCGGCGCGCGAATCCCACCCCCACGGCCAGCCCGGCCAGCAGCAACAGCGCCGGCGGCCAGCCTGGCCCGTCCTGGGCCAGTTGCTTGAGCCCGTAGATCACCAGCAGCACCGCTGCCAGCGACAGGCCGGCGCTGGGCAGGTCCAACCTTCCCGCGTCCGGGTCGCGGTACTCGGGCAGCAGCCGCGGGCCCAGCCCCAACAGTAGGGCCATCACCGGCACCGCCAGCAGGAACACCGACCCCCACCAGAACCACTCCAGCAGCACCCCACCCAGCAGGGGTCCGACCGCGCCACCGGCCTGGAAGCTGGAGATCCATACCGCGATGGCCAGGGTGCGCTGGCGTGGGTCGGCGAACATGGTGCGCAGCAGCGACAGGGTGGAGGGGGCCAGGGTCGCTCCAGCCACCCCCAGCAGCGCCCGAGCCGCGATCAACATGCTCGCGCTGGTGGCGTAGGCGGCCAGCACCGAGGCGACCCCGAAGGTGGCCGCGCCGGTGAGCAGTAGTCGGCGGCGGCCGATGCGGTCGCCCAGCGTCCCCATGGTGACCAGGGAGCCGGCCAGCAGGAACCCGTAGATGTCGGTGATCCACAGCAGCTGGGCGCTGCTTGGCTGCAGGTCGGCGCGGCCAGGTACAGCACGCTCAGGTCCATCGCGTACAGCAGGCAGGCAAGCGTCAGCACGGCCAGCCCGACCCACTCGCGCCGACCGGCCCGGGTGGTGATACCTGGGTTCATCAACGATTCATCTGCTCCTTCCCGTCGCTTACAAGCACAGTTGGATCCATGGCCGTCTGAACCGTTCAGCGGGACTACATGTGGTAGGACAGGCGGGTCACTCCGGTCCCCTCGACAACCCAAGGACCCTCCAGCTCGATCGGCGTGTCCTTGAGGTGGTCGAGGAAACCAATCCCCTCCCCCAGCAGCACGGGCGCCAGGCTGACCATCACCTCGTCCAGCACCCCGGCATGCAGGCACCCTGGGCGATGTTGGCGCTGGCCGCGGTGACCGTCTTGTCGCCGCCCACCGCCTTGGCCGGCGCCACTGCGCTATGGATCTGGTCCTGGGTTGCTGTGTGGTCTCGTTGTCTGCCAGGCTTCTCCTCCTGCTTGGCCGTACCGCCGTTGGTTGGCGTTCCTTCTGCCAGCACGCTAGGGACAGCGCCGGACGGGGGCATCACCCGAACGGGGAACGGCAGGGGAAACTTCGGGCGGGCAGGCAACTCGTGGCGGTCCACCGACCGGGTGCCAGCAGGCGGCGGTGCCGCCTACGGCAGCAGCCCCAGCTCTCGCGCCCGGGCGACCGCCTGGGTGCGGTTGGCCACCCCCAGCTTGTCGAACAGGTGGCTGAGGTGCTTTTTCACCGTCTCGGGGGTGACCACCAGCCGCTCGGCGATCGCCCGGTTGGGTTCGCCGGCGGCCAGCAGCTGCAGCACCTCCAGCTCCCGGGCGGTCAGCGGCTCCACCAGCCCCGCCACCACCACCCCGCCCCGGCGGAGGGCCGGGCGGATTGACAGCCCCGCCTGCTCGAAGGCGTCCGCCAGGCGGGCGAGATACTCCCGCGGCACGGCGTCGGCAAGCGGCCCCGGCTCCTGGCGCCGGCCCGCCAGCAGCTCGCGGAGCAGGGCGGCCATCGGGGGGCCCTCGTCGACGAACACCCGCAGGTAGCCCTCTGGCGCGCCCAGGGTGAGCGCCTCAGCCAGGGCGGCCAGCGCGCCGGCCTGGTCGCCGCTGGCGGCCAGCGCCAGCGCCTGCAGGGTGCGTACCTCGATGACGCTGCCGGTGCGCCCCTGGGCGGCCGCCTGGGCGTGGAGGCGCTCCAGCAGCCCGAGCGCCCGCTGGGGGGCCGGTTGGGCGAGCAGCACCCGCGCCAGCACCAGGTACTCACGCTCGCGCGGGTAGCTCGGCTCGTCATCGGCCCCCAGCCGGCGCTGCTGGACCCAGCGGGCCGCGTCGGCGGTCTCGCCATGGGCCAGCGCCAGCCGCGCACGGACCACTGGGAGGGGGTTGAGCAGGCCGACCAAGGAGGGGCTCAGCGGGACCCGCTCGGCCTCCCGCACCGCCTCCAGGGCGCCGGCCCGGTCGCCCTGGGCCTGGCGGATCCAGGCCAGGACGGCCAGCCCGGCGCCCAGCTGCCGGGCCCAGCCCAGCTGCCTGGACAGCGTCACGCCCAGGGTGGCGTGGTTCAGGGCGGCCTCAAGCTCACCGCGCTCGTACAGCACCTCGGCCATGTCCACGTGCGCGATGCCGGCCGGCGGCAGCGGGTGGCCGGCCTGGCTGGCGATCCCCAAGGCGCGCTCGTAGGTGCGCAGCGCCGCGCCCAAGTGGCCGCGGGCGCGCTGCACCTGGCCGAGGTCGTGGTGGAGCTGAGCAAGGTAGCGCGCACCGGCGGGCAGCTGCTCGGCGACCAGGCCGGCCAGGGCCTGCTCGGCCTCGGCGAGCCGGCCACGCAGCCAGTCCGCCACCGCCAGGGAGTACCTGGCAAAGTGGCGCAGCGTGTGGTCGGCGTCGGTCATGTGGGTCAGGGCCTGCCTGCCGAACTCGGCGGTGCGCTCGGCATCGCCATACAGGCGGGCACGCAGGGCGCGCTCGAGCGCGATCGCCGCCGGCACGTTGGCCAGCAGGCTCACCGCCCGACCAGCCGACGGCTCGTACGGCTCCTCGGCGACGGCCGCAGACGCCCGCTCGGCGTCGGCCAGATGCGGCTCCACCGCCTCCAGCCGGCCGCTGAGCAGCGCCCCGTGGGCTTGGGCCAGGCACAGCCGCGGGCGGGAACGCACCAGCTCCGCCGGGAGCGCCTCCAGCCACCGGCGGAAGGTCACGTCCTCGCTGCGCCACAGCATCGCGTCGAAGTGGCCCTCGATCAGCCGGGCCGCCCAGACGGCGTCGCCGGCGGCCAGCGCATGCCGCACGGCGTCGTCGACCAGCCCATGCTGCTCGGACCAGGCGGCCGCGCTGGCGTGCAGCTCGGGCACCTGCTCGGGCTGTTGCTGCTGCAGGCGGGCGCGCAGCAGGTCGGCGAACAGGTGGTGGTAGCGCCACCAGCGGCGCACCTCGTCCAGCGGCACCAGGAACAGGTTCGCCCGCTCCGCCTGCTCCAGGTGCCGCTGGCTGTCGGCCCGGCCGGTGACCGCGTCGCACAGCGGCCCGCACAGCCGCTCCAGCACCGAGGTCTCCAGCAGGAACCGGACCAGGTGATCAGGCTGGCGGGCCAGCACCTCCTCGGTCAGGTAGTCCAGCACGTACCGGTGGCCGCCGGAGAAGCCCTCGACGAAGCCGGCCGGGTCGGCATGCCCTTGCAGCGACAGCGCCGCCAGCTGCAGCCCGGCGGCCCAGCCTTCGGTGCGCTCCTGCAATACCGCCACGGCCACCTCAGGCAGCTCGGGTCCGACAGCGGCGTGCAGCAGCTCGGCGGCCTCCTCAAGGGTGAAGCGCAGGTCGCCTTCGCGCAGCTCGACCAGCTGGCCGCGCGCGCGCAGCCGGGCCAGCGGCAGCGGGAGGTCGGCGCGGCTGGCCACCACCAGCTGCAACTGCGGCGGCAGGTGGTCGATGAGGAACCCGAGCGAGGCATGGACCGGTGGCGACTGGATCAGGTGGTAGTCGTCCAGCACCAGCACGACCTCCTCGGCCACCCCGGCCAGCTGGTTGACCAGCGCGGTGACCACCGCCTGGAACGAGGCGGGCTGCAGACCCTGCAGGAGCGCGGCGACCGGCTCGGCGACCCCCGGGCGTATCTCGTCCAGCGCGGCGATGGCGTGCCGCCAAAACCGCGCCGGGTCGTTGTCGCCCTCGTCCAGCGACAGCCAGGCCACCGGCCGCCGACCGCGTCGGGCCCAGTCGGCCACCAGGGCGGTCTTGCCGAAGCCGGCCGGCGCACACACCAGGGTCAGCTGGCCCTCGTGGGCCTGGGCGAAGCGGTCGGCGAGCCGAGGGCGGACCACAAACCCGGGACGGGTGCGCGGCAGGTGCAGCTTCGTGGCCAGCAGCACGTCCCGCTCCGCGGTGGCGGCAGCAGCTGGGGTCGTCGCGGGCAGCTCAGCCATCGGGGGCCCCCACCCTCACGCCTGGTCGGCGATGACGAGTGCTCAGGTGGTTCATTGTAGTGGCTGGACGGGTGGTCGCCAGCAGTGGTCAGCACCGCCGCGCGAGGGCACCTACGTGTCTCCTGAAGATTCGCCCTTGCACTCCACCTTTGGGGGATGCCCCACCTCCGGCGCGTCCCTAGCGTGCTGGCCAGACCACCGCCAACCCGGAGGGGTCGAGATGGACCAGTACGAGCTGGGGATCGCCCTCGTCGCTAGAGGAGCCGCTGCCGTGGGCCAACTCCGCCCTGCTCAAGGGCGACGCCGCCGACGCGGTGGCCGGGCTCAAGCAGCAGCCGGGCAAGGACCTGGTGGTGCTGGGCAGCGGCGAGCTGGTCCAGTCGCTGATGCGGGCCAACCTGGTCGACGAATATGTGCTGCTGATCCACCCGCTGGTGTTGGGGTCGGGCCGACGGCTGTTCCCCGACGGCGGCCCGTTCGCCCCCCTCCGGCTGGTCGACGCCAAGCCCACGACCACCGGGGTGCTGGTCGCGACCTACCGGCCGGCCGAACCGACAGCGGGGACGACCATCTAGGTCCTGACGGCCATCGCTGCTGGCCGGCGAGCAGAGGGCTGGGTGCGCGGCGTCGCAACATGATGGCTGCTGCCCAGGCTGGTAGGTGACGGCGCCTGGAGGTCTACGCATCAGCCGGGACGCTGCCTCGGGTATCCACAGGAGGAGGAGGCTGGACATGGGGCGCTCGGCGATCGTGGTCGGGGCAGGGATCGGCGGGCTGGCGGTCACCCGCGGGCTGGCGCAGTCCGGCTGGCAAGTGGGGCTGTACGAGCGGGCACCGGCATTCGGCACGGTCGGGGCGGGGCTGGCGATCGAGCCCAACGCCGTCCGCGCCTTGGACTGGCTTGGACTCGGCCAGCGGCTCCGCGCCCGCGGGCTGCGCCAGGGGCCGGCAGGCCTTCGAACCGCGCGGGGACGGTGGCTGGTGCGCACCAGGCTGGAAGCACTCCACGAGCGGTTCGGCACGCCCGCCTTCGCGCTGCACCGCGCCGACGTCCACCAGCTCCTGGCCGACGGGCTGGCCGAGCATTCGGCGGTGACCCTGCACACCAACCACCGCGCCATGACCGTCACCCCCAGCGCGACCCACGCCGCCGTGACCTTCCAAGGCCCGGAGGGGCCCGTGACCGCCGAGGCGGACCTGGTCGTGGCCGCCGACGGGGTGCACAGCGCGACCCGCTCGGCGCTGTTCCCCCACCATCCAGCGCCGGCCTACGCCGGCTACATCACCTGGCGCGCCATCGTGCCCGCCGAGGAGGCCGCCGGCATCACCCTGGACGCGGCCGTGGTCGAATCCTGGGGCCGTGGACGTCGGGTCGGGGTCGTGCCGCTTCCTGATGGTCGCGTCTACTGGTTCTTTACCGAGTCGGCGCCCGAAGGCGCCCAGCAACACGCGACCGTCGCCGACCTGGCCGACCGCGTCGGTGACTGGCACGCGCCGATCCCGCAGTTGCTGTCGGCGACCCCACCAGGGGCGCTGCTGCGCAACGACATCTACACCCTGCTTGCGCCCCTGCCCTCCTACCGCCACGGCCGCGTCGTCCTGCTGGGCGACGCCGCTCACGCCATCACCCCCGATCTTGGCCAAGGTGCAGCCCTCGCGCTCGAAGATGCCGTCACCCTCACCATCTACGCCGGCCACGCCACCTCCGCTGACCCCGACCTGGATGCCGGCCTGGGCCGCTATGACCGTGAGCGCAGACCACGCACCCAGCGGCTGGTTCGGATCTCGGCGTTCATCGGCCGGATCGGGCAAGCACGCAACCCGTTGGCCGTGGCCGCCCGCAACCTCGCCGCCGGGCTGCTACCCGCCAGCGCCTACCTCAGGGCCAGCGCCGGAGCGTTCTCCTGGACACCGCCAACCCCAGAGGACACGGCGACCAATGCCCATGATCCTGGAACCGAACGTGCCCCGTGCAGGCCAGGTGGCCTATCCCGCAGTCGCCATAAGGCGCCATGACACCGAACACTCATGTTCGACTTTCTCTGTTGCCAAGGGTGCACTAGGCCGAACACTGATGTTCAGCTTAGGAGGCAGCTGGTGAACCACGCCGCACCCGCACCACCCGACCACCACCACGCCCTGCCGATCCCAGGCGCTGGCAGGCCCTAGTCCTGCTCTGTGTCGCCCAGTTCATGGTCATCCTCGACATCAGCGTGGTGAACGTCGCCCTTCCGGCGATCGGGGGTGGCGGAGCGCGGCCGAGGGCAGCCCTGGTGGGCATCGGTGACTTCCGGTGTCAGGCAGCGCTTGGATGGCTGCCGGTCCCTGCCGGGCAGTGCCCGGGGCCCCGGCGCCGGAAGGGCCGCCCGCAGGGCGTCGCGCAGCGACGGGAGTACCGGACCGAGCGGGAGCGAGGGAGGAACGGACCGGCCGCCGTTCCCGCCTTGCCCGGCGCGCCCTTGCCTGCTGGGCGACCAGTGCCGTCGAGGTTGGCGCTAGCCCGTGGGCTCCTCGCGGAGCGTGGCCACCAGCTCGCGGATCTTCGCCTCCGGGTAGCGGCGGTAGCTGCCGAGCGTCTTGAAGAAGGGCAGCTTGCCCTCCTTCGCCCAGCGGGAGATCGTCTTGGGTGAGACCTGCAGCAGGTCGGCGACCTGCGCCGTGCGCAGGTAGGAGGTTGGTTCGGTCGCGGGCGTGGACGGCTCCTTTGGTGGTCCGGCCGGACGGCGCGGGTTCGCTGGGACGCGCCCGTCGCGGCGACGACGGTCATTCTCGGTCAGCTCGCCGGTATCGGGGCTGATGGGGCGCAACCGTTCTGCCCCTGACCTCAAGGAGGCTGAACGGCGCTGGCGGGCGCTCGTCGGTGGCTTCTTCGTCGACCCAGCTCACCTGGCGGTGGATCTTTGCGATCTAGCCTCCGCTCGGGGCGGTCGCCTTCGTCGTCCTCGCGGC
>Ga0126312_10000574_pt1 | contig 22433 bp, 23 predicted proteins | sample Plot104A_FD_92537 | JGI IMG/M metagenome (GOLD analysis project Ga0126312, IMG submission 92537) | Serpentine soil microbial communities from UC McLaughlin Reserve, CA, USA - Plot104A | ecosystem: Environmental > Terrestrial > Soil > Grasslands | place: USA: UC McLaughlin Reserve, Lake County...
GCTGGTCCCGTAGGAGAAAGCACCGGTGGGATCGCGCTCGAAGGCCCGGTCGGCGGCGGCGCGGAGCTCGGGGACGGCGACGATGTCGAGAGACGGAGCCCCTCGAGCCAGTGAGATGTTCCGGAGCTCGGCCACAGCGCCACGATAACGGCACCGGCGGGTAGGCTGCCGCCCGTGGTCGCCGTGCGCATGAGGGACCTCGGTCGGGCGCTTGCGGAGCTCGACGACGAGAGCCGGTCGCTCCTCGAGCTGTCACTGCGGCGGGGTCTCGACGACGAGGAGATCTCCGCGGTCCTGCCCGTCGGGGCGCCCGATGTGGAGCGGCGCAGGTCCGAGCTCCTGCACACGCTCGCCTCCGAGCTGAACCTCGACGGCCGCGAGGAGCGCGATGAGCTGTTCGCAACCCTGCGCGACCTGCCTCCGGAGCTCTGGCGCGGCGGGAGGTGAAGCGCAGCCAGATAGCGATCGCCGTCGTGGCCGCCGTGGCGGTTGCCGCCGTCGCGGTGGTGGCGAGCGGCGGCGGGGACGGCGGCGGTGGCGGCGGAAGCGACAAGGCGCCGAAGAACGCGCTGCGGATCTCCTTTGCCTACTCGCCTGAGAAGGAGAAGCTGCTGGTGCCGCTGATCAAGCGCTTCAACGGCGAGCACAAGGCGGTCGACGGTCAAGCCGTGTTCGTCCAGGGCGAGAACGTGGCGAGCGGCGACGCCGAGTCGAAGATCGCGCGCGACCGGCTCGAGCCGGTCGCCTGGTCGCCGTCCTCCTCGCTGTGGGGCCGCTTGCTCGACTACGAGGCGGATCGGCCGCTCGCTCCGCGCGAGAACCCCTCGATCGTGCGGACGCCGCTCGTAATCGCCATGTGGGAGCCCTTCGCCAGGGCGCTCGGCTGGCCGCGGAAGAAGATCGGCTTCGAGCAGATCATCCGGCTTGCGCGCTCGAACCAGGGCTTCGCCGCCTACGGCAAGCCGCAGTTCGGCAGGTTCAAGCTGGTCCACACCAATCCGGACTTCTCGACCTCGGGGCTGTCCGCGGTGGTGGCCGAGTACTACGCGGCGACCGGCAAGCAGGAGGGGCTGAGTGCCCGCGAGGTCACGGCCTCGCGCGCGCGGGCTGTGGTGCGGGACATCGAGCGGTCGATCGTCCACTACGGCGACACCACACTGTTCATCGCCGACCAGATGCGCAAGGGAGGCCCGGGCTACGCCTCCGCCGTGGCGATGGAAGAGGTCACGCTGCTCGACTTCAACCGGCACCGCGGTTCCCAGCCGCGCCTGGTCGCGCTCTATCCGCCGGAGGGCACCTTCTACTCCGACAACCCGTTCATCGTCCTCGACGCCCCCTGGGTGAGCGCGACCGAGAAGCGGGCGGCGGGGATGTTCGCGGACTTCCTCGCCGACGAGATCTCGCCCGAGCTCGCGGCACGCTTCGGGTTCAGGCCGGCCGACCTTAAGCAGAAGCCCGTGCCGCCGGTCTCGCGCGCGAACGGCGCGGACCCCTCCGAACCGAAGCGGGTTCTCGGCCTGCCCGAGCCTCGCGTGCTGGCCAAGGTCAAGCGCACGTGGCGGGCGGACCGCAAGCCCGCGAACGTGCTCCTGGTGCTCGACACCTCCGGCTCGATGTCCCAGGAGGACCGGCTCACCCGCGCCAAGCAGGGGTTGGGGACGTTCTTCCGCGAGGTGTCGCCGAACGACCGGGTCGGTCTCACGACCTTCTCGGACCGGATCCAGCCGCTCGTGCCGGTCTCTCCCTTCCGTGCGAACCGCGCGCGTCTGCGTCAGGTCGTCGGCGAGCTGATCGCCGACGGCGGGACGGCGGTCTTCGACGCGACAATCGCGGGCTTCCGGCGGGTCCGCTCGCTGCGCGACGAGGCCCGAATCAACGCCGTGGTCGTGCTAACCGACGGCGAGGACACGGACTCGAACGCGGACGCCCAGGACGTGGTCGACCAGGTGCGCGGTCAGGGTGACTCCTCGCAGCAGGTGCGGGTGTTCACGATCGCCTACAGCGCCGAGGCCGGCGGGGCGGCGGCGGCGCTCAGCGCGATCGCCAAGGCCTCCGGCGGTCAGCCGTACACCGGCGACACCGAGGACATCGAGTCGGTCTACAGGAGCATCTCGAGCTTCTTCTGATGCGCCCCTACAGCCGCGGCGAGTTCAACCAGGCGCTGATCGCCAACGCGCTGCTCAGCCCCTTCAACGTCATCCTGCTGGCGGTCATGCTCGTCGCCGGGCTGTTGCTCGGAGTCTTCGTCTACGTGCTGCCGGTGGCCGCGGTCGTCTACGGGGTCGCGGCGGCGCGCACCTACTTCGACGAGGACGAGGCGAACAAGGTGCTCGAGCGCGAACGTGTCAGGCGGCGCAAGGCGGTCGAGCGCGGCCGCCTCGACCCGGCCGCGCTGGCGCCGCCGATCCGCACGCTGCTGGAGGGCGCCCTGGCGCGGGAGCACGCCATCCGCGACGCGATCTCGCGTGCGCAGCTGCCCTACGAGGAGGTCTCTGACGAGGTGGACAGCTTCATCCGCGCGATCGAGGACAGCGCTCGGCGGGCGGAGCTGCTGTACGAGGCGCTATCGGAGTCGCCGCCGCAGGCGGTCCAAGGGCGGCTTCGGCAGGTCAAGGACGACCCGACGAAGGCGGAGCTGACCCAGGCGCTCCAGTCCCAGCTCAGCGTGCTGGGCCGGATGGAGTCGCAGCTGCAGCGGTTCTACGACGAGATGGAGCGGATCCTGGTCGAGCTCGAGACGGTGCGCGGGAATCTCGTCTCGGTCTCGGCGTCGACCGACAGCGCCAACCAGCAGAAGCTGGCGGCGGACGTGCGCGGCCTGCGCGAAGAGGTCGGGGCCGTGGCCGACGGGATGAGCGAGGCCTACGAGAAGCCGGAGTCGCCCGCCACGTGACGCGGACGGTTCATGTCGTCTGGCCGACCTCGATCAGGTGGCCGTCCGGGTCGCGGAGGTAACAGCGGATCTCGGCTCCGCGGTCCATGGGCGGCGTCAGGAACTCCGCGCCGCGCGAGCTCCACTCCGCGTAGACCGCGTTGATGTCCGCGACGCGGATGTTCAGGAACGCGCTCACCCGGTCGGGGTCGGGCGGGGTCACCAGCGTGACCGACGGCTTGTCCTCGGTCGGGCCGCCGCCGACGTTGATGATGATCCAGCCGTTCGCGAGCGCCACGATCGACGGCTCGCCCTCCATCACGGTTTCGCCGCCCAGCACGTCGGCGTAGAAGCGCCGCGAGCGCTCGACGTCCCCGGAGACGATGAAGTGCGTCAGCGCGATCCCCTCGCTCGGTGCCGGGAGCCTCGCCACTCAGTTCGGATCCGGTCGGGTTCGGTCGATCGCGTAGCGCAGCTCGACCATTCCGCTGTCGAACGTTCGCGTCCCGACGAGCTGCATCGGGCCGCCGGGCAGGCGGCGGTCGAAGAGAGGCTTGCCCTCGCCGAGTACGACGGGAACGACGGTCACGACGACCTCGTCGAGCAGGCGCCCGTCGGCGAACTGGGAGGCCACGTTACCGCCGCCCACGACCCACAGGTCACCCTCGCCGGCCGCGGCGATCATCTCCTCGTGGAGCTGCGACACCTCGCCCTCCGCGAACCTGACGTCGACGCCCTCGCCCTCCGGCAGTGGCAGCTCGCGACTGCTCAGGACCCAGGCCGGCTTGTCCCTGTAGGGCCAGTCGGACAGCTCGCCGAGGACGAAGGAATAGGTCGTGGAGCCCATCACCAGCGCCCCGACGCCCTCGTAGAAGCGCTCGTAGTTCCCCCTGCCGCCCTGCTCGGCGCCCGGGCCCTCGAAGCTGCCCTCGTACCCGGTCAGCCAGTCGATCGTGTCGTCGGCCTCGGCGATGTAGCCGTCGAGGGTGGCGGCGCAGTAGTAGCAGGTGATGCTCACCTCCCGGAACCTACTGGTCGGGCGGCCTAAGAGCCGACAGGGGGATGTTGCCGACGCCGACGGCCCGATAGAGCAGGGCGCTCGGCTTCGCGACAAGCCAGCGCTGCCGTGCCATGCGCAGGTACACGACGTCCTGCTCGACCGGGACTTCGCCCGACGTCCCCGCGAACATGTGCCGCATCGAGATGGTCACACGCACGACCCGCCCCTCTCGCCGGCTGGACCCGATCGCCACCAGCCGGCTGCCCCGCCAGGCCGGCTCGCCGTGCCTTCCCGGCTGTCCGATCGAGGCGCTGAGCGAGCGGGCGCACCCGGATCCCTCGTGCCTCAACGGCAACCGTCGCTCCGACCCCGGCGTCAGCAAAGCGCACACGCGGCGGCCGTCTCGGGAGTTGACGGCGCGCACGTAGGAGCGGACGGCTCGGGTAGGGGGCTCCTCGCGACGCGGCCGCTTGGCGGCGGGCGCTTGCACGGTTCGAGTGGTGTCCGTTCGCGTGGCGTTCTCCGGACTGGGGGCGCGCTCATCACCCGAGTCGCAGCCCGGGAGAGCGAGACAGACGGCCGCCAGCAGGCAGAGCGGGCGGGTCAGCGGCTCACTCGCACGATCCGGGCGATGCCGCGGCCGGAGCTCGCGCGCACGAGCGTGACGTAGGCGAAGCGGCGGCCCAGCGCCGTGGTCCACAGCATCCTCCGCGTGCGCCCGGCGCGGCTGGCGCAGGGACCGTAGCCGCTGCCCTGGCTCGTGTGACCGCGCTCGAACCCCGCGTCGGTGCGGCTGAGGGGCCCGCCGCGAAGCAGCACCCGGTCGCGGCGGCCGCGGCGCAGGCGGAGCTGCTGGCCGCAGCGGCCGATGCTCACGTACAGCAGTCTGGCCCCCGCCAGCGAGGGGTTCAGCAGCTGCCGGGTCCGCGAGCCGACGGCGATTCGCCGACGGCGGGTTTGGAGATCGACGACCACGATCCGGCTACCGCGGCGACCGGTGACCGAGTAGGCCAGCCGGTTGCCGTCCAGCTCCGGCGCTCCCAGGCGGCCCACCGCCCCGATCGACCTGACGCGCCGCAGGCGGCGCCCGGTCGGCAGGAGGGCCGCGCCGATCCGCTCGCCTCGCCCACTCCGCCGCCGCCAGGCGAGCCAGTGACGGGAGACGGCGAGGGCGTTGACCCCCGTGACGGTCAGCGTGACCAGCGGCCGGCCGCTGTGCCTGTCGATCACCGGCAGCCGGTCTCCGTTACGCCATGCCACGTACGGCCCCCCGACGGCCGGGTCGGATCCGGGCAGCCTGATCACCCGGCCACCGCTCCGCAGGACGCCGCCGTGCACGTCGTCGTAGGCGATCGCGTCGCCGCTCACGGACGGGTCGCTGGCCGGCGCCGCCACCTGCCGGGAGCCCAGAGCGGGCCCCGTCGCGAGCGCGACGGCAGCGGCGGCGAGCGCAAGGCCGTCGGCGGCCCGGAAGCCGCGCAGCACCAGCGCCCGTTCGGCCATCAGCTCCACGGCACGCATGCCCCACCCCGTGCGGCCGGCCGGCGCCAGCACGACGACCGGCAGCGCTCGCCCGGCGCCGAAGGCAGCGCCGACGATCAGGCCTAGGGTGGGGTCGCCGAGCGCCAGCGAGATCGCCGCGAGCGCGACGACAGCGAGGGTCAGCACGAACGTGGCGAATCCGAGCCCCAGGAGCACGCCGTAGAGCACGGCGGCGAGCGGCAGGGGCAGGACACGCCGCCACGGCTCGGGCACCTGGCGACGGATCTGAGGGCGGATGCGCACCCCCCGGAGCTCGGCGAGCGCACCGGCGGCGGCGACCCCGAAGGCGGCCACAGCCGCGGGCCGACCGCCGTCCGTACCGAGCAGCGACCCGAGCTCGGCCAGCGTCCCGAACAGGGCAACGCCGCCGGCGAGGGCGCCCAGGGCGAACGCCGCGCAGGCAACGAGCGTGACCCCGGACCTTCCCTCCCGCGTGCCACGTCCCAGCGAATCCACCATGGAGAAGCCGCACGGGGACCAGGCACCGGTAACGCCGGCCAGGCACGCCGTCATCGCCAGCGCGGCGGTCAGCACGGGATCCGCGTCTGGTAGTAGTGGACGCAGAAGACCTTGCGGCCGGAGTAGCAGTAGCCGGTGAGCGCGGCGTCGCCATTGATCCTCCGGCTGCTGTGCGAGCAGCAGTCCATCAGCTTGCGGACGAAACCCCCGCAGCAGCGGTACCAGGAGCCGTCCACCGAGGTCCGGATCCCATAGGTCCGGCTGACTCCCGAGCAAACCGGCGTCCGTGGAGCGGGGGGAAGCGGCCTCCCGTCAGGGTCGAGGAGCAGCAGGCCCTGCTCGTCGGTCGGGCGACCCGCCCGATCGACTCGCCGCCCGAGATCGTCAACGCGTTTTCCGTCCCGGGCCCGCACGGGCAGGCCGTGTGCGTCGACCCGCGGCAAGCCGGTCGGATGCGGGCAGGAGCCCGTCGTGAAGGTGTGGCCACAGAAGTGGAAGGCGTCGGCCTCACCGGCGGGCACGGCGGCTGCCACCGCTCCGACGCCGGTCGCCCCCACGAGCAGCCGGCCGACCCTGTCGAGGAAGCCGCGGCGAGAGGTGCGGGCGGCCAGCTCGTCGCTCAGGCTGCGCTCAGGCACGGGTCGCCGTTGCCGCCCGTCGCTCCGCGGACGCCAGCACGCTCTCGAGCTGGGCGAGGCTGTTGAACGTGCCCTTCGAGAGCACGGTCCCGGCGCGGTCCATGGCCACCGCGTACGGCGCCCCGGGAGCCGCCGCCTGGCTCCACGCGTCTACGTCGCGGACCTCGTCGAACGAGCGCAGCTCCACCAGCGGGTCGCTCGCCAGCACTTCGATGGCGGGCTCCAGCGAGACGCACATGGGGCACCCCTCCGAGCTGAAGACCGCCAGCGCGAAGCGGCTCGCGCCGTCATCGCCGAAGCGTTCGATCAACTCGCTGCGGGCTCCCAGCTCGGGTCCCTCGCCGGCGAGCTCGAGAGCCGGCCGGGGAGCGAGCGCCAGACGAAGCTCGCCGACCTGCCGCGCCAGCGCGAGCAGCGCGACTGTCAGCGCCGCGACACCGGCGAGTGACACGCCGAGGCCGAGGGCGAGCCACTGCTCCGTGCTGGGCGTCGACTCCGGCAGCCAGGCCACGGCGATGAACCCGCCGGTGAGGAGGAGGCCGCGCGCCACGCCGCTCGGCCGCACGCGCGAGCCGGGGCCGAAGCAGCCGCAGGGAGCCTCCCGGCGGCCGCTCAGCAGGGCACCGGCCAGCGCCACTGAGAACCCGAGCGAGAGCACGGCCCCGGAGTAGGCCGCGGGCCTCCAGCCCGCCACCACGCCGGCGGCGACGGCTGCCTCCGCGATGATGAGCGCGAGCCAGGCCAGCCGGCGCCTCCGCTCGGAGCGCAATCCGAAGGTGGCGAGCGCGGCACGCGTGCGGGCCGGGCTGGCTGTCTTGAGCGCGGCCGAGAGGAGCAGGATCCCCGCCAGACCGATGCGGAGCGTCAGCGCGGCCATGGGCGCGAAAGCTAGGCCCGTTCCCCCGCGGGCGCAAGTGCCCCTAGACCTTGGCGCCGAGCACCTCGACGGCCACGTCGGCGACCTCGGTCGGGTTGCGGCCGACGCGCACGCCCTTCGCCTCGAGCGCCTCGGCCTTTGCCTTGGCGGTTCCGCTCGAACCGCTGATGATCGCGCCTGCGTGCCCCATGGTCTTGCCGGCCGGCGCCGTGAAGCCGGCGATGTAGCCCACGACGGGCTTCGACACCTTCTCGGCGATGTAGTCGGCGGTGCGCTCCTCCTCGTCGCCGCCGATCTCGCCGCACATCACGATCAACTCGGTCTGGTCGTCTTGTTCGAAGAGGGCGATCACGTCGATGAAGCTCGAGCCGACGACCGGGTCGCCGCCGATGCCGACGATCGTCGAGTTGCCGAAGCCGCGCTGGGCCACCTCGTTTCCGATCTGGTAGGTCAGCGTTCCGGAGCGCGACATCAGCCCCACGTTCCCCGCCGAGAAGAAGTGGGCGGGGATGATGCCGACGTTGGACTTGCCGGGGGAGAGCACCCCCGGACAGTTCGGGCCGATGAGGCGCGTTCGGTCGCTGCGCTTCAGATGCGTGTAGACCCGCAGCATGTCGTGCGCGGGGATGCCCTCGGTGATGCAGACCACGAGCTCCACACCCGCATCGGCGGCCTCGAGGATGGCGTCCGCCGCGAACCGGGGCGGCACGAAGATCATGCTGGTGTTGGCGCCCGTCTCCTCCACGGCCGTATGGACCGTGTTGAAGATCGGGATCCCCTCGACATCCTCGCCGGCCTTGCCCGGCGTGACGCCGGCCACCACGTCGGTCCCGTAGCGCCGGTCGTTGAGTCCGTGGAACCTGCCCTCGCGGCCGGTCAGGCCGGAGACGACCAGCTTGGTGCTCTCAGTCACCAGGATGCTCATCTCTTGGGGCTGGCGGTCGGGGGCCGGCGGCTGGGAGATAAAGGCCTCATCCCGCCAGTTCCACCACCTTTGCTGCCGCTCCTAACATCGTCTTTTCGACTTCGACGTGCGGCAGGCTCGCATCGGCGAGGATCCTTCGGCCCTCCTCGTCGTTGGTGCCGTCGAGGCGCACCACGAACGGCACCTTCACTTCGACCTGCTCGAAGGCGGTGACCAGACCGCGGGCGACCTCGTCGCAGCGGGTGATACCGCCGAAGATGTTGAACAGCACGGCGGTGACCTTCTCGTCGGAGAGGATCACCTCCACCGCGTCCACGATCGCCTCCGCCCTCGAGCCGCCGCCGGCGTCGAGGAAGTTGGCGGGCTTGCCGCCCGCCTGCGCGACGACGTCCAGCGTCGACATCACGAGCCCGGCCCCGTTGCCGAGGATGCCGACATTGCCGTCGAGCTTCACGTACACCAGGCCGCGCTCCTTGGCCAGCTGCTCCTGCGGGTCCTCGACGCTGGGATTACGGAAGGCGGCCGTGTCCTCGTGGCGATAGAGGGCGTTGCCGTCGATCGTGACCTTGGAGTCGAGCGCCACCACGTCGCGCGAGCCGGTGACCAGCAGCGGGTTGACCTCCACGAGCATCGCGTCCTCCTCGACGTAGACCTCGTAGAGCTTGCCCAGCATCGCCCCCACCGGTCGGATCACGTCCTCGGCGATTCCCGCCTCGAAGGCAAGGCGCCTGCCATGGAAGTGCTGGAAGCCGATCAAGGGGTCGATGGGCAGCTTGACCATCGCGGTCGGGTCCTTGTCCACGATCTCCTCGACCTCCATGCCGCCCATCCGAGACAGCATCGCGATCGCCCGCTTGGTCCCGCGGTCGAAGACGATCGCCGCGTAGTACTCCTCGGCGATCTCGGACGCCTGCTCGACGTAGAGCTCCTGGACGGTCAGGCCGCGAATGTCCATGCCGAGGATCGCCTCGGCGTGCTCCTCCGCCTCCGGCCTGTTCTTCGCCAGCTTGATCCCGCCGGCCTTGCCGCGGCCCCCGATCTGAACCTGAGCCTTTATGACGACCGGAAAACCGGACTCCTCCGCGGCCTCGACGGCCTCCTGGACGCTGGCGGCGTGTCGCCCCTCGGGCACGGGGACGCCGTGTTTCTTGAACAGCAGCTTGCCCTGGTATTCGAGGAGATCCATGGGTACTCCGTACAATGCGCGGCCGCTGCGCGGCGGGCGCTGACCCTATCGAACGTCGAACGACCCGAGATGCCCCTCCCAAAAGACGTCAAGTTCATCACCTTCGACTGCTACGGCACCCTGATCGACTGGGAGACCGGGGTGTACGACGCATTCCAGAAGGAGGCCGACAAGGACGGCTTCACCATCGACCGGGACGTGCTGATTCCCCGCTTCATCGACATCCAGGGCGAGATCCAGCGGGGTTCGTACGAGCTTTACGCCGAGGTTCTGCGCCGGACGGCGGTGCGCGTCGCCGAGGAGCTCGAGTGGGATCTGGAGCCCGTGCGCTCCAATTTCCTGCCCAACAGCGTCCCCTCCTGGCCGCCGTTTCGGGAGACGAACGCCCAGCTGGACCGCCTCGCGAAGAAGTACGAGATCGGCGTTCTGTCGAACATCGACGACAAGCTGCTGGGCGCCACCCGGCGCCACTTCCGCGTCGACTTCGACCTGGTGGTCACCGCCCAGCAGGTCCGCAGCTACAAGCCCGACCCTGCCCATTTCAAGGAGTGCGCCCGCCGCATCGATCGGGCCAAGAAGAACTGGGTCCATATCGCGAGCGGATACCAGACCGACGTCGAGCCAGCCCTGAAGCAGCGCGTCCCGGTGATCTGGGTCAACCGGCGCGGCGAGGAGCTCGAGTCGGGCCGGAAGAAGCCCACCGACGAGGTCAAGACGGTGCGCGACGCGGCCAAGCTGCTGAAGGCCGTCTGACCCGCGGGTGCGCGTAGCCGCCGCGCACCCCGACGCGCTCGTCCTCACGAGCAGGCTGTGGCAGACGAACGCGGTCGCCCTGCGCTCCGGCGCCGAGGCACTCCTCGTGGACTCGCCCTACTTCCCGGACGAGCTCGAGGCGCTACCCGGGGTCCTCGCGCAAGCAGGCTTCGAGATCGACGGTCTCGTGGCCACGCACGGCGACTACGACCACCTGCTGGGGAGGCTCGCCTTCCCCGGACTGGCGCTCGGCCTGGGCGAGCCCACCGTGGAGCGCTTTCACCGCGAGCCCGGCGCGGCGCAGCGCGAGCTGCGCGAGCAGGACGCCCGCCTCTACGTGGAGCGGCCGGCGCCGCTCGCCCTGGGCCAGGTGCAGGCGCTGCCGCTGCCCGGCAAGCTCGAGCTGGGCGGCGATGAGATCGAGCTCCATCCCGGCGAAGGGCATACGAGCGACGGCATGGCGCTGATGGCCCGGTTCTGCGGCATCCTCGCCTGCGGCGACTACCTCTCCAGCGTCGAGCTGCCGACGATCTCGCCGGGAGGCTCGCTGGCCGGCTATCGCGCGACCCTGGCGCGACTGGGACGGTTGGTCGAGGAGGCCGAGACGATCGTCCCCGGCCACGGCCCGGCCCACCACCCCGACGAGGCGCTCCGGCTGCTCGACGAGGACGTGGCATACCTCGACGCGCTGGAGGCGGGCTCGGAGCGCCCCTCTCTGCCCGCGGGTCGCGACAGCGGCGAGCAGCGCCGCCTGCATGGGGAGAACCTGCGAACCCTGTCGAGTTGAGCACGCGAGCTGCGCTCGACCTCGACACGATCGGTCAACGAGGGGCTCGCGGAGCCGCTCGCACCGCGCCCGGCTACTTGATGACCGCGATGGTGTCGCCGGTGGTGATCGAGCCGCCCTCGCTGACCCCGAGCTCCTCGATCCTCCCGCCGGTGGGAGCGGTGATCTCGTTTTCCATCTTCATGGCCTCGATGACGCAGATAAGGGCGCCCTCGTCGACCTCCGCGCCCTTATCGACGGCCACCTTCAGCACCGTGCCCTGGAGCGGCGAGACGAGCTCGCCGGCGGCGCCGCCTCCTCCCCCGCCGCCGCGCTCCCGGCGCTGGGGCGCCTTGCGGGGAGCGGCCGGGGCAGCGCCGTTGGGGCTCCCCGGAGGCCCGATCACCTTGACGTCGAACTTCCGCCCCGAGACCTCGACCGCGTATTCGCGCTCGACGGTCTCGTCCTCCTCTTCCTCCGCCGGCTCCTCCGGCTTCGGGAAGGCGAGCTCGGCGAGCCAGTCCTCGTCCTCGACCAGGTCGCGACAGGTCTCGCCGTTCGCCCATTGCTCGGTGGCGAGGAGCGCCTCGTGGAAGGGGATCAGGGTCTTGAGTCCCTCTATCTCGTACTCCGCGAGGGCCCGCAGCATGCGCCTGGTCGACGCCTCGCGGTCCACGTCCCAGACGATCAGCTTGGAGATCATCGGGTCGTACAGGGGCAGCACCTCGTACCCCTCCCGGGCGCCGGAGTCGACCCGCACGAACGGACCCGCGGGCTCGACGTAGGAGGCGATCCTGCCGGGCGCGGGCGCGAACTTCTTCGCCGCGTCCTCGGCGTTGATCCTGCACTCGATCGCGTGACCGCGTAGGGCCACGTCCTCCTGGTCGAAGGAGAGCGGCTCGCCGGCGGCGATCTTCAGCTGCTCGCGCACGATGTCGATGCCGGTGACCATCTCGGTCACGCAGTGCTCGACCTGGACGCGGGTGTTCATCTCCAGGAAGAAGTACTCCTCGCCCTGAAGCAGGCCCTCGACGGTGCCGGCGGATCGGTAGCCCACGGCCTTGGCGGCGTCGGTGCCGATCCTGCCGATCCGCTCGCGCAGCTCGGCGTCGACGGCCGGCGCGGGGGACTCCTCGATCAGCTTCTGGTGGCGGCGCTGCACGGAGCAGTCGCGCTCGAAGAGGTGGACCACGTTGCCACGAGAGTCGGCAAGGACCTGCACCTCCACGTGACGGGGGTCGGGCAGGTAGCGCTCCACGTAGACGGTCGGGTCGGAGAAGAACTTCTCGCCCTCGCGGGAGGCGCCCTCGAACGCCTTCTCGAGCTCGTCGTCGGACTCGGCGACACGAAATCCCTTACCGCCGCCACCGCCGGCCGCCTTGATCGCCACCGGGTAGCCGACCGTCTCGTCGATCACATTCCTCGCGTCCTCGACGGTCTCGACCGGGTCGGTGGTGCCGGGCACGATCGGGACCCCTGCGTCTCTCATCAGCTCACGTGCCCGGGTCTTGGAGCCCATCGCGTCGATTGCCTCCGGCGGGGGGCCGATAAAGGTCACTCCGGCGTCGTCGCAGGCGCGGGCGAAGGCCGCATTCTCGGCCAGGAAGCCGTAGCCGGGGTGGATCGCCTCGGCGCCCGACATCTCGGCGACCTCGAGGATCTTCTCGATCACGAGATAGCTCTCGGTGGCCGGCCCGGGGCCGAGCAGGTACGCCTCCGCGGCGCGCCTGACGTGGGGCGCGTCGCGGTCGGGCTCGGAGTAGACGGCCACCGTGCCGATCCCGAGCTCCTCGAGCGTCCGCATCACGCGGATCGCTATTTCGCCGCGGTTCGCGACGAGGACCTTCTCGAACATTGGGGCCGAGAGGTTAGTGACCTGAGTCGTCAGTTCGCGCGCACCTTCCCGGGCGTCAGCCACGCCCAGCCGCTCGGGAAGCTGAAGCCGAACTTCCGACTCAGGTCATTAGCCGGAGGGCGGCGCCACGGGGACTGCGGGCTGGCGCCCGCCTCGCCGGTCGCGGACCAGCACGGTCATCATGATCACTGCCACGGCCACCGGGAAGACCGCGATCACCACGCCGGGGATTCCTACCCCAGCCTTGGTGAGCAGCCCGAGCCCGGCGCCGATCAGCACGAGCCCTAGCGTTGAGCGGAGGACGCCCGCCGGGACCTTGAGCGTCAGATTGGAGCCGAGCCAGACGCCCGGCACCGAGCCGACGAGGATGTTGCCGGCCAGGCCAAAGTCGACGTTTCCGGCCACCACATGGGCCAGCGACGCCGCCCACAGGAGGATCGCCGCGTGGAAGACGTCGGTGCCGACAACGCGGGAGGGGAAGAGCCTGAAGAAGACGATCAGCCCCACGGCGATCAGGGCGCCGCTTCCGGCCGAGGTCACCCCGAGGACGAATCCCACGGTCACGCCAAGCGTCACGGCGGCGAGCTTGTTGCGGCGAGTCAGCTCGACCTCGTGTCGTTCCTTGTCGGCCAGCCGCTTCAGGAAGAGCGCACGGGCAAGGGTCATCAGACCGGTGAACAGCAGCGTGATCCCCAGGATGAGGATCAGCCGATCGTCGAAGTCGTCGCCTAAGGCGTCCTCCAGGCGCTCGAGCACGTAGACGCCGCCCACGGCCGCCGGCACCGAGCCCACCGCCATCCAGCTCGACAGGGACAGATCGACGGACCCCTGGCGGAAATGGTTCCAGCCGCCCACGGTCTTGGTGACCGCGCCGTAGGCGAGGTCCGTCCCCACCGCGGTGGCGGGGTTGATGCCGAAGACCAGGATCAGCAGCGGGGTCATCAGCGAGCCGCCGCCGATCCCCGTCATGCCGACAAGCAGGCCGACGCCCAGCCCGAAGGCGACTATCGCGGGATCCATCGCAGGACCTCGTCGGCGGCAGCCTCCGCGGAGAGCTCGGGGCCGAGCGTCAGCTCGGGATCGAGCGGGGGCTCATAGGGGTCGTCCACGCCGGTGAAGCCGTTGATCTCTCCGGCCCGGGCACGTGCCCACAGACCCTTGGGGTCGCGGCGCTCGCATTCGTCCGGCGGCGTCGAGACGTAGACCTCCGCGAACGGCAGGTCGGCGTCCCGGTGCGCGGCCCGGGCCTGATCGCGGTCGGCGACGAACGGCGACACGAGCGACACCAGCGCCACCACTCCAGCGTCGGCGAACAGCGCCGCCACCTCGCCAGCCCGGCGCATGTTCTCCGAGCGGTCCGCGGCGGAGAAGCCGAGGTCCCCGTTCAGCCCGTGGCGGAGGTTGTCCCCGTCGAGGCGGTATGCGGGCCGTCCGCGCGCCACCAGGCGCTCCTCCACGGCAGCGGCGATCGTCGACTTGCCCGAGGAGGGAAGGCCCGTGAACCACACGGTGGCGCCCCGCGACGCCCGCGTCTCCCGGGTCACGCGGCCGGCGTGCCAGGTCACCTCACTCGAGCGCACTGGCTAGAACCCGTCCGTGTCGAGGATCATCCCCGCGCCGACGGTGTCGTTCGTCGACTCGTCGATCAGGATGAAGCTCCCGGTCGTCCGGTTGCGGCGGTACTCGTCAACCAGCAACGGAGTCGAGAGCCTGAGCCGCAGGCGGCCGATCTCGTTCAGCTCGAGCGACTGAGCATCCTCGTCGCGGTGCAGCGTGTTGACGTCCATGCGGTAGCGCAGCGCGTCCACCTTGGCCAGGGCCGTGCGCGTGGTGTGCTTGATCCGGTAGCGGCCGGCGGCGTGGAGTGGCCGCTCCGACAGCCAGCAGACCATGGCCTCGAGCTCGCGGGTCGGCGTCGGGTGGTTGTGGGCGCGGCAGATCAGGTCGCCGCGTGAGACGTCCACCTCGTCCTCGAGCCGGACCGTTACCGACAGCGGCGGGTAGGCCTCCTCGAGCGGGCCGTCGAAGGTCTCGATCGCGGCCACCTTGGTCGCCGTCCCGGCAGGCTGGACGACGACGTCGTCGCCGACCTTGATGACGCCGCTCGCCACCTGGCCGGCGTAGCCGCGGTAGTCGTGGTGCTCGTCGTCCATCGGCCGGACGACCCATTGCACCGGGAAGCGAGTGTCGATCAGGTTCCGGTCCGACGCCACGTGCACGTGCTCCAGGTAGTAGAGGAGCGACGGGCCCTCGTACCAGGGCATGTTCCGCGAGCGGTCGACCACGTTGTCGCCGTGCAGCGCCGAGATCGGGACGAAGGTGATGTCGGTGACGTCCAGCTTGGCCGCCCAGGCGCTGAACTCGTCGGCGATCCGCTCGTAGACCCGCTCGTCCCAGTCCACGAGGTCCATCTTGTTGACGCACACGAGCAGGTGCGGGATCCGGAGCAGCGAGGCGATGAACGCGTGGCGGCGCGACTGCTCGAGCACGCCCTTGCGCGCGTCCACCAGGATCAACGCGATCTCGGCGGTAGAGGCGCCCGTGACCATGTTGCGCGTGTACTGCGGGTGGCCCGGCGTGTCGGCGATGATGAATTTTCTTTTGAGCGTGTGGAAATACCGGTAGGCGACGTCGATCGTGATGCCCTGCTCGCGCTCCGCCCGCAGGCCGTCCGTTAGTAGAGCGAGGTCCACGTAGCCGTCGCCGCGCGCCAGGCTGGCCCGCTCCACGTCCTCGAGCTGGTCCTGGAAGATCTGCTTGGTGTCGAAGAGCAGCCGGCCGATGAGGGTCGACTTGCCGTCGTCCACCGAGCCTGCCGTCGCGAAGCGGATCAGCTCCGAGGGGCGGCCGTCGACAGCCGTGCCGTTGGTGGCGGCGCCGGTCATCGCTAGAAGTAACCCTCCTTCTTGCGGTCCTCCATGGCGGCCTCGGTGATCCTGTCGTCGGCGCGGGTCTCGCCGCGCTCGGTGATGCGCGTGGCCGCGATCTCGGCCACGACGTCGTCGAGGGCGGTGGCGGTCGAGCGAACGGCGCCGGTGCAGCTCATGTCACCGACAGTGCGAAAGCGCACCGACTCCTCGAACGGCCTCTCCTCCGGCAGCAGCTCTACGAACGGCGAGGTGGCATACAGCATCCCGTCGCGCTCGAAGACCTCGCGGCGGTGGGAGAAGTAGATCGAAGGGAGCTCGAGGCCCTCCTCGCGGACGTACTGCCAGACGTCGAGTTCCGTCCAGTTCGAGAGCGGGAAGACCCGCACGTGCTCGCCCGGCTTCAGCTGGCCGTTGTAGAGGCTCCACAGCTCCGGCCGCTGGTTCTTCGGGTCCCACTGCCCGAAGTCGTCGCGGAACGAGAACACCCGCTCCTTGGCGCGTGCGCGCTCCTCGTCGCGGCGGGCGCCGCCGAAGGCGGCCTTGAAGCCGTGCTCCTCGATCGCGTCGAGGAGCGCGACCGACTGCAGGCGGTTGCGAGATGCGCGCGGGCCACTCTCCTCGACCACGCGCCCCTGGTCGATCGAGTCCTGTACCGACGCCACGAGCAGCCGCGCGCCCAGCTCCTCGATCCGACGGTCGCGGAACTCGATCGCCTCGGGGAAGTTGTGCCCGGTGTCCACGTGCATCACCGGGAAGGGGAACTTGGCCGGCCAGAAGGCCTTCTCCGCCAATCGCAGCAGCACGGCGGAGTCCTTGCCGCCGGAGAAGAGCAACACCGCGCGCTCCAGCTCGGCGGCCACCTCGCGCATGACGTGGATCGCCTCGGACTCGAGCGCCTGCAGGTGTTCGACCTCGTAGCTCAGGCCCTCCCTACGGCCGCCCCGTTCGCGAGCTCCAAGCAAGGCGGTCACGGGTAATCCCGGGTGGTCAGTGGAGGCCGCACTCGACCTTGTCCGACTGCGCCCAGCGGCCCTCGCGCGCGTCGCCCGGCCGGGTGCAGTGGGTGCAGCCGATCGACCCGTAGCCGCGATCGTGGAGCTCGTTGTAGGGGACGTCGTTGTCGACGATGTAGCGCCAGACGTCCTTCTCCGACCAGTCCGCGAGCGGGTTGGCCTTCCAGAGTTCGTTCTTCTTGTCCCACTGAAGCTTCGACGTGTGCGCGCGCGCGGGCGATTGCTCGCGCCGGAGGCCCGAGACCCAGCCGTCCACCTCGGACAGCGCCTCCTTGAGCGGCTGCACCTTGCGGATGCCGCAGCAGGCATCGGGCTCGCGGTTCCAGAGCTCGTCGCCGTGCAGGTCGGCCTGCCGGGCGAGGCTCATCCCCTGGTAGACCTCCACCTTCACCCCGTAGCGCTCCTCGATCTCGCGCCAGGTGGCGTAGGTCTCGGGGAAGAAGAGGCCGGTGTCGAGCGTGAAGAAGCGCGCATCGGGCTCGATCTTGAGCAGTATGTCCATGATCACCGAGGCCTCCTTCTGGAACGAGCAGGCCACGTACAGGCGCGGATGGAAGCGCTCGACCATGTAGACGAGTACCTCCTCGGCGCTCATGTGCTCCAGGTCGGGTGTTAATGCTACGGCGGCCACGTCAGACGGCGCACTCGCCCTCGCCGCGGACGACCTGGAACGTCTCGTGGCGGTCCCAGTCGATGAAGTGGTTCATGGTCTCGAGGCTGAACTCGACCGGGAGGGCCAGCTCCTTTACCTCGTCCACGAAGCGTTGCTCCCCGACGCGGGTGGCGAAGGCGTTGAACTCCTCGCCGTCCTCGCGCTCGGCCTCGTACATGCGCAGCCAGCGCTCCACTGCCTCGGGCACTCGCTTGGCCGGCAGGCGCACCTTGAGCCGCGCTCCGTAAGCCACCTCGCCGCCCTCGTACTGGCCGCCGATGTGGGCGACGTAGGCCGGCACCGTCTTGTCGCCGACCTTGATGGAAGCGCCGTAGAAGCCGATGTTGGCGATGTGGTGCTGGCTGCAGCCGTTCGGGCAGCCGCTCATCTTGATGTGGACCAGCTTTGTCAGCGGGTCGGCGACGTCCATCGCCTCGATCCGCTCCTGCACGGCCTGATTGAGGCCCATCGAGCTGGTGATCCCGAGCTTGCACGAGTCCGTGCCGGGGCAGCTGACGACGTCGGTGATCTCGTCGGCGCCGGCGTCGCCGAGGTTCAGCTCGCCGAGCGCCTGCCAGACGTCGTAGAGCGCCTCGTCGCGGACCCAGCGGAGCACGAGGTTCTGGTGCACCGTGGTGCGGGCGTAGCCACTGCTGTAGGCGCGCATCACCTGGGCGAGGCCACGCAACTGGTCCGGGGTCAGGTCGCCGCGGGTGACCTTGACCTGCACGGTCGAATAGCCCTCCTGGCGCTGGGGGCGCACGTTGGCGGCCACGAACCTGTCGAACTCGCTCGAGTCGCCATTCGGCCTGCCGTAGTCGAGCGGCGGGGGCGAGACGTGCTGCTCCTCGTCGTGCTCGAAGAACTCAGGCGTGAAGTCGCGCTCGGCGACCCAGTCGCCCTCGAGCTCCTCCTCGGCCTGGCGCCGGAGCTCCTCGATGCCGTACTTGTCGACGAAGACCTTGATCCGGGCGCGGGCGCGGTTCTCGCGCAGCCACTCCTGGCGGTCGAAGATCCGCATCACCGCCTCGGTGACCTTCAGGTACTCGCCGTCGTCGGCGCCCACGAACTCGTAGAGCGTGGGCGCGAGTCGCGGCATGATCGAGGTGCCGCCGCCGACGCGCATCTCGAAGCCGCGCTGACCGTCCTTGACCCGGGGGATGAAGCCGACATCGTGGATGCCTGTGATCGCGCGGTCCTCGTCCGTCGCCGTGAACGCCGTCTTGACCTTCCGCGGCATGGCCTGCGTGGTCGGATGGCGCACGAAATAGCGCACGTAGGCGCCGGCGTAGGGCGTCGGGTCGAACGCCTCGGCGTCGGTCACGCCCGCCCACGGATCGCCCGTCACGTTGCGCATGGTGTTGCCGCAGCCCTCTCGGCTCGAGAGCCCGGCGTCGCCCAGCTGCCGGATCGCCATTGCGGCGTCATCGAGCGGCACGTGGTGCATCTGGATGTTCTGGCGCGTCGTGATGTGGCCCTTGTTCGCGGGCGCGTAGGTCTCGATCACGTCCGCGAAGGCCTCCATCTGCTCCGGTGAGATGCCGCCGAACGGCAGCTTCGTGCGGATCATCTGGACGTCCGCCTGGCGCTGGCCATAGACGCCCTGCCGGAGCCGGAACTTGATGAACTCGTCCTCCTCGGTGTCCCCGCGGAGGAACTTGCCCGCCTCGGTGTCGAAGTCGTCGAACTCGCGCTCGATGATCGGGATCACGTGGCCCGGGACGTTCTCGATGACCTCCGGGTTCTCGAGCGAGCCCTTCCGGCCCTTCGGCTTGCCGGGTGCGGCGGTCGGTTCCATGGCGCGACGCGTCTCCTCTGCCTTGTCCGGGTAGGCGTTCGAGGGAATGTAGCAAAACCCGATCGGGTTTCTGCCTTTATGGCCAGCGGGTGGACTTCGCCTACCTCAAGGCGAACGCCGAGAAGTCCAACCGCGTGCTCAGCGGCCCCAGGGCTCGTGAGCGGCCGGATCGAACCCGGCGTTCTCGTACAGCCCGGCTCGCGCCCACGGGCTCGGGGCCGGGCCCTCGGCCTCGGGAGGAGGAGCCGTGTCGCGCAGGAACTGCTCGATCGCCGCAGCGATCGCCGCCGCCTCCTCCGGCGAGGCGCTCGCCTGGCGGAGCTCTATTCGCGGCCGGGCGGGCCGCCGCTTGCCGTTTCCGGCCATCCGAGTCGAGAGCGTATCGTCCGCCGCGTGCCGGAGATCCTGGTCTTCGACAGCGAGGCGGTGCTGGCCGCGGTGAGCCCGGTGGACGCGATTGAGCGCGTCCGCGAGGGTTTCGTCGAGTACGCCGCCGGCGAGTGGGCGATGCCGGCAAAGGTGTATCTCGACGCCCCGCCCGACGGGGACTTCCGCGCGATGCCGGCCAAGGGCGCCGGGCTCGCCATCCTCAAATGGGTCACCTCCTTCCCGGGCAACCCCGAACGCGGCCTGCCGGTGGTCATGGGGATGATCTGCGTGTCCTCGAGCATCGACGGCGAGCCGCGCGCGCTCGTGGACGCGCGCTCGGTGACCGCCCTCCGCACCGGAGCGGTCGCGGCTGTCGCGGCCCAGGAGCTGGCTCGCGAGGACGCCCGGAGCGTCGGAATCGTGGGCTGTGGGCTCCACGGGGCGTGGGTCGCTCGCTGCCTCGCCGCGGCCGAATACGGGCCCGGTGTCTGCTTCGACCCGAACCCCGAGGCCGCCGGAGCGCTGGCGGGCGAGCTGGGCTGGGAGGCGGGCTCGCGCGAGGACGCGCTGGCCTGCGACGTCGTGACCTGTGTCACCCCCGGAACCGAACCGGTCATCCGGCCGGCCCACCTGCGCCCCGGACTACATCTCAACCTGCTCGGCGCGGACGGGCCCGGCAAGGCCGAGGCCGAGGCCGCGGCCGTGCGGCGCTGCGAGCTCTTCTGCGACGACTGGGAGCAGGCCTCCCACGGGGGCGAGCTGACCGGCGCGGTCGAGAAGGGACTGGTCCGGCGCGAGCAGGTCACGGAGCTGGGCGCGGTGCTCACCGGGGCCGCGCCGGCGAGGTCGAGTGCCGACGCGGTGACCCTCTTCGACTCCACCGGCCTGGCGATACAGGACCTCGCTATCTGCCTCGAGGTGCTCGAGACCCATCGCGCCGGCCGGGTGAGCGCCAGGACCATGGTGCTGTGACCATCGATCGGCCGCTTCCCCAGGTGGAGGGGGTGACCCATCGCGAGGTCCAGCTCGACGGCTTGCGACTGCACGTCGCCGAGGCGGGCTCGGGCGATCCACTGGTGATGCTGCACGGCTGGCCGCAGCACTGGTTCATGTGGCGCCGGCTGATCCCCGAGCTGGCGGCCGGCTACCGGCTGATCTGTCCCGACCTTCGCGGCTTCGGCTGGAGCGACGCGCCCCCTGGTGGCTATCTGAAGGAGACCCTGGCGGGCGACCTGCTCGGCGTGCTCGACGCCCTCGAGCTCGACCGCGTGCGCCTCGTCGGGCACGACTGGGGCGGCCTGGTCGGCTTCCTCGCCTGCCTGCGGGCGCCGCGGCGCTTCGAGCGCTTCGCCGCCCTCAGCATCATCACGCCCTGGTTCAGGCCGCCGCTCTCGCCGCGGTTGGTGGCGGCCAGCAGCTACCAGTTCGCGATCATGCTGCCCCTCCTGGGGCGGCTGGTGGCGCGATCGCCGCTCTTCACTCGGAACGTCCTCCGGGCCGGCAGCGCGGGCCGGAGCACCTGGAGCGAAGAGGAGCTGGCCACGTACGTCGACCAGTTCCGTGAACGCGAGCGCGCGGCGGCCACCGTGGCCCTCTACCGCTCATTCCAGCTGCTCGAGCTATGGCCGATGGCCCTGGGCAGGTACGCGGACCGCAGCCTCACGGTCCCCACGCTCGCCATTTACGGCGCCCGGGACGCGGTGATCCGGGAGTCGGCCTTCGCGAGGGCCGAGCGCCATGCCGACTCCCTGCGAGTCGAGCGGATCGACGGGGCCGGCCACTTCCTTCCCGAGGAAGTTCCCGAGGAGGTTCTCGAGAGGCTGGCGCCCTTCCTGGCCGCTTGAGCGGCCGGCGAGACCGCTACAGCGGGATATTTCCGTGCTTCCGCTTGGGGCCGGGCACGCGCTTGGTCTGGAGCCGCTCCAGCGCGCTGATCAACTTGGGGCGCGTCTCGTGGGGAACGATCACATCGTCGATGTAGCCGCGTTCGGCCGCCGTGTACGGGTTTGCGAAGCGGGCCCTGTAGTCGTCCATCAGCTTCCGGCGACGCTGGTCGGGGGTGGGCGAGTCCTGGATGTCGCGGCGGTAGATGATGTTCACCGCGCCCTCCGGGCCCATCACGGCGACCTCGGCGGTCGGCCAGGCGAAGTTGAAGTCGGCGAGCATGTGCTTGGAGTTCATGACGTCGTAGGCCCCGCCGTAGGCCTTGCGGGTCACGACCGTCAGCTTCGGCACCGTGGCCTCGGTGAAGGCGTAGAGCAGCTTGGCGCCGTGGCGGATGATCCCGCCCCACTCCTGTGACGTCCCGGGCAGGAAGCCCGGCACGTCGGTAAAGGTGACGAGCGGGATGTTGAAGGCATCGCAGAAGCGCACGAAGCGCGCGCCCTTCTCGGAGGAGTCGATGTCGAGAACGCCGGCCAGCTGCGCCGGCTGATTGCCGACGACGCCGATCGGACGCCCGTTCAGACGGGCGAAGCCGACGACGATGTTGCGGGCGAAGTGCTCGTGCACCTCGAAGAGCTCGCCGTTGTCGACGACCAGGTGCACCACGTCGCGCATGTCGTAGGGCTTGTTGGGGCTGTCCGGGATCACCTGGTCGAGGGCTTCGTCCATCCGCTCCGGGTCGTCGCCCGTTTCCATCCGCGGCGGCAGCTCCAGGTTGTTCTGGGGCAGGAACGACATCAGGTAGCGGGCGTCCTCCAGGCAGGTCTCCTCGTCGTCGCTGGCGAAGTGCGCGACGCCCGACTTCGTGTTGTGGGTCATCGCGCCGCCCAGCTCCTCGAAGCCGACCTCCTCGCCGGTCACCGTCCTGATCACGTCGGGGCCCGTGATGAACATGTGCGAGGTCTCCTTGACCA
>Ga0126312_10000575_pt1 | contig 22432 bp, 24 predicted proteins | sample Plot104A_FD_92537 | JGI IMG/M metagenome (GOLD analysis project Ga0126312, IMG submission 92537) | Serpentine soil microbial communities from UC McLaughlin Reserve, CA, USA - Plot104A | ecosystem: Environmental > Terrestrial > Soil > Grasslands | place: USA: UC McLaughlin Reserve, Lake County...
CTCAGTTGCTCTCGACGCTTCGACCATTGCCAGCCGTATAGAGAAGGCCGTGCTGAACTTCCAAGAGCAGGCCCCCCGTGACGATGTCGCCATCTTAGTATTGCGCGACTCCGACTAAGGCCTACTTAGCACACTTACTAAAGGAAGTGGAACGGCTTCGAACCTCTGACCTTAGCTAATCCCGTGTGCAAGTTTTTGCTATCTACAGCTAGCGAAATACAAAATGGCCAGACACTTGACGGTCCTCTTCAGCAATAAGCGGCTAGATGTCACTCTGCAAGCACTTGCGCCAAGGGGTGCCAGAATTCGGGATCCTCGCGCTGCAGGCGCTCGTCGTGCTAGCTTCTAGCCGGGAGTAGCTCGACGACTACGTATGCCTCGATCGGCGCTTCCTTGCCCTTGACGTGAACGTCACCGAGCGGCTCGACCTTAGTGCCGTCGGGGAGGGCGCGGTAGGTCTCGGCTCCGATCACCACCTGGCCGGCCTTCGCCTGGCTCTCGAACCGGGAGGCGAGGTTGACCGTATCGCCGATTACTGTATAGCCGCGTCCTCCCCTTGCGCCGACCAGCCCCACCATCGCTTCGCCCGAGTTGACGCCCGCGCGAAAGCGCGGCCATCCCGGATGACGCTCGACGATTCGCGCCGTCTCCCGCTGGAGGGCGAGCCCAGCCCTTACGGCCCTGACCGTGTGATCCGGCTAATCGCCGCGGGTGTTGAAGGTGGCCATGATCGCGTCGCCGATCAGCTTGTCCACCTCGCCGCCGTGCTCTTTAGCGATCATCGGCACAGTGACCTCGAAGTACTCGTTCAACATCGCACTCACGTCCATCGGGTCGGAGCGCTCAGAGAACGAGGTGAAGCCCTGGAGGTCAGCGAAGAGCACGCTGACGTTACGGGTCCGCCCGCGCGTCTCCTCAAGGTAGAGCTCGCTCAACCGCTCCTCACGCCACTGCCTACGCGCCGTATAGGCAACTATCCCGAATGCCACGAGATAGAGCAGATGCCATTCCCACCAGATCGCGTGCCAGTTGCGTGCGAATGCGATCGCGATCATGGCTTCGGCGAGAAGTGTGAAATCTGTGATGACGCTCGCCGGCAGCGTGCGCCGGCGTTGCTTCCAGCCGGGGTAGTAGCGCGCTGCTGCGACCGCGTAGAGGAGCACGCCGAGGCCGGCAAGGACTGTGAGCGATGGTATAGCCACCTCGTCCGGAAGTGGCTGGTCGAGCGGCGGAAAGCCTGACAGAGAGTATACCGCCCAGACGGCTATAACGGCGAGAAAGAGGCCGCGAAGCACCCTCTCACGGCGCATTATGGCCGGCGAAAGATCGGGGTTCGCGTCGACGAAGGCCGAGACGGCGGCGAAAACCGAAGCGATCACGAGTCCGATCGGCGCCGCGATCACGAAGCCGGTGTTCCTGCCCTCGAGTAGCACGCCGGGAGTCGCGAGCGCGTGAAGCCCCAGGAAGCTGGCGCTAACCAGGAAAGCGAGCGAGATGAAGAAGAGGCGAGCATCGCCGCGGCGGTGTGCCGCCTCGCCCATCGTGAAGGCAACTATGCCGTTCACGAGGGCGACGCCGAGAACGAGCCAGAAGTGGGCTGGGTGGTGCTCCCACTGGACATCGATTGCCGGCTGCCAGAGGAGTAGTCCGAGGCCGAGAAGGGGAAAGGCGATGAGGACAGTCCAGAGAGCGACACGTGCGCGCGTTTCAGCCTCCTAGCCCACGAGGCGCGCCATCAGGTTCCTCACCCGCGTGCGGTACGGCTCCGCCGTGTACTCGTGAAGTGGATGCGTGTCATGCGCAACTCCCTCTAGGTTGCCACCCCAGCGGAGAGTGAGGGTCTCGAGTCGTCGGCCCTGCTCATCGATGAGGCGGGTGACACGTTGCTTGAGCATGACGGCAACCTACATCGTGGAACTCAGTCAATCAAAAAGATACGCGGCTGGATCTCAATGGTCAACCAAACCGTGAGAAAGAATGGGTGTTTCTCTGGCAGTTAACCTCGAAGCTATCCCGTTGCGCACCAAGCTGTCGATGCCACAAAGAGTTCGCTCTTCATGATGGGGGTGTCGTCAAGGTACTGCCGAGGAGCTCGGTGAGAGTATCTAACTATTCTTGTGTTGTACACGTTGCCCTTGCCAAGTAGCTGAGTGGGAGATGCTGGGATCGAACCAGCGACCTCTGCCATGTGAAGGCAGCGCTCTCTCGACAGCGAATGTTGATGACACGAGGCCTGGTAGGCACCACCGAAAATAATCAGGGCATGTTTTCTGATCTGCCCCACGCGACAACCGGAGAAAAAGCAGGGACCACACCAGGAAGGGTGATGAGGTGCCTGAACCCAGAGCTCTTGAACTCTACGAGAGAGTCAGCGAGACTTCCCGGCTATTGTCCGAAAACGTCACCCGGAACAACAGACTGGGGCGTTTGTCGGATGAGGAACCGCTCGGTCCGTTGCTCTCCAACCAAGGTGGTCGCCTTTCCCCTCCCAACTTGCTCCATCGTTCGCCTCGAATCTCCTTAGCTTTACTGCAACCGTACTGCAACCAGGCTACTACAGGCTAGTATGCAACAGATAAAGAAACTCTCCGGTAACCCCTGAAAGCGCATAATAAGTAGATTCCCAGATGTACTAGGATAGGTTAGAACGTGCGTGATCTAACTACGAACAGAGAAGGTCGCAGGTTCGAGTCCTGCCGTGCGCACTCCCAAAAGTCCTGCAAAACTGAGGCTTATTACTTTGTCCAACGCTCGCCTCCGGTGCCATTTGCCTCCGCCTCTGTGTTTTGCCCTCGTCCCCGGCGGGTAGGTAGCAAACAGAGAGTAGGCAAGGACATCGGAAAGGAGATGGAACGCGATGTAACAGTCGCGATTCTCGCCAAAGTAGGCAAGCGAGCCGACTCAGAAGGAGGCGAAGCGCGATGTAGTCGCTGCTTCTAGTCCTGAGGCCCCGGGGATTAATCCCCAGGCTTCTTCTTGAATACGTTCGCAATGGGGGCTACTCGGAACGTGCGCCGCGTTGGGCAACCCCAGCCGCGTCTTTCCCCATCAACGCCCATACTGAAGGTGTACCCCCAAAGGCTCGAGCGTAGAATCCATCGTTGTGGACGGGGCCAAAAGAACGGTTTTTTACTCGAAACCTCCCTGCTCTCGGCTGCCGTCTTCTTGGGCACCAACCCCGTGGCGGTCAAGTACGCCGTCGAGGGTATACCCCCGCTGCCCTTCGTAGCGTTACGGTTCACCCTGGCGGGGCTCTTGGTGCTTGTTTTCCTCCGCCTTTGGGGGCAGGGGGGCGGACTGAAGCGGAAGGACCTTCTCCCCATGGCAGCGCTGGGACTTATCGGCGTGGGTGTAAATAACGTGCTCTTCACCTTCGGCGTGGACCTGACCAGCGCGTCCAACACCGCCCTGATATATGCAACCCCTCCGTTGTGGGGGATGCTTCTAGGTTTCGCTCTTGGGCAGGAGCGCCCAAAGGTGCGAGGAGCTATAGGGGTGGTACTCGCCCTGCTCGGAGTCGGGGTCATCGTGTACGGAGGGCTGGGAGCGAGCCTGGCAGGCGACCTCCTGGTAGCGGGAGCGGCGATCTGCTGGGGCTCCTACACCGCCTTTTCCACGCTTTTGCTGCGCAGGTACTCGCCGCTAGTGGTAGCTGCTTACACGATGTTCGTCGCGGGCCTGGGCGTGATACCGCTCGCTTCTTTTGACTTCGTGAGAACGGATTGGGGAACTGTGGGCTTAGACGTGTGGGCGGCGCTGGCCTACTCGACGCTCTTCGTGGCCGCCTTCGGGTTCGCTGCTTGGCAGGGGGGCATAAGTCGCATAGGGGCGAACAGGGTACTGGTGTATCAGTACCTCATCGTCCTCACGGGTGTGGCCTCGGGCGTTGTTTTCTTCGGCGAGAACCTAGGAGCGAACAAGCTCTTGGGTGGCGCCATCATCCTCGTGGGCGTGTACTTGGCTCGGCGTCAGTAAGGACGAGAGGTCCTCACATCCATAGCTACTCAGACCTAGGTTCTACCTTCTATTCACTCGCTTTTCTAGAGTACTAACTCTAGGCAGCTCGGTGAATAAGGACTAGCACAAGGGAGCAGGAGCCGAGATGTGCTAGTACCGGCCTCAAAACCCACCCTGTCCACCAAGCGTTCGGCTCTTGCCTTAAGGCATATGGCAGGGCGCGTTCGTCCCAGACTAACAACTTACTGCAACTGTATACTGCAACTGTACTGCGACCCGCTACTCTAGTACGCTCCCCATAGCTCAAAGAATAGGACTACGAATCAGAATAGACCAGGTACCGCCCCTCGAAGAGCCGCGAAGGTCCACGAGCGGGTGGAGGCGGGGCACACCCGGGGCAGGATCGTTCTGGAGGTTGGCTGAGCTGGCAAGCGAGGGGAAGGAGCAGTAATTAGAGAATAGCGAGGTCCTGAGCTGCATAAGCGAGCTAGCTGACGAAGAGCCCGAGCTCTACTCTGAGCACAGAAGAGTGGGCTGAGCGCGCCCTCTTACGGGTTGTCGTCGGAGCCTTCTTCGGCCCGCTCCGCTTCTCCAGTTCGCTTAGCCCACAACCAGGCCACCGCGACAAAGAGGGCGACGGCGCCCAGCCCTATAAGCCATTCGAAGTCCGCGTACGGCTCGAGATGCACGCCGGCGGCTTCGTCATCGAAGAACATCTCCACGGCTATATACACGAGCAGCCCGGCTCCGGCGTAAACGAGTATGGGGAATCGATCCAGCAGCGAGGTCAGCAGTGTGCTGCCGTAGACGACGAGGGGTATCGTCGTCGCTATGCCGATGGCCAGCACCATAAAGTCGCCCCCCGAGACGCCGACGAGGGCGACCACGTTGTCCAGCGACATGACGGCGTCAGCCGCGATTATTATCCTGACCGCCTCCCAGGGGCTCCTTCCGGCCTGCACCTTCTCTTCGCTGGGATCTTCTTGGACGAGTTTCCAGGAGATCCAGAGCAGCAGAAGGCCACCGGCCGCCTCGAGGAACGGGATCGAGAGCAAATACGAGACGATGGCTGCGAAGATGAGCCGAAGCACCACCGCTCCGACGGTCCCCCAAACGATGGCCTTGCGGCGGTTGGGGCCGTGAAGCCTACGGGCGGCCATGGCGATCACGACGGCGTTGTCCCCAGAAAGGACAACGTTAGTACTCAGCACCCCCAGAAGCTTGGCGAGTAAATCCGCGCTCAGAAATTCCATGTGAAGTGATCCTACATGCCTGCGGATGGCTGAGTCTTAGTCCTCCCCTTCACGACGACTACTCGCTCCCAGGCACGAGTCGCGGAGCGACTAGCTGCGTGCCCCATCCTGCGGACCTCTTCGCTCTTTGTGGCTTTGCGCAGGTTCTTTGTATTCAAGGCGTTCTTTATTGGTTGTAGCATTGCCCTCTCCCGTTTGAGTAGTAGGAGCTAATACCCGTAGTAGGAGCTAATACCCGTACCCGGCTTTTCTATACCCGAATATCCACTGAGTTTCCAAGAAAAGGTAGTGCCGGAAGCCCAGTTTCCGAGTCGCCACCTTGTCGGCAATTGGGTTAATAGAGGCACTGGCAGCACTCTACTCTGTTATTCTGGCGTGCAGTTGTGTAGAGGGGACCCAGGCAAGGGAGTCGCGTTTGAGACGCATACTCTTGTTGCTGACTGGTGGCCACGATTGTAATGATGATGCTAGCGGCTACGGCTGGCACGGCTTTGGCTGCGCCGAGCGCTGGGAGTGGCGGTCTAATCAGGTTCAGCCCGCACCACTTCAAGCCGGGGGATTGCGGTCATCGAGCTGGTATAGAGGGTTCTCCGGAGGAGATTGTCGGGATAGGCAATTATTCTAGGCAATTGTTCGTCCACCCTACTCAATGCGCCTCCAGGAAACGTGCAAAAGATTTGCTATATCCCTACAACGCCGCCGTAAGCTCGCCGAGCTTCGCCTCCTCGCCGTGGACGGCGCAGAAGCCGAGGCCATAGACCTCAAGCGCCGCCTCGCGCCTACATAACCCCTCGGCGTCGGGGTAGCGCACGAAGCAGGGCCGCCCCCCCTCTGCGGGCGTGGGGTTGGTGTTCTCGTTCATGTCTCTCCTCTTCACTAGACTTTGAGGAGAAGACGAGGTCTTCATTCGCCAGAGCCCAGAGTACTTTAGCCTCTGTTCGGCCTACCGCCTGTCAGAAGGACCATAAATTCAACGTCCGGTGGCTCCGTGCGGCTAAACGCGCCCTTAAGCCCGGTGGGACACTGTGGGTCAGCGCCATGCACCACGTCCTTTTCAACCTCGAGTTCGTATCCTCAACGAACTACTAGCTGAAATGTTCGCGGTAGGTAAATACTTGTGGCAGCCACGTAGCTACCTATCCCAGCTGTCTTCCTCACCTTTTTTGTGTGGTGTCTCGGAAAGCGCTGCGTCGAAACAACAGCGAGGTCTCTCACCACGATCGCAGTGCTCGTGGACCGGCACGCCCGCCAACTCGGTAATCAGGGCCTCGACCATGCGACATACTTCCGGATGGGCAGATACTACTGCAGTCAGAGGGCAGCTGTAGTCGCGGATAATGACGGAGCCATCGCGCTCTTCGAGTTCCGCGAGACCGCCCAGCTCATTGAGGACATCAACGGCCGCCTCTAACCGCGCGTGTACTCCATCCGCCGGCACGGTCTGCTCTCCCGCAATGCGACGCCCCACACTCCTTAGCAGCGCTTCCGATTCTTCAGGTCCTAGCTGCCCCGCCAGAACGACCAGGAGCTGGCGGAGCACCGGTTCGTAGGCTTTCGGGAACAGATCTTCGGCTTCCGGTGTCAGCTCGTATATGTAGGCGGGCTTGCGGCCGCCACTATGGAGATTTTACCAAAAAACTAAATAAATACTTGATTTATTTTTCATACTAGGCTATTCTGAGCTCGTCAAAGACGAGAGTCCACCGTTAGCGGCTGTGGATTGGAGTTGAAAGGAGCTGAAAGCTATGGCTGAGTTCGAGGTAGTGGCCAGAGCAGACGATCTGAAAGAAGGTGACATGCGGGCGTTCGACGTGAGAGGCACCAAGATCGCCGTCGCCAAAGTCGCCGGCACGTTTTACGCCTTCGGCGACACGTGCACGCACAGGGAGTGTTCGCTGGCCGAGGGGGACTTAGAAGAGACCACTGTAACCTGCCCCTGCCACGGCTCTGAGTTCGACGTAGTCAGCGGACAGGTGCTCCGGGGGCCCGCTCGAGTGCCGGTCGGCAGCTTCGAGGTCCGGGCAGAGGGGGGCAACCTAGAGGTCAAGGATTGATGCCCGAAACGTTCGTGGTCGTCGGCGCCAGCTTGGCGGGGGGAGGGGCGGCAGCCACTCTCCGCCAAGAGGGCTTCGACGGGAGGGTGATCCTGATCGGGGCGGAGTCGCAGCCCCCGTACGAGCGGCCGCCGCTGTCCAAGGAATACCTTCGTGACGAGTCATCGTTTGAACAGGCGTTAGTCCAACCGCCCGAGTTCTACAGCGAGAACGAGATCGAGACCCGGTTTGGGGTTCGGGCCAAGCGAGTAGGCGTCGCCGAGAAGGTGGTCGAGATAGACGGTGGGGAGCGTGTGTCCTACGACAAGCTCCTCGTCGCTACGGGGGGGCGGAACCGGCGTCTGCCCATCCCGGGTCTGGATCTGGAGGGCGTCTATGACCTGCGCACTGTGGCCGACTGCGATCGCATCCGCGCGGAGGTTGCCCCGGGGCAGAAGGCAGTGATGGTGGGGATGGGCTTCATCGGCTCGGAGGTGGTGGCGTCACTCAGGCGGTCGGGCGTGGACGTAGTCGTCGTGGATCGCAACAAGGTGCCGTTACATCGGGTCCTAGGTGAAGAGGTCGGCCGGGTGATGGAAGGAGTCCACCGCGACCACGGGGCGTCCATGATCTTCGAGGACACGGTGGCCGCGTTTGAGGGTGATGATCGTGTGGAGCAGGTCACGACTCAGCGCGGTCGCCGCATCGAGTGCGACTTTGCCGTGGTCGGCTTCGGCATAGAGCCGGTCACGGAGCTCCTAACCGGCACCGGCGTGGAGATCGACAACGGCATCGTGGTCGATGAGTTTTGCCGGACGGGCGTGGAGGGGATCTACGCGGCGGGTGACGTGGCCAACCATTACCACCCGGTGTTCGAGCGGAGGATCCGTGTGGAGCACTGGCAAAACGCGCTGGAGCAGGGCCCGGCCGCGGCCAGGAGCATGTTGGGCAAGGCCGAGCCCTATGAGGAGGTCCCTTGGTTCTGGTCCGATCAGTACGACTTCAACCTTCAGTACGCCGGGTTCCATACGGAGTGGGACGAGCTAGTCGTGCGGGGCAACACGGAGGAGCGAAACTTCATTGCATTCTATCGAAAGATTGAGCGGGTACTGGCGGCCGTGGCGGTCAACCGGGGAAGGGACCTGCGTCGCTCGATGCGGCTGATCAAAGCCCAACGCCCGGTCGACGCGGCCAAGCTGCGAGACCCCGATGTCGACCTGCGTGCGCTCTTGAGCGCAACGTAGAGGGCCGTTCGAGAGGAAGGAAGTTAACCGAGAAGTGTAGAGACCTAACGTACACAAAGGGCTGCAAGTGAAACCTTTTGTGCCTGCACGCCCAACCTTCTGTGCTCCTCAAGAATCTCCTTCAGAAAGAGTCTTACGTCAGAACGATATAGGGAGATTGGACCCGTGCCGCCCCGGAGCTTTACTCCCACCAGTGGAGCTGAGACAGGGCGTTCATAGCTACCGGCCTGGTCCACCTTGCCGCGAGAAGATCCACGGCCACTTCGTCTGGGTCGGTTCACAACTACAAAACAACTACAAAAACCGAAGGGAGCTTTGCTCCCGAGCCCTGCCGACCGAAGGCGAAGCCCGGGTGCTCTTCTATCGTGAGGGGTTCGGCTATGGTGGGCCAGATCGGAAGCGACAGTTTTTGACAGAGATTTGACAGTTACCCTAGTGAACAACTACGAACATCTGAAATGAAGAATTGGCTTACATAAGCGGATTCTGAACGACTAGAGACAGCTGTAAACATACTTATTCTGACTACAAATCAGAAGGTCGCAGGTTCGAGTCCTGCAAAGCGCACCCGGTACCCCGCCGATCGAGGTTTGCGCGAAGCTGCGTGTGACAATATACTGTTCTGGCACGAAAATCAGCATAGGTAGAGGCTTAGAACTCCTTCCCGAAGATGGGGGCCTAAGGGATAGGACGAGCCGGTGGCGCAACTGGCTACGCGATTTTGAAGAAGAAGTCAAAACATTCAGAAAAGAAACGGATTACTAGGGCTTTGGCTCAATTGTCCTATCAGGTCGACGTTCGAGGCGTGGCCTTCTTCCCAACTGAGGTAAGGGCGCCGTGGGGGTCAGCCGGTCAAGTACATTTCTCACATCTTTCTCTTGGCGTGGAGGAGAGATTCGGTGCGCGGACTTTTCGCTAATCGGCAACTTGGTGAGGAGCTAAGAAAGAGCGAGGCGCGTTACCGTACCGTACTGGACGCGGCCTTCGACGCGATCGTGACCATAACGCCCGACGGGATAGTGCGCTGGTTCAACCGCGGGGCGGAACGTATCTTCGGCCACAGGGCAGAAGAGGTCATTGGGCAGCCGGTCACGCTGCTTATGCCCGAAAGATACCGGGATCTCTGTGTGGCTGGCCTGCACCGTTACCTGCGAACGGGCGAAGCGCGCGTGGTGGGCGGCACGACCGAGCTCGTAGGGCTGCGCAAAGACGGCAGTGAATTCCCGATCGAAATGTCCCTTGGCGAAACCCATGAGAACGGGGAACGGTTGTTCACGGGTGTGATCCGCGACGTCACCAAGCGCAAACGGGCCGAGGATGCACTCGACCGGCTCAGCCGACAGCACGAAATGGTCTTGAAATCGGCCGGCGAAGGTATCTTCGGCCTGGACCTGCACGGGCACGCTACGTTTGTCAACCCAGCCGCGGAACACATGACGGGGTGGGATACCAAAGAACTGCTGGGCCGCCCCCTACACGACGTCCTCCACCACTCGAAACCGAATGGTGCCCCCTATCCTCGTGAACAGTGCCCGATCCGTGCGGCGCTCGTGGACGGGGCTACCCACAGTAGGGATGACGAAGTGTTCTGGAGGAAGGACGGCACGAGCTTCCCAGTCGAATACGTGAGCACCCCGATACTCCAGGATAGCGAGGTAGTGGGCTCGGTGGTGACCTTCAAGGACATCACCGAACGTAAGGCCCTAGAGGAGCAACTCCGCCATCAGGCGTTTCACGATCCGCTCACCGGGCTGCCGAACCGGGCGTTGTTCATGGATCGCCTCGAACACGCCTTAGCTCGTGCGAATCGCCGGGGCAGCAAGGTCGCGGTGCTGTTCATGGACCTAGACAACTTCAAGATCACGAACGACAGCCTGGGGCACGAAATAGGAGATCAACTGCTCATAGCGGTCGCCGAGCGGATAAAGGCTTGCCTGCGTCCCGAGGACACTATCGCACGCCTTGGCGGGGACGAGTTCACCATCTTGGTCGAGGAGGTTGACGGAGTAAGTGACGCAGCCCGAGTCGCGGAGCGGATCGCGGAGAGTCTGCAATGTCCCTTTGCTCTAGACCAACAAGAGTACTTCTTCACTACCAGCATCGGGATCGCCCTCAGTAGTCCACTTCAGAAGCCGCCAGCGGATCTCCTGAGACACGCGGACCTGGCGATGTACCAAGCCAAGCACAAAGGCAAAGCCCGCTACGAGGTGTTCGAGCCCAGCATGGGCACCGGCGTATTGGAGCGCCTACGGTTGGAGAACGAGCTCAGGCGAGCCCTGGAGCGGGGAGAGTTCAAGGTCTATTATCAGCCCGTTGTGATGCTTGAAGGCGGCAGGATCGTCGGGGCGGAGGCACTGGTGCGCTGGGAGCACCTAACACGAGGGCTGCTGCTGCCCGACGCGTTTCTTTCTGTCGCCGAGGATTCGGGCCTGATCGTGCAGATCGGGGAGGGGGTGCTTCGAGAAGCATGTTCCCAGATGCAGGCGTGGCAAGAACGCTACCCTAGCGTACCGCCCCTGACGGTCAGCGTGAACCTCTCTCCGAAGCAATTCTTCCGTCCCGAGTTGGTCGCGGAGATCCTGGTCGAGAGCGAGATATATCCTGGCTCTCTGCAACTGGAGATCACGGAGGGCACCATGATGAGCAACGGCGTACACTCAGCCGACCATACCCTCCATAACCTAAAGAACTTGAACGTCCAGCTTGCGGTCGACGACTTCGGAATCGGCTACTCCTCTCTCTCATACCTTAAGCGCTTCCCGGTGGACTTCTTGAAGATCGACCGCTCATTCATTGCCGGACTCGGACAATACACCGACGGCACATCGAAGGACACGGAGATCGTCTCGGCGATGATCGACCTGACGCACGCCCTGGGCTTGAAGGCAGTCGCCGAGGGGGTGGAGACCTCCGAGCAGCTGGCGTGTTTGCGCAACTTGAGGTGCGACCTCGCCCAAGGGAACTATTTCTCGGAGCCGCTTCCGAGCGAGGCGCTGGCGGATATCTTGGGGAAGGGCCTTACGGACCGCGGTTAGCCTAGAGATTCACCCGACCATTTCAGCAGCCTCCTGTTGGCGCGACACACACTCTTTGTGGTTGCTCATCGAAATACTTCGTGGGCCGCAAGCTACACCAACCAGTACACCAACTACCAGAAACAACAGTGAACAATGAGCAACCGTGTACGGGAGAATTCGGCTTAGGCAAGCCAATTTTCAAACAATCAAGAACAACGATAAACGGACCGGTAGGACTCAAAATCCGGTGATGGCAACCTCGTGTGGGTTCGAGTCCCACCTCCGGCACAACACAAAAGTCCTGCAGATGGCGTGAACACGCAGGTGAAGTCTGACACTCGAGCCTGCGTGGCTTCTCCCAGAGCATCCCCACAACCGCACGAAGACCCGCAGCAGGACCCCCGTCGCCTTCCCGACTCGCGACCGCCAGTTCCGCGTACTTCTTTCTGAACTTCTCCCTCATGCCCTCGGGCATGGCCGGCGCCTCCTTTATATCAACATTATTTGATGTAAGTGTAGGGCGCTCGCGCGTTCTTTGTCAAGGTCGGGAAGCAGCCCCCGCCGTGGGCCGTGAGCTACGGGGAACGGACCGAACTCGTCGTTCTGCTGCCAGCACGCGTGGCACCCGAGAAGCCGCACGGGTGGAATGTCAGTGCGCCAGGACGGTGCGAGCCCTCGTCTGCGAGCGCACGAGTTGCGCCGCCCCTTTCGCGCTGGCCACGCTCGCGTCGACCAGGAAGCCCTCTGGGCCCACCCAGTCCCCGGCCAGGTAGAGGTTGTCCAAGCCCGGCACCTCGATGCCGGGACGCCCCGCGAAGCCGCCGCCGCTGGCTGTGGGCAGCGCGCCGACGGCCTCTATGCGCGGCAGGTACTGGCGCTTGATCAGCACGTCGCGCCAGCCCGGTTGCGCCGCGTCGAGCAGCTCCTCGAGGTCCCGCTCGTCCTCGCGTGGGTCCCCGGGGCGCCTGGGATCGAGCTGCTTGAAGGTGTAGATCAACGCTCCGCCTTCGGGGGCGACGCGCGAGTAGAGGGATTGGGTGGTCATGAACCGAGGGCCGTCGAGGTCCTGGACCACCGGGCGGTCGGGGAAGGGCAGGCGCTCGAGGGCGACGTCCAGGCAGGCGACCCGCGTCGGTACTAGGCCATTCACGATCCGGTGCAGGGACTGGTCGTCTCCCCCGTCGACCAGCCTGGCGGCGTCTCGCGGCCCGGTCGCTACGACGACGGCGGAGGCTTGCACGAGGTTACCGTCGCGCAGGCGCACGCCCCGCGCCCGGGCCCCACCGAGCTCGACGGCCTCGACGTGGGCGTCACTAATGATTCGCACCCCCGCCCGCTCAGCCGCGGCGCGCAGCCCGTCCACGAGGACTTGCCACCCGCCGTCTACGTAGTGCACGGGGTGCTTGAGCGCGCGCTGGAACTTGTCGACGAAGACCTCTGCGCTTACGAGGTCCAGCGCGGAGGTGTAGACCAAGGGGTACGCGAGCGACACCATCAGCCTGTGCAGACGCGGGCGTCGGACATTACGATCCAGCCACTCCTGCACGCTCGTCCCGGCCAAGTCGCGCGGTTTGGCCCTCGCCAGCGCAGCGAAGAAGCGGACGAGCGCCAGCTTGTCGCCCGCGCTCAGCAGGTCGGTGCGCAAGAACTGAGGGAGGCTGGCCGGGAAGGAGCGCAACTCACCTCCCTGCAGTACGAAGGTTTCCTTCGGAGTGCCGTGGCCATAGGTGATGTCTAGCTCTTCCAAGGCCCGGGAGGTCGCGCCGCCGGTGTACAGGGCGTGTATGCCGCGGTTGAACAAGAAACCGTCGGACTCCCGGGTCGCCGCGCGCCCCCCCAGGATCGGCGCCTTCTCGAAGAGGGTCGCATCCGCTCTTTCTCGAGCGAGGTAGCAGGCGGCGGTCAGTCCCGCCATCCCGCCGCCGACCACAATGACGTCGCTTTGCGTGATTTCCGGTTCCATTTTGCGTGCTCCTTTCGTCTATCGGCGCCCATAATCGCCACACCCGGAAGGGCCCTGGGCGCTTTCCCTGACCTTCTGGCCCAAAGACGCACCACCCCCATCTGCGCGTGACATGGTAGGGGCAGGAGTGTCGCGGCTTACCGCGATCATGGTCGAGGTCCCTGATTCCTACACGCTGATCCCCGAGGACCAACCCGCGAAGCTCGCCGCGCATCCGCGGGTTCTTGACGGGGCGGCCCGACACGAATGCGTAGGCCATCGAACCGCCCGGCCTGTCGGTGTGCCCGGGTCGTCGCCAAGCGCACGACGCCGGAAAAGCTATGGTACGTTGGTCAGACACGGGATCCTCCGAACGGGGAATGTCACGGATCCAGGGTCGCGGTGCGTCTTGTAGGCGTGGGACACACCGACGGACGCGACCGAGCGATAAGGAGGCAGGGTGAGCGTAGGTACTGCGGGTGAGCGCACGCCGGACCCGGCCCGCGTCTTCGACGGGCACCGGGGCCTGCTGGTCTCGGTGTCCTACCGAATCTTGGGCAGCGTGAGCGACGCCGAGGATACCGTGCAGGAGGCTTGGCTGCGCTGGTCAAGGGTAGACCACTCGGGGGTGGACGACCCGCGCGCCTTCCTCATACGCGTCACCACCCGGCTGGCGATCGACCAGCTGCGCCGGGCTAAGGCCCGCCGCGAGTCCTACGTCGGCCCCTGGCTGCCCGATCCCATCCTCACCAGGCAGGACGTCGCCGAGGACGCGGCGATGGCGGAGTCCGTATCGATGGCGATGCTCGTGGTACTGGAGACGCTCTCGCCGCTCGAGCGGGCGGTGTTCGTCTTGCGCGAGGCGTTCGGGCTGCCCTACGCCGAGATCGCCGACGTCCTCGGGCGCAAGGAGGAGGCGGTCCGCCAGCTCGCCCACCGAGCCCGCGACCACGTCCGCGAGCGCCGCTCCCGCTTCGACGCCGACCAGACCGAGCAGCGCCGGGTAACCGAGCGTTTCCTCGAAGCGTCCTCCAACGGAGACCTCGAAGCCCTCATGGAGGTCCTCTCGCCCGGCGTGACGCTCGTGGCCGACGGCGGCGGACGCGCGCTCGCTCCGCGCCGCCCCCTCCGTGGGGCAGACAAGGTGGCCCGGTTCCTAGTCGCCGCCGCGACCGAGGGACAGATGGCTCGTTTCCTGGAGTCGGTCAGGGTCGGGCCGGCGCCCGACCTGCGCATCCACCTGGCGCAGGTCAATGGCGGCCCGGGGATCGTGGCCACCTCGGAGGGCGAGCCGATAACGGCGATAGTCCTGGATGTGGCCGACGGCGTCGTACAGACTGTACACCTCGTGGCGAACCCCGAGAAGCTGGCCGGCGTCCGTGCGGTCGAGGCGCCCGCTCCTGACAGAAGTTTGAGAGTTACCCAGGCGAACAACTGTGAACAGCCGGAATGAGAAAGTGGCACGGGAAAGCGAGGCTTTAGAAGAGCGTGGTTCCCAGCGAGCTAATGGTATCCTTCCAGCCGGCGCAGAAGATTAAGGGCAAGCTTTTTCACCGAGCCCACGGCTTTGCCGTTCTCAGTGAGTTGCTGACCTGCCTGAGCACGTTCGTTCGCACCGAGAGGAGCGTCCCGAGAAGGAAGACGTAGTACTTTGCCCGAACACCTAGAGCTCGAACTTTTCGGGTTGCTCGTCGCCGTGGCGGGCTTCGTAGTCCTCTCCGGCGTCCTCAAGGTGCCCTACCCGGTCTTACTCGTTATCGGGGGCTGGCCCTAAGCCTCCTCCCCGGCCTGCCCACGCTCGAGTTGCCGCCGAATCTGGTCTTGATGATCTTCCTCCCGCCGCTACTTTACTCGGCGGCCCTTTTCCCTTTTTCTCTTCGCCGCGCGACCTCAGCGCCAACTTCAGGCCGATAGCGCTCCTTTCGGTAGGACTTGTGCTGCTCACGACCGTAACCATAGCCGTGGTCGGGCACACGCTGATTGGGCTCTCGTGGCCCATTGCCTTCGTCCTAGGGGTGATTGTCTCGCCGACCGACCCGGTAGCCGTTTCGGCCACCGCCCAGCGTTTCGGCCTGCCGCGCCGGGTGGTGACGATCCTCGAGGGCGAGAGCCTCGTCAACGACGGCACCGCGCTGGTACTGTACCGCACTGCTGTTGCGGCCGCCGTCGCGGGGAGTTTCTCGGTATTGGAGGCAGGGCTAGATTTCGTGCTCAGCGGGATCGGCGGGGCAGCGATCGGCTTGGTTGTGGGGTGGGTGATCTCGCGGGTGCGCACCTGGGTAGAGGACCCGCTCGTATTTAGCTAGGTGCTAGACCAGGCCTTCCGTTTCTTCGGGTGTAGGTCGGTTATAGTAGTCAAAGTGGAAGCAAGGAAAGAGGAGACGATACATATGATGGACCGCGAGAGGCAGGAGAAGGACCTTCAGGAGGTTTTCGAAACCACCCAGGCATCCTACCGGGCAGCCATAGAGAACACCTTCACGCTTCAGGAGCAGATCCTCGAATTCAGTCGAAACCTGATCGAGGCCGTGCCAGAGACCTTGCGGGACCAGGCCGAGAACAACCGTGCGACGCTCGAGGCACTGACCGAGCAGACCAGAAGGCAGCGGGAGGCCATGGAGAGATTGGTAGGGGAGTCTGCTAAGATCTATGAGAGCTTGCTTCGCGCCCCCTTCTCCCATCACCAGCACCACCCCGGGTTCGAGGAGGCCACGGGAGCATCCGAAGTCAACAGGTAAGGGAGTAGCCTCTCATGCCCCTAAGTGAACCGCAGCAACAGCGCCTAGAGAACTGGATGCGCTCGAAGGCAGTTGTCCAGTGTCCGGCTTGCGGGGATAGCAAGTGGCGATTCGCCGAGGCCGCCTACGTCAGGGCGCTCTTAGAACCGGGCGAGGTAGACCTCACCGAGGCCGGGGGGTGGTGAAGCTCCCGTGCGACAACTGCGGGTACGTGGCACTCTTCGACGCCGAGACGGTGCGAATTCGGGGATTGTGGGACAAGGGCAGGGACTTATAACGTCTCAGGTGACGGTCCCAGCGGTGAGGGGACTATCCCCTATCGGCCCTTTCTAGGAGCCTGCGGCGACTTCTCCCCCCGGTGCCTCCTAAGCCAGCGGGCATAGTCAGTTAGGGTGCTTAGAACGATCTGCGCCATAGCTCCGCTCGTCGGAAGTAAGGGGGGTAGGGAGAGGCAAGTTGCAGAAAGTAGGAGGGAGTGAGTTGCTAGAAGCGGCGACGTGGCTGGTCTACGCGCTCGCGGCGATCGTGATATTTGGGGCGATCGTGACCGCGGTCCTGGCCGGGTTCGCGCTGCAGTTCGTGGCAACGGTTCTGCGCGAGATCACTGGCGAAGGCCGCGAAGAGGGCGGGCCCGATGCCTCTATACTGTATAGCTCTGCCGGCGCGGTAAGGGGACTTAGGGAGAGTAGATAGGTAGCCTGACAGGTGGCTTCTCGGAAGTTGGGGCGTATTAGGTAGAGTCTAACTCGTCTAACGGGTCTCTCGAATCAAACGTCCGTGGCACGCTAAAGAACGGCTTGCCGTGCTCATCGGTCCATTGCTCGCGAGGGCGATCGTTGTAAAGCTCTAGCCCGTTGCCGTCCGGGTCACGTAGGAATACCGACTCACTCAGGCCACTGTCCTGAGTCCCGGTGAAAGTGTGGCCATGCTCTAGCACGCGCTTGACGGCCTTCGCCAGTTCCCGCTGGTTGGGGTAGAGGATGGCGAAGTGGTAGAGTCCGGTGTGCCCCTGCGGTGGGGGCGTCCCACCGGCGCTGTGGAAGGTGTTCACAGCGATGTAGTGATGGTAGCCGCCCGCCGACAGCAAGCCGCATTGACACCGGCTTCGTCCGGACCGTACATGGTGATGTCGAAGCCCAAAACGTGGTGGTAGAAGTCCGTTGCACGTTGAAGGTCGGCGACCTGCAGATGTACATGGCCGATACGCACGTCTGGATGGACGGGTTTACTCATGGCTTCCTCCGTGGCGTTTTCGCTGTGCCTGCCGGTTAGCCGAAGGCTACTCACCGTGCATCCTACGCTATTCACCCAACTGCCTAGAAGGAGTGTTGCCGGAACTTCATATACTGGATTCTATGCTTGCGCAGTCTATGTGACGGTACAATAGGAAAGGAGCTGGGAGAAGAAGTGGTTAGAGTAGCAGCGAGCGTGTACGGAGGGGAACGTCGTGCGCCGGGTCCGCGCGGCCGCTTTCTGGTAGGCAACCTCAGAGACTTCCGCGGCGATCGCCTGCTCGACACGATGGAACATAATTGGGCGCAGTACGGTGACATCGTCAGATTCTGCGTCGGACCGCGTACAGTGCACGTGGTATCCCACCCTGACCTTGCTCACCAAGTGCTGACTAAAGAGAAGGATCGTTTCCCCAGAATCCATGAAGGAAGCGACACGAAGATTGGGCTTGGGCTGGTGTTCGGCGATGGGCTTCTCACCAATCGCGACCACGACTCCTGGTTTGCCAGGAGGCGCATGCTGCAGCCTGTATTCCACCGCCGACGCATAGCGACGATGGCTGACGAGATGGTTGCTGCTGGGTGGAAGATGCTCTCCCGTTGGGAAGAACTCTATACGTCTGGAGATGTCTTCGATATTCATAAAGAGATGATGCAGGTTACCCTCGAGGTCATAAGTCGGACCATGTTCGGGGCCAACGTAACAGGGGAGGTTGGCAGGGTGGGCCCGGCAGTGACCGTCGCCGCACGCTATGCTTTCGCGCACCTCCAGAACCCGTTTCCCGTGCCGCGCTGGGTGCCCACCCGGCGCAACCAGGATTTCCGCCGGGCGCTTGAGACCATCGACTCGTTGGTCTTGGACCTGATCCGAGCGCGCCAGTTGGCCAGGGATTCGGATGGTGAAGCACGCGGAGACCTGCTCGATATGCTTCTCGATGCTGAGGACGCCGAAACTGGTGAGCGCATGACCGAAGCCGAAGTACTGGATGAGGTCAAGACGATCTTCGGCGCTGGCCACGAGACTACGGCCAACGCGCTAACCTGGACGTGGCTCTTGCTCTCTGAGCATCCCGAGGTGGGCGAAGTACTCAGAGCTGAACTGGATGCGGTGCTCGGCGGGCACTTGCCGACTCTGGCCGATCTTCCCAACCTTCCCTACACGAAACAGGTTTTCGACGAGGTAATGAGGCTCTACCCACCAGTGCCAGCTGTCATCCGACGGGCAGAGCGGGCAACAACGCTCGGAAGCTACGAAATTCCGGCTGCATCAAGGATTCTGATCAGCATCTACAATGTTCACCGTCACCCTGAATTCTGGCAAAATCCGACACGCTTCGAGCCCGAGCGTTTCTCGCCGGAGCGGGGAGCTTCGCACCATGGCTCGGCCTACATGCCCTTCGGGGCAGGCCAGCACAAGTGCATCGGTAACAACCTTGCACTCATGGAGGGACCGCTGCTTCTCGCGATGATAGCCCAGCGCTACGAGCTCGACCTTGCACCGGGATGCTCCGTCGAGCGGGAGGTAGCGGTCACTATGCGGCCCAAGAAAGGCCTGTACGTGTCGCTCCGCCCACGCCAAGGGATGAGCGCTGGAAACCGGTGGTGTTAGCATTGGTCATCCCCAGGCCGGGGAATACTCGAGCGGAGAGCCGTCGCCGAACGATAGGCAAGGCAACCCTCTCTTGAGCATCCCCTCCCTTACTTCGCGCTTCATGCGCTCGTCATCTCCCTGGCTCATTACGCGCTACTGCCCCGTTCACCACCGAAGGTAGCATACTAGTCTCACAGAAGGCTGCGCATCGCCAAGCGGCGTACTCTAGGCATAACTGGTCGCGGTTAGTCTCAATCTATTCCCGCCGGACTTTTGTGCAGAAATCCCACTTGCACAAAAAGTACCCCTGAAATTGGACTCTTTTTACAAGGCCTATGCAGGCGCGAATATTTGTTTGTGCAACGCTGCAACGCCGGCTTTGTACCCAAATTCCGTTCTGCACAATAAATAAGGTGTCTGCACCAAAATGCTGCGCGACAAAAGCCGGGGCTGTTGGAAACGTCACCGAGAAATTCCAGGCGCATGGCTGGCGTAGCATCGGCAGAGAATCTCGCTACAATCCGTCTCCAGTCAGACTGCGGAGCTAGTTCGTTTCGACCCCACGTGAGGTAGAAAGGAGTTATTTTAAATGTCCAGTACCGATACTGCCTCGTCTAATCACCAGATTCGCCGTTTATACGAGCAAATTCTCATCGCCTGGAACCAGCAAGACGCTCCTGCAATGGCGGCCCAGTTCGAAGAGGACGGCAACCTCGTCGGATACGATGGCAGCCAAGCTGATTCGCGTGCAGCGATCGAGGACCATTTGCGGCCCATCTTTGCCGATCACCTCACCGCGGACTACGTTGCAAAGGTGCGCGAGATTCGGATTCTCGGTCGCGATGTAGGGCTCCTTCGCGCAGTTGCCGGGATGATCTCTCCTGGCGCCGACGACATCAACCCAGCAGTCAACACCATCCAGACGTTGGTGGCAGTAGAGGATGCGGACGGGTGGCGGGCCGCTCTCTTTCAGAGCACGCCGGCCGTCTGGCACGGCCGCCCGCAAGACAGTGCGGCTTTAACCGAAGAACTTCGCGACATAAAGCGCCGCGGTCTAACATGCCTATGAAGCGGACGTGCTTCGCCCGCCATCTCTTGGCCTGCAATCCCTGCGTTCTTATCCAGTCGATGCACGCGCTCGGCGTCGATCCGAATTTTGGTGCAGAATCCTGAGCTGCACCAAATTTCGCCACTTAGAGGTAGTTTTATGCAAGGCTGACTCCCCAAACTTCCCTTGCCAGTACAGTCGCTTGGTCCTGCAGGCCGGGGCTTACGAGCCTCGGTTCGGCCTCTTATGTCCATGAGACTCAATTTCGAAAGCCTCACATTAGTGGCAGCAGTAGAGATAGAACAGAACCGAACACAACAGAAAATGCACTCGAAACAAAGCTGTGTTTTTGGCTTGGATAAGCGGAGTTTCCTAGCAGGCTAGAACCAGTTAGAACTTACTAATACTAATTAAGACTACGATTCAGAAGATCGCAGGTTCGAGTCCTGCCGTGCGCGCCCGGCGTCCGCCATGCGCGAGTCGCCGTTCGTCGGCCTCGTGGGAGGATCGGCCGCCGCCTAGCCCTCCGCCTCACGGCCATATAGGGTTGCTCCAGGCCCGCCTCCCCGCCGGATCCACCACGGTGACGCGGCAGTAGGAGCCACGGAACGGCGCAAGGTCGAACTCGGCTTCGACGACTGGTTCGCCCGTGCGCTCGGACCCGCTCTGCCACCGGTCGCCGCCCGTGGTCAGCGAGATCGCGTACGCTTCGCTCGTCTCCACGCGCAGCCGCTCGTCATCCACGATCAGCTCTCGCAGCGACGGCCCTTGCGTCGAGTAGTAGCGCCCAGCCTTCATCGATCCCAGCAGGGCCTCTGGGTCGAGCTGGTCGCAGTGGACCTCCACCCAGCCCCCGAAGCGGTCGCGGGGGTGACCGAAGTGCGCGTCGTCGCCCGCGTTGACCAAGACCTTGTGGCCTTTCTCCAGCAGGCCGTCGAGCAAGTAGGCACCGTTGGCCCTGTCGGGGATGGCGGCCATCGCCCCGTTGTGGTTGTAGACTTCGATCGCGTCCACGGCGTCCAACCCCGGCAGCCCGTCGGCCGCCGCGAGCGGGAGGTTGTTCAGCCCTGGGTGCAGCATTATGACGAACGCCCCGAGGTCCGCGGCCCGAAGGATGGTCTCGGCGTGGTCGTCCGCCGGGGGCGGCCCGAAGTCCGGGGGCAGGCCGGCGGCCGTGACCCAGTAGCAGTCGTGCTGCTCCCACGGCGCCGAACTCAGCTCGGCACCCAAGATCGTGGCGAAGTTTCCGTCGCGTAAGGGTCGCGTATCTGTTACCCGCCAGCCGTACTCCTCTTCGAAGTGGTCAGAGAGGCAGAGAAAGTCGTAGCCCGCCGCGTGGTAGGCGCCTACGACGTCCTCGGGCTCGAGCAAGCCGTCGGATCTGCTGGAGTGGCAGTGAAGGTTGCCGCGAAAGAAGCGGCCTTCTCGTCCGTCCTTGAGCATGTCTCGCGCCATCGGCCGACTCCTCTCCAGATCTACCATCCGTCGTTGTCTCGTTTTGGTGCCCGAGCCCTCAGAACGCGGCCCTCCGGTCGTGGGAACCGCCGGGGTGCCAGATGGCCGGGCACGCTGCCCTTCACCGACTTACCGTGCCGAACATATGCAATCGTCGGGACCGTCGATCTTCCAAGCTCCCTCCTCGAAGGCCCACCCCTGCCGCGGGGGCGAGAAGGCCGGGGGTCGGACGGCGAGCGACGGAACGAGCGGCGCGCTCTCCCTTCGGACCTTTACCCGGCCGCCTCCGAGCTTTTCTAGGTCGAGGAGCGTGACCTCGAACGGTGGCTCGACGAGCGCCGCGCACGAGACTTGCAGCACGCGCCCTTCGATACGGGTGGCCCGCAGGTGCACGTGCCCGTTGACTACGACGGTCGGCGCCTCCCGCCCGAGCAGCAGCCGCGCTACCTCCTCCAGGTCCTCGAGGTTGTCGCCGTAGACCAGGCCCGCCGACGAGACCTCCCCCGAGAAGGAGATGGCAGGGTAGGGGGTGAACCACGCCACTGTATTGTTTCTTTTTCACAAACATCAAAGTCCGCCCGGAACGCTCCCCTAACCTCCAGTGTGCCGTCGACTTGGGCGAACACTCTGAGCCTTAGCATCTTGTACACCTTATGACGCCCCTCTGGCGTAAGGTTCTCTAGGGCCTCCGGCGCAGCCTCAGCATAGGACTCCAAAAGGGCGTCTTTATCTCGCTCCAGCTCTTTTATGCGTGCTTGTTGGCTTTCTAGCGCATCCAACTCACTTAAAGTTAAATGGAGCCCTACTCCCGGAACGCGAAGACGATAGTAACCTGGCCGATATCGCGGCGACGAGCGTCGTTGCGGACAACATAGGCTTCCAGCTTGCCACTTTCGTCGAGTTTACTTATCCGGGAGCGGGC
>Ga0126312_10000576_pt1 | contig 22396 bp, 20 predicted proteins | sample Plot104A_FD_92537 | JGI IMG/M metagenome (GOLD analysis project Ga0126312, IMG submission 92537) | Serpentine soil microbial communities from UC McLaughlin Reserve, CA, USA - Plot104A | ecosystem: Environmental > Terrestrial > Soil > Grasslands | place: USA: UC McLaughlin Reserve, Lake County...
CAGACGCTCGTCGAGCGCGGCTCAGGGCCGTACCTGTACCTGCCGAAGCTCGAATCGCATCGTGAGGCGGCGCTGTGGCACGACGCGTTCGCGCTCGCGGAGGACGCACTCGAGCTCGAGCGCGGGACGATCCGCGCGACCGTCCTGATCGAGACGATCCTCGCCGCGTTCGAGATGGACGAGATCCTGTACGCGCTCGGTCCGCACGCGACGGCACTCAACGCGGGGCGGTGGGACTACATCTTCTCCGTGATCAAGAAGTTCGGCGAGCGGCCCGAGTTCGTGCTCCCCGATCGCGGCCAGGTGACCATGGCCGTGCCGTTCATGCGCTCGTACGCCGAACTGCTCGTGCGCACGTGCCACCGGCGGGGCGCGCACGCGATCGGCGGAATGGCGGCCTTCATCCCCTCGCGCCGCGATCCCGAGGTGAACGACCGCGCGCTGGCGAAGGTTCACGAGGACAAGCAGCGCGAGGCCGGGCAGGGCTTCGACGGCACGTGGGTCGCGCACCCCGATCTCGTCTCCGTCGCTGTCGAGGAGTTCGATGCGGTGCTGGGCGAGCGGCCGAACCAGCTCGAGCAGATGCGTGAAGAGGTCGCCGTCGGCGCGCGGGAGCTTCTCGACGTCGCCTCGACTCCCGGTGAGGTCACCGAAGATGGCCTGCGGCAGAACGTGAGCGTCGGAATCCAGTACATCGCCTCGTGGCTCGGCGGCGCCGGCGCGGCCGCGATCTTCAACCTGATGGAGGACGCCGCGACCGCGGAGATCTCGCGCTCGCAGGTGTGGCAGTGGGTGCGGCACGAACGGGTGTCGGAGATCGATGTGCGCCGGGCGATCGAGCAGGAGGTGCAGAAGCTCGAGGACGTTCCGCGCGTCGAGGAGGCCCGCGACCTGTTCGAACGAGTGGCGCTCGACCCGGACTTCGTCGAGTTCCTCACCGTGCCGGCATACGACCGGCTCGACTGACGAAAGGGGACGAGGTGAAACCGCACGAGACATTCGAGTCGGTGATCCAGATCGAGGCGGAGGAGTTGGAGCGCGAATGGCAGGGGCCGCGCTGGAACGGGGTCAAGCGCGACTACTCGGCCGCGGACGTGATCCGGCTGCGCGGCTCGCTGAAGATCGAGTACACGCTGGCGCACCGCGGCGCCGAGAAGCTCTGGCGGCGGATGCACAAGAACGCGTTTGTGGCATCGCTCGGCGCACTGACGGGCAACCAGGCGGTGCAACAGGTGAAGGCGGGGCTCAAGGCGATCTACCTCTCCGGCTGGCAGGTCGCCGGCGACGCGAATCTGGGGGAGACCACGTACCCCGACCAATCGCTGTACCCGGTGAACTCGGTGCCGACGGTCGTCCGCCGGATCAACAACGCGCTGCGACGCGCCGACCAGATCCACTGGTCCGAAGGCACGAACGGCACCGACTGGTACGCGCCGATCGTCGCCGACGCCGAGGCGGGCTTCGGCGGCGCACTCAACGCGTACGAGCTGATGCGGTCGATGATCGAGGCCGGCGCGGCGGGCGTCCACTTCGAGGATCAGCTCGCTTCCGAGAAGAAGTGCGGCCACCTCGGCGGCAAGGTTCTCGTGCCAACCTCGCAGTTCATCCGCACGCTCGTCGCGGCGCGGCTGGCCGCGGACGTGTGCGGCGTCCCGACGGTGCTGGTCGCGCGCACGGACGCGCTCTCGGCGAAGCTGCTGACGAGCGACGTCGACGAGCGCGATGCCGCGTTCGCGACAGGCGAGCGGACGCCGGAGGGCTTCTTCCGCGTGCGCGACGGCCTCGAGCCGGTGATCGCGCGGTCGCTGGCATATGCGCCATACGCCGACGTGCTGTGGTTCGAGACGTCGACGCCGAACATGGAGGATGCGCGCGCGTTTGCCGACGCGATCCACACGGAGTACCCGGGCAAGCTGCTCGCGTACAACTGCTCGCCCTCCTTCAACTGGAAGAAGCACCTCGACGACGACCAGATCGCGGCGTTCCAGCGTGAGCTCGGCGACCTCGGCTACAAGTTCCAGTTCGTCACGCTCGCGGGGTTCCACGCGCTGAACCTGTCGATGTTCGAGCTCGCACGCGGTTACGCGGCCGAGGGGATGAGTGCGTACGTGCGGCTCCAGGAGCGGGAGTTCGAGCTCGAGGACGAGGGGTACACGGCGTCGCGGCACCAGCGCGAGGTCGGCGCCGGCTACTTCGACGAGGTGGCGCAGGTCATCTCCGGCGGCCAGTCCTCGACGCTCGCACTGCACGGCTCGACCGAGGAAGAGCAGTTCTCAGCGAAGTCCGAGTCGCACTAGCTCGTCGCTGATCACGCCGGCGGCGTCCGCCACGCGGGCGCGGTTGGCGGGGTCGTTCAGCCAGCTCGAAGCTCCGGAGGGGTGTGGGAGCGGGATCGCGATCGCGCCCTCGAGGTCGTAGCGCCCGCCGACGCACTCGGTGACGCTCTTCAGCCCGAGCAGGCGCCTCGCCGCAAGTCCGCCGACGGTGACGATCAGCCGCGGCCGCATCAGAGCGAACTCCCACTCGCGCCAGAACGCGCACAGCTCTTGCTCGCGGGGCGCCGGCGTCCGGTCGCCGCGCCCCAAGGCCGCACGACCCGGATAGCAGCGCGTCACGGACGCGCAGTAGAAGGTGCCGTAGAACTCGTCGTCCTCCATCTGCAGCCAGCGGCGGAGCGTCTTGCCGGCGCGGCCTCGCCACGGCAGCCGCTCCTGACCCTCCTGCACCCCCGGCGCCTGGCCGAGGATGTACGCGCGCTGGCCCGTGTACGGCAGGACGATCGGGAGCGACTCGAGTGGGTACCCGGCCTCGACGCAGGCGCGGCAGACGCCGTTGTCGCGCTGGAGCGACGCGATCGACCGGTACGACGAGCGCCTACGGGTCACGCGCGCCGACGCTCAGGTGACGGGTGCGCCGAGCCGGAGACGGTTTCCGTCAAGGTTCGGAAGGCGGACCTCGCGCATTACGCGCGAACCAGCACGAACCACCGGTTGGCGACGAGGACGACGCCGCCTCCGAGCTCGTCGACGAGCTGCTGCGGCTCGAAGTAGCGCTTGAAGACGTCCCAGCGCGTGCCGTCGCTGAGCAGCCGCTCCTCCCATTGCACTGGCTCGCGGTCGGGGCGGCGCGCCGTGTCCGCGACGACGAGCTCTTTCGCCACCCGGCGTGCCTCGGCGAGGAACCGGGGTAGGTCATCTTCCTCCAGGTGGCCGTAGAAGTGCCCGGTGAAGACGCGCTCGAATGCGCCGTCTTCGAACGGCAGCTCGAGAGCGTCGCCGCGGACGAAGTCCGCGTGCGGCGCGCTCTCGCGCGCGATCCCGAGCATCCGTTCGCTCTGGTCGAGCCCGGTGACGTCGCCGCGGAGGTGGCGCGTCAGGAACCCGGTGCCGCAGGCGACGTCGAGCGTTCGTGCCGGTGGTAGCGCGGCGACGGCGCGCTCGAGCTCGCGAACGTCGTCGTGCCAGTTCTCGCGGTCGAGCTTCCCGAAGCCGCCGAGGCCGAGGTACCAATGGTCGTACTCGGGTGCGCGCGCATCGTAGTACGCCTTCAACGTTCCTAGAGTACGCGCGTGCGGCCGCTCGAATCCGTGCCGAACTTCTCGGAAGGACGCGACCGCGAGAGGATCGACGCGCTCGCGGACGCCCTCGCCGCGCACGCGCGCGTTCTCGATCTCCACGCCGACGAGGACCACAACCGGTGCGTCTTCACGCTCGTCGGAGACGAGACGGAGCTCCGCGAGGCCCTGCTCGCCGGCGTAGGTGTCGCGAAGGAACGAATCGACCTTCGGCAGCACGAGGGCGCACACCCGCGCATCGGCGCCGCGGACGTCGTCCCGATCGTGCCGCTCGCCGCCGTCGACCTCGAACGCGCGAAGGCGTGCGCGCGCACGGTTTCCGAGGCGATCGCACGAACGCTCGGCTTGCCCGTCTTCCATTACGGCGCCCTTGCCGGTGGCCGCGGCCCCGCCTTCTTCCGTCGCGGCGGCCCGGACGCGCTGCAGCGCCGGATCGACGCAGCCGAGCTCGTCCCCGACGCCGGCCCCGCGCGTCTCGATGCACGCGCCGGCGGCGTGCTGGTCGGCGTCCGCCCGCCGCTGATCGCGTTCAACGTCAACCTCGTCGGCGCGGGAGCCGACGTCGCCCGTGCGATCGCGGCGGTCGTGCGTGAGAGCGGCGGCGGGTTCCCCGGCGTACGAGCGCTCGGTCTCGACCTCCCACGGGCGGGGGTGGCGCAGGTGAGCATGAACGTCGAGGACTGGGAGGCCTCGGCGCTGCACGAGATCGTGCTGCGCATCGAAAGCGAAGCGCACGCCCGTGGCGCCGAGGTCGCCGACGCCGAGCTCGTCGGCCTGATGCCTGCCGGCGCAGCAGCCGCGGCCGCCGGCGCGATGTTGCGGATCCGGGGGTTCGACGCGTCGCGGGTCCTCGAGGTGCGCTTGCTCGACCGCGACTGACACACTTCTGATGCGAGTTAGTTGCCGACAGGGACAACTTCTCCCGTTATGATCGCAGTGGGGAGGAGGTTAGGGGTATCTACCGCCGGATCGGGCCGAACGGCCGTGGCCGTGGCCGCCACCGGCGTCGGGCTCGTCCCTAGGCTGCCGTCCCACCGGGCGTAGCAGCCGGGCAGGGCTAGACTCGCCAACGTGCTCGCGACGGCGGCGTTGACCGGCGACGACCTCGGCATCGAGGACGTCTGGCAGGTCGCGGTCGAAGGCGCACACGCCGAGCTCACTGACGACGCGCGGACGAAGATGCGTGCCGCGCGGGACGTCGTCGAGGGCGCGGCTCACGGTGTGCACGAGCACACGTACGGCGTCAACACGGGTTTCGGTCGCTTCGTCTCGAAGTCGATCCCGGAAGAGCTGACTGGGGAGCTCCAGCTGAGGTTGCTTCGTTCCCACGCGTGCGGCGTCGGCGACCCGTATCCGTCCGAGGTTGTGCGCGCGGCGATGCTTCTCCGCGCGAACGCACTCGCGAAAGGCTGCTCGGGCGCGCGGATCGAGACGGTCGAGTTGCTCGTCGACTGCCTGAACCGCGCCGTGCTCCCGCACGTGCCGTCGCAGGGATCCGTCGGGGCGAGCGGCGACCTCGCGCCGCTGGCCCATCTGGCGCTACCGCTTGTCGGCGAGGGCGAGGCCTGGTTCGGCGGCGAGCTGCTTCCTGCAGCGGACGCCCTCGGCGCTGCCGGCCTCGCGCCGGTCCGGCTTCAGGCGAAGGAGGGCCTCTCGCTGATCAACGGCACCCAGTTCATGGCGGCGACGGGCGCCCTCGGCGTCGTGCGAGCGCGTCGCCTCGCGCAGTCGGCCGACATCGCCTGCGCGCTCTCAATCGAGGCGCTGCAAGGGTCGCGAACGAGCTTCATGCCGGCGATTCACGCGCTGCGCCCGCTCGTCGGCCAGCGCGACTCGGCAGGAAACATCCTGCGCTTGCTGGAGGGATCCGCGATCAACGAGTCCCACCGCTGGTGCGATCAGGTGCAGGACGCGTACTCCCTGCGCTGTGCGCCGCAGGTGCATGGCGCGAGCCGGGACCTGCTCGCGTACGTCGAAGCGACGGTCGCGGTCGAGTTGAACGCTGCGACCGACAACCCACTCGTGCTGGTGGACCAGGGCATCCTCGTCTCGAACGGGAACTTCCACGGCCAGTCGCTCGCGTTCGCGCTCGATGCGCTGGCGATGGGCGTCGCCGAGCTCGCGAGCATCTCCGAGCGGCGCGTCGAGCGGCTGGTCAATCCCTCGCTCTCCGGCGGCCTCCCGGCGTTCCTGACGATGGACGGCGGCCTGAACAGCGGATTCATGATCCCCCAGTACGTGGCGGCGTCCCTGGTTTCGGAGAACAAGGTGCTCGCCCACCCGGCGAGCGTCGACTCGATCCCGACGAGCGCCGGGCAAGAGGATCACGTGTCGATGGGGAACGCGTCCGCGCTGAAGGCGTGGCGTGTACTCGCGAACGCGGAGCGCGCGCTCGCGATCGAGCTGCTCGCGGCGGCGCAGGGTGTCGAGTTCCTCGCGCCGCTCGAGCCCGGAGCCGGCGCAGCCGCCGCCCGCGCGCACGTTCGCTCGCTGTCGCCGCGGCTCGTGGACGATCGTTCGCTCGCCGGCGACATCGAGGCGATCGCGGCGTCAATTCGCGACGGGGCGCTCGTCGCCGCCGTCGAGGCCGAGGTAGGAGTGCTCGCATGAAGCAGCGTCGCCTCCGTTGGGACGCGCCGAAGGCTGGCGGGTCGGTCCCGAAGCATCCGTACCGGGACACCGCGCTCGTCTACGGCGGGATGGCGATCGTCGTGGTGCTGATCGCATGGGTGACCGGCGGCGGCCTGGGCAGGGCCACCGCGATCGCCGGCCTCTTCTTCGTCGCCGCGACGTTGTGGAGCTGGCGGAACTGGCGCAACCGGCTTCGCGCGGAAGAGGTGCGTGACAGCCGGACACCCCCGTGATGTCCGTCGCGCTCGAGCAGGCCGTCGAGACGCTGTGCGGCGACCTCGGCTCGATCCGCGCTCCTCGCGGCACCGATCTGCACGCGCGGTCGTGGGCGACGGAAGCTCCGCTGCGCATGCTGCTCAACAACCTCGACGCGGAGGTCGCCGAGCATCCGCGCGAGCTCGTCGTCTACGGGGGGTCGGGAAAGGCCGCGCGCAGCCACGAAGCGCTCAAGGCGATCGTCCGCGAGCTCCTCGTCCTCCGAGACGACGAGACGTTGCTCGTGCAGAGCGGGAAGCCCGTCGGCGTCTTCACGACGCATCCGGGGGCGCCGCGAGTCCTGATCGCGAATTCCCTGCTCGTGCCGAGATGGGCGACGTGGGACGAGTTTCGGCGATTGGAGGGTCTCGGCCTGACGATGTTCGGCCAGATGACTGCCGGCTCGTGGATCTACATCGGGACGCAGGGGATTCTGCAGGGCACGTACCAGACGTTCGCTGCCGCGGGCGAGAAGCACTTCGGCACACCGGATCTCGCGGGCCGGACGATCCTGACGGCGGGGCTCGGCGGAATGGGCGGTGCGCAGCCGCTGGCGGGCACTTTGGCCGGTGCCGCGATTCTTTGCGTCGAGGTCGACGAGTCGCGGATCGAGCGGCGGGTCGCGATGGGTTACGTCGACGAGGCGACCCATTCGGTCGAGGATGCGGTCAACCGCGTTCGGCGCGCCGCAGCGGAGCGGCGGCCGCTCTCGGTCGCGCTGCTCGGGAACGCCGCCGACGTCGTGCCCGAACTGGTCGCGCAAGGCGAAGACTTCGATTTCGTCACCGACCAGACGGCGGCGCACGATCCGTTGAACGGCTACGTCCCGCGCGGGGTGACACTCGACGACGCGCGGGCGCTTCGCGGTTCCGACCCCGAGGAGTACCTGCGCCGCGCGCGTCAATCGATCGTCCGACACGTGGAGGCGCTGCTCGAGTACGTCCGACGCGGCGCGTATGTTTTCGACTATGGCAACAATCTACGAGGTGAGGCCCGTGAAGCTGGCGTAGAGGAGGCGTTCTCATACCCGGGCTTTGTCCCGGCCTATATCCGACCGCTCTTCTGTCGCGGCATCGGCCCCTTTCGGTGGGCGGCGCTGTCGGGCGACGCGAGCGACATCGCGGTCATCGACCACGAGCTGCGGCGACTGTTCCCGGGCGACCCGCTGCTCCAGAGGTGGCTGGAGCTTGCGCCCGGCCGCGTTCCGTCGCAAGGCTTGCCGGCCAGGATCTGCTGGCTCGGCTTCGGTGATCGCGCCGCTGCGGGGTTGGCGATCAACGAGCTGGTTCGCCGTGGTGATGTCTCCGCGCCTGTCGTCATCGGTCGCGACCATCTCGACGCGGGATCCGTGGCGTCGCCCTACCGGGAGACGGAGGCGATGCGGGACGGGTCGGACGCGATCGCCGACTGGCCGATCCTGAACGCGCTGCTCAACACGGCAGCGGGTGCGACATGGGTCAGCGTCCATCATGGCGGAGGCGTCGGGATCGGTAACGCAATCCATGCGGGGATGGTCGTCGTCGCAGATGGCACCGATGAAATGGCGGGACGACTCGAGCGCGTGCTCGCGACGGATCCGGGAATCGGCGTCCTTCGCCACGCGGACGCCGGGTACGCCGAGGCGCGCGACGCGGCCGAGGAGGGCGGTCTGCGCGTCCCGATGCCGCCGCCCGAGCCCGGATGAACCGACCCCCGGCGCTCCTCGTCCGCGACATCGCACAGCTCGTCAGCCCCTCGGGGACGTCCGCGCCGCTTCGTCGTCGCGACCTGCGAACGGTCGATGTGCTCGAGGACGCCTTTGTCCTGTGTCGGGAGGGCCGGATCGAGCGCGTCGGGCGCATGCGGGAGCTGGGCGCCGTCGCGAGCAACGTCGACGATCTCGATGCGAGCGGACGCTGCGTTCTTCCGGGGCTCCTCGACTGCCACACCCATGCGGCGTTCGCGGGCGACCGTGTCGACGAGTTCTCGCGGCGCGCCGCCGGGGCGTCGTACGAGGAGCTGCACGCGGCCGGGGGCGGGATCCTCTCGACGGTCAGGGCAACGCGCGCCGCCGGCGAGCACGGTCTGCAAGAGGTGGTGCAGCGTCACGCCAACTGGATGCTTCGCGCCGGCACAACCACCTTTGAGGCGAAGTCTGGCTACGGTCTCGATCGCGAGACGGAGCTCGCGTCGCTACGCGCGGTCGGCGCGGCGGGCGGTGTGCCGACCTGGCTCGGGGCACACGCAATCCCGCCCGAGTTCGACGACGGCGAGGCCTACCTCGACTTCGCCTTACAGGAAGTGCTCCCCGAAGCGGCAACGATCGCTCGCGCGGCCGACGTCTTTGTGGAGGACGGTGCGTTCGACGCGGCGCAGGCGCGGCGCTACCTGATGGCGTGCCGCGACGCCGGCCTCGCCGTGAGGCTCCACGGCGACCAGTTCACCGAGCAGGGCGCGGTCCCGCTGGCGATCGAAGTCGGCGCGCGCAGCATCGATCATCTGGAGGCGACGGGCGTCGACGGAGCAAGGGCGCTGGCCGCCAGCACAGTCGCCGGCGTGATGCTTCCGGCGAGCGCGCTGTTCCTGGGACGCCCGATGCCGCCGGCGCGTGCGCTCATCGATGCTGGCGCAGCGGTCGCGCTCGCAACGGACTTCAATCCCGGGAGCGCCTTCTGCGAGAGCCTTCCGCTCATCTGCTCGCTGGCGTGCACCCAGCTTCGCATGTCGCCCGGGGAGGCGCTGGCCGCGTGCACGGTCAACGCGGCGCACGTGCTCGGGCTGGCGGATCGAAAGGGTCGGGTCGCTGCGGGGTACGACGCCGACCTGCTCGTGCTCGACGCGCCGGACTGGCGCTACCTGGCGTACCACCTCGGCGGCGACCTCGGGCTGGAGCCGATCGTCGCGGGAACGCGCGCGCTACCGTAGCCGCGTGCCTTCGCGCAAGCAGCGACGCCGTCAGCAGAAGCTCCGCCGGCACGAGTGGGAAGACGTGCTGGTCGACGAGGAAGGCAACGAGGTCGTCGTCGAGTCCGACGAGCGCCCCACGAAGGCGAAGCCAGAGCGGCGGGCGACGCCGTCGAGGGCGAGTCGCCGCCCGATCCGCGAGGTGCCGCCGCCGTCGTGGAACCGCGTGGCGAAGCGCGCGGGGCTGTTCGCGCCGCTGATGTTCCTGACCGTCCACTTCCTGAGTGGGGACAAGCTGTCGCTGCCGAGCAAGGTCCTCCAGACGCTGCTTCTGCTCGCGTTCTTCTTGCCCTTCAGTTATGTCATGGACCGCGTCGCGTACCGGGCGTACCAGCGACGACTGGAGCGCGGCTAGGCCGAGCGGTCGTGGCCGCGGAAGTGGTCTTCCCCGGGCCACGGCGCGAGCAGCATCAGGATGCGCGCGCCGCCGTCGCTGCGGATCGCGCGCCGTTCGTGTGGCTCGAACGTCATCAGCGTTCCGGCGCCGCACTCGCGCTCCTCCGCACCGGTCGAGACGTGGACGCTGCCCTCGACGACGCTGATCCAGGCGCGTTCCGTGACTTCGTGATCGCCGAGTCCCTGCCCGGGAGAAAGCGCGATCACGACGGCGCGGGCGCCATTCTCGGTCGCGAGCACGACCGGATCTCGCGTTCCGTCAGGTGCCTCGATCCGCGTCAGATCCCACCAGCGCACGGTCAGGGAGCCTATCGCGCGTCGTTACACTCAGACGCTCGTGACCCTCGCCGTCGACCGCTACGAGCTGGGGCCGGTCGGCACGAACTGCTACGTCGTTCGCGCGGCGCGCGGCGCGCGCGAGGGCGTGGTGATCGACCCCGGCGACGACGCGGCTCGGCTCCGGCTCGAGCTTGCGCGGCTGGGAACCTCCTGCAGCGCGATCCTGATCACACACTGCCACTACGACCACATCGGCGCGGTCGCCGACCTCGCCGAGGCGACCGGAGTCCCGGTTCACGTTCCCCTCGGCGAGCAGGCGATCCTCGCGCAGGCCGACGAGGTCTACGCCGCTTTCGGCGTGCGTGTCCGGCCGTACCGCGACGCGTCGACTATCGACGGCGGCGACACGGTCACGTTTGCAGGCGTCGAGCTCGAGACGATCGACGTGCCGGGTCACTCACCGGGGCACGTCGCGTACCACGTCGCCGGCTCCCTCTTCTCGGGCGACGTGCTGTTCGCCGGCAGCGTCGGTCGAACCGACCTCCCGGGCGGGGATTGGGAGACCCTGCTGGCGTCGATCCGCCTTCTCACCGAGCGTTTTCCGCCGGAGACCGTCGTGTACCCGGGGCACGGAGCACCAACGACGCTTGGCGACGAGCTACGGGCGAACCCGTTCCTCGCGGAGCTTCGCGCGTGACGCCCGGGTTCCAGGCGCCGCGCGGCACCCACGACATTCTTCCGACTGAGCAGCCGCGCTGGCGGTGGGTCACCGACAACATGGAGGAGGTCTGCCGTCTGTACGGCTACCGCCCGATCCAGACCCCGGCCCTCGAGGAGACCGCGTTGATCCACCGCACGTCGGGCGAAGGATCGGACATCGTCCAGAAGGAGACCTACACGTTCACCGATCGCGGCGGCCGCTCGCTGACGTTGCGCCCCGAGGGGACTGCACCTATCTGCCGCGCGTACGTGCAGCACGGCCTCCACCGCGAGCCGCAGCCGCAGAAGCTCTACACGATCGGGCAGTTCTGGCGGTACGACCGCCCCGCGAAGGGGCGGTACCGCGAGCACTGGCAGCTCAGCGTCGAGGCGATCGGCAGCGAGGACCCGGCGATCGACGCAGAGCTGATCCAGCTCTACGACTACCTGCTCGCCCGGCTCGGCGTGACGCGCTACGTGTTGAAGCTGAACTCGATCGGCGATTCGAACTGCCGCCCCGGCTACGTCGCACGGCTGGCAGACTGGCTCGACGAGCACGATGCCGACCTCGACGAAGAGGCGCGCGCGAAGCGGCAGACCTCGCCGCTGCGGGTCTTCGACGTGAAGAGCACGGACGTTCAAGCAGTCCTCGCCGACGCGCCGAAGATCGGAGACTCGCTCTGCGAAGCCTGCCGCGAGCAGTTCGCAGCTGTACGTGCATATCTCGACGCCTACGGCGTCTCCTACGAGCTCGATCCGACGCTGGTCCGGGGTCTCGACTACTACACCCGCACGGCGTTCGAGTTCCAGGACGACGCGATCGGCGCCCAGAGCACGATCTGCGGCGGCGGGCGCTACGACGGGCTCGTCGAGGCGATCGGCGGACCGACGACGCCCGGAATCGGCTTCGGCGCGGGCGTCGAGCGACTACTCCTCTCGATCGGCGAGCCGGAGCCCGCACGAGACGGAATCGACGTCTTCTTCGTCGTGGGCGACGGGGCCGACCGAGCGGCCGTCGCGACCGCGCTCGCCCGGCTCCGCTCGCGTGGCCTTGCTTGCGACTCCGACTACGCCGGGCGATCGAAGAAGGGACAGATGACGCAGGCGGCGCGCCTGGGAGCCCGGACCACCGTCGTCGTCGACGCCGACGGCACTCGGGTCGTGCGTGCCGGCGGCGACGAAGCAACGACGCTCGATGACCTCGTCGCTAGGCTCGCGCCATGAGCTGGCGCGACCTCCGCTGCGGCGAGCCCCGCGTCGAGAACGAGGGCAAGACCGCGACGATGGCGGGCTGGGCGGCGCGGCGGCGCGACCACGGCGGCCTCGTCTTCATCGACCTCCGCGACGAGACCGGCGTGACGCAGCTCGTGGTCAATCCCGAGCATGCGGCGGCGGCAGCGGAGGTGGCGCACGAGGTGCGGAGCGAGTTCGTGCTCCAGGCGACCGGAACGATCGTGCGGAGGTCCCCACAGACGGTGAACCCGAAGATGGCGACGGGAGACGTCGAGCTCCAGGTCGAGACGCTGCGCGTCCTCAACACGAGCCCGCCGCTTCCGTTCCAGCTCGACGAGGAGAACGTCGACGAAGCGATCCGGCAGCGCTACAGGTGGCTCGACCTACGTCGGGCCCAGATGCAGCGCAACATCCGCGTCCGCGCGCAACTCGTCCGGATCATCCGCGAGGAAATGGAGCGCGAGGGCTTCGTCGACATCGAGACGCCGATGCTCTGGAAGCCGACGCCGGAGGGCGCTCGCGACTTCGTCGTGCCGTCGCGCATGCAGAAGGGACGGTTCTACGCGCTGCCGCAGTCGCCGCAGATCGCAAAGCAGCTCCTCGTCACATCCGGGTTCGAGCGCTACTACCAGATCGCCCGCTGCTTCCGTGACGAGGATCCGCGCGCCGACCGGCTTCAGGAGCTGACACAGCTCGACGTCGAGATGGCCTTTCCGGACCGCGAGTTCCTGTTCGGGCTGGTCGAACGGATCGTGGAGCGAATCTGGCGGGAGTGCGTCGATGTCCGGCTCGAGCGGCCGTTCGAGCGCATGTCGTACGACGAGGCGATGCTGCGATACGGCATCGATCGGCCGGACCGTAGGTTCGGACTCGAGATCCAGGAAGCGACCGCGGACACGCGCGCTTCGGAGTTCGGCGTCTTCGCAAACGCCCCGTGCGTGCGCTTCATCGCCGTGCCGACGGAGTTGTCGCGGACCGACGTGCAGGCACTGGAGAACCAGGCTCGGTCGTGGGGCGCGAAAGGGCTTGCGTACATCGTGTTCCGAGGTGACGGCGAGATCGGCTCGCCGATCGCGAAGTTCCTCGACGCCGACCTACTCGAGCGCTGGCGGTCGGCCGGGCACACGTTGCTCTTCGTCGCGGACAACGCCGATCTCGTCGCGAAGGTGCTCGGGTTGCTTCGGCTTCAGCTCGGCCGCGAGCTCGGCCTCGTGGACGAGAGCCGTTGGGACTTCGTCTGGATCGTCGACATGCCCGCCGCCGAGTACGACGAAGACGCCGGTCGATGGATCGCGGCACACCATCCCTTCACGCGGCCGACGGACGAGAGCATCGAGGTGTTCAAGACCGACCCCGGCGCCGCGCGCGCCGTCGCGTACGACCTTGTCGGCAACGGGCTGGAGCTCGCCGGCGGCTCGTTCCGGATCCACGAGCCCGAGCTCCAGTCGAAGGTGTTCGAGTATCTCGGCATCGGCCCCGACGAGCAGCGTGAGAAGTTCGGGTTCCTGCTCGACGCGCTGGCGATGGGTGCGCCGCCGCACGGCGGCATCGCGTCCGGGATCGACAGGCTCTTGATGGCGCTCCTGTCGGAGCCTCGCATCCGCGACACGCAGGCGTTCCCGAAGAATCAGGTCGGGTTCGACTACTTGACCGGTGCTCCGATCCACCTCACCGACGAGCAGCTCGACGAGCTGGGGCTCCGGGTCGTGGAAGAGCCGGCCGACGCTGCCGTCGCGGAGCGTTGAGGCCCGAGCTCGCCCTCCGGCTGCTCGCGCTCGCCGCGCTCGCGCTCGTCGCCGGCGTCATTGCCCTCGCGGTGAGCCGCGACGGAGGCGGCGACGGGCAGGCGGCCGCGCTCCCGGACGCGGCGCCGGCGCCGGGAGGTGGCTGGTACACGGCGCTTGCGGCCCCCGCACCGGAGGTGAAGAAGTCGAAGCGCACCGCGTGCGGCACGCTGCTCGAGGCGGGCACGCTCGGGATCGCGCACCCGGTGCTGCCGTGCAACGTCAAGCTGTTCATCGAGTACGACGGCAAGCGCGTGCTGACCCAGGTCATCGACCGCCGCCCGTCGCCGGGTCGCGAGTTCGACCTCACGAAGCCGCTCGCCGAAGAGATCGGCCTCCAGGGCACCCGCGCGGTCAAGTGGCGCTTCGCCGTCGCTCCCGACGACTGAGCGAGTTCGCGTCGAACTCGGATTCTTCATGACTCGAGAACCTGATCAAGTCGAGCGGCCGCCTCGAGGGGTGATACGCGCGAGTGCCAACTTTGTGCCAACTTCGTAACGAGGGGCGCCGGCGACGCGCGGCCGCGATCCCTACGCACCGCACGAATCTTCGTCGACATTCCTGCTCGAGTCAGACGGGTCGGACTGCTCTGACTAGACCAGTCACAGCAGCGAGTAACGACTTTGTGTCAACTTCGAAAAATTGAGCCGCATGCGGGCAGCGTTGAGGATCACGCGACGCGGAGTCCCCGAGCAGCGCGCACGCGGCGCGCCCGCCGAGGCGTGCAACCGAGGCGTTGCGACCGAGACCCAGTCAGCGCGCAAATGCCGTGCCCGGTCACGCGAAGATCCCGATCGATGCAACGAAAACGATCCTCCGCGAGTCGGACCCCCTGGGAACCTGCTCTCAGCAGGTGGGTGCCCTGCCGGCATCGGAACCAGGCCTAGCCGGACGCGGGCTCCCTTCATGGTGATGTTGGTTCACCATTATGGAGCCCGACCCGCGCAGGATCGTGGAGACACCATAGCGCTACCCTGGCTCGATGGTCGAGGTCGTCGGAGACAGCGCGAAGGGTGACGACTTCGCGCTCGTACGCCTCGAGGTCGACGGGGATCGGATCGTCTCGGCGGAGGCCCGCGGGCTCGACCGGCGGCTCGAAGGACTGACGCTGCTCGAGGCTGCGGCCGTCTCGGGCGAGACGCTCGCGGTTGACGCACTCGCGGACGCGATCGGAGGCGTCTTCCAGGCGCAGCCGGATCCCGCGCGCGTCGCGGTCGCGATGAGCGGCGGCGTCGACAGCGCCGTCGCGCTGCTGCGGGCGGGGCCGAACGCCGTCGGGGTGACGCTCCGGCTCTGGGTCGATCCGAACGGGCCGGACGGCGAGCGCGCCTGCTGCTCCCCGAGCGCCGTGCTCGCGGCGCGTGCCGCATGCCACGCGCTCGGCCTCCCACACGTGACGCTCGATCTCCGCGAGGAGTTCCGTCGCGCCGTCGTGGCGCCGTTCGTCAGCGGCTACGCCCGCGGCGAGACGCCGAATCCGTGCATCCGCTGCAACGGCTCGTTCCGGTTCGCGGAACTGCTCGCGTTCGCCGACCGTGCCGGCGCGGCGCGGCTTGCGACGGGCCATTACGCCCGCATCGTCGCGCGTGAAGGCCGCCTGCTGCTCGCCCGAGCCGTCGACCCGCAGAAGGACCAGACCTACATGCTCGCGAAGCTCGACCCGCGGTTTCTGTCTCGGCTCTGGTTCCCGCTCGGCGACCAGACGAAGGCCGAGACGCGCGCCGAGGCCGAGCGCGCCGGCCTCTCGGCCGCGCGTCGCGCGGAGAGCCAGGAGGCGTGCTTCCTCGCGGGCGGCGACTACCGCGACTTCCTCTCACGCCACGGTCTCGAGTCGAACGCCGGCGCCATCGTCGACGAAGACGGGACGCAGCTCGGGACCCACGACGGCGCTTGGCGGTTCACGCCCGGCCAGCGCCGCGGCATCGGCATCGCTTCGCCGCAGCCGCTGTACGCGCTGCGGAGCGACGCCGCCACGAACACGCTCGTCGTCGGGCCACGCGCGTCGCTTGAGACAAGCACCGTCCGCGCGCGCGGTCGTCTGTATGCCCCGGTCACGCGCGTCGAGGCGAAGCTCCGCTACCGCGCGGCCGCGATCCCCGCGACGGTCGAGACAGTCGACGGCGGCTTCGTGCTCCACCTCGACACACCGGTCGACGCGGCCGCGCCGGGACAGGCTGCAGTGCTGTACGACGCGGACGCGGTCGTCGGCTGCGGCACGATCTTCGACGCAACGTAAGATCGCCCGATGCTCGCGATCAGCGCCGGCGACCTCGCGTACATCGCGCACGCCATCTTCTTCGTCGTCGTCGCGCTCGGAATTGCGTTCGTCTCCTGGAAGCTGGGCGAAACGCTTGGGAGCCTTTCCGCGTTCATCAGAGGAGCGCAGGACGACGTCCTCCCCGTCGCCGTCAAGACCGGAGTCACCATTGATCACGTCAACGCCCAGATGGAGAAGGTCGACAAGATGACCGACAGCGCTGTCGACGCCGTCGCGGGCGTGGACGCGACCGTCCGGACTGTGAACGCTGCGGTCACGGCTCCCATCCGCAAGCTCTCGGCGCTGGCGGCGGCGATCAGCCACGGATTCGCAGACCTGAAAACCACCAGGAGCTGGACGCACGCCAAGTCCGCGGCGTCGTCGGCCGCGCACGAGCGAGAGCAAGAGCTCGACGAGGAGCTCCGTGACGCGGAAGGAACCGGATGGCCGACGTCGTAACGCTTCAACTCCCGCGCGAACGCGATTTTCGTGGGGTGGCGCACCTCGTGCTCGGCGGCTTCGCGACTCGACTCGACCTCACCTACGACGTGCTCGACGACATCCAGACAGCCGTCGACGAACTGCTGGAGCGCGGTGACGCCGTCCCCGACGTCACGATCGCGCTGCGGCTTGCAGACGGTGCCGTCCACGCATCGGTCGGGCCGTTCGGCTCCCATGTCGTGGAGGAGCTGCAGAGCGACAGCGAGCACGAGCTCGGGCTCCGGCGCGTCCTCGAGACGGTCGTCGACGATGTCGCGGTCGAGGAGCGCGGCGAGTCGCACTGGATCGAGCTGACGAAGCGCGTCCCCGGGAGCGCGGTTGCCTGATCGCGGCGACCGCGAGCTCCTTCGCCGGTACCACGAGAACGGCGACCTCGCTGCGCGCGAGCAGCTCATCAACCAGTACATGTCGCTCGTCCGCTCGCTCGCGCGCCGGTACTCCTACCGCGGCGAGCAGCTCGAGGATCTCGTCCAGATCGGCGCGATCGGGCTGATCAAGGCGATCGACCGCTTCGACCTCTCGCGCGGCGTGGAGCTGACGACGTACGCGACGCCGAACATCATCGGGGAGATCAAGCGCCACTTCCGCGACAAGGGGTGGGCGGTGCGTGTGCCGCGCGGGCTCCAGGAGCTGAACGTCCAGCTCTCGCGCCTGATCGAGCAGCTCACCGTACAGCTCGGGCGCTCGCCGACGATCCCGGAGCTCGCGAGCGCTGCGGGCGCGCAGGAGGAAGAGGTCCTCGAGGCGCTGGAGTCGGGCCGCGCGTACTCGTCGCTGTCGCTCTCGACGGGCGGCTCGCAGGAGGATGGGGAGGAGCTCGATCCGCTCGAGTCGATCGGCACCGAGGAGCACCAGTACGAGGTGTCGGAGGATCGCGCGGTGCTCGCGCCCGGCTTCAGGGTGCTCGACGAGCGCGAACGGACGATCCTCCACCTGCGGTTCTTCGAAGGACTGACGCAATCGCAGATCGCGCAGCAGGTCGGGATCTCGCAGATGCACGTGTCGCGGCTGATCCGGCGCTCGCTGGAGAAGATCCGCGACGAGATCGCCGCCGAGGAAGCGCCGCCCGCGCGGCGCGCGGCGCGCTAACAACACGGCAGTCTTCGCGGAGTCCTCCCGGCACGCGGACGGTCGGCTAGTTTGCGCGCGTGTTCCGCGCCACCCTGGCTGTTTGCAGCACTTTCGCGTTGGCCGCACCCGCGCTCGCGAGCGCCGCGGCGACAACGCTGTTCCCGGGCGTCACGTACTCCCGGACGTCGCAGTACACCGCGGCAGGCCCGGTCGTCTTGCACGTCGTGAACGCCCCGAAGCCGGGCGGGTTGTACGCCCTGCAGCCGGTGCTCTCGAATGCGACGGTGCTCGGGCGCGAGACGGTCTCGGCGATGCAGCGCCGGACGTCGGCCGAGGCGACGGCGGTCGGCATCAACGGCGACCGCTTCACGTGGGACGAAGGCGTGCCCACGGGGCTGCTCGTCCGGGCCGGCGTGCTCGCGCACTACTCGCACCCGGACCGCTCGAGCATCGGCGTCGACGCGTCTGGGACGGTGAAGGTCGCGCGCGTCGCAACGTCCGGTTTCTGGCGTGGCTCCGGGATTGCGCACCCCGTCAACCTGCTGAACGAGCGTCCGCCCGCGGGAAAGGTCGCGCTGTTCACCGCTGTCTGGGGCGCTCGCACGCCCGAGTCGCCGGACACCGTCGAGGTCACCGTTTCGCCGTTGCCGCCGGCCCGCCCGGGCATCGACCTCACCGGCACGGTCACGGGCGTCGCCGTCGGCGGCGGCAGCCCGATCCCGCGCGACGGCGCCGTCCTCGTCGCAGCGGGCGGGGCCGCAGCAGATTTGCTCTGGACGGAGGCACTGCTCGGAAGCGAGATCACCGCGCGGCTCTCCCTCAAGCCGGCTCTTTGGAACGGCATCGGCGACGCGATCGGCGGCGGCCCGGCACTCGTTCGCGACGGCCAGTCGATACTCAGCTCGAAGGAGGCGCTGACCGGAGACCAGCTCTTCGGGCGCGCGCCGCGCGCGGCAGTCGGCCAGCGGCGGAACGGCTCGATCGTCTTCGTCGCCGTCGACGGGCGGCAGCCCACGTTCAGCGTTGGGATCACCAACGCCGATCTCGCGCGCGCGCTCGTCCGCCTCGGTTGCGTGACCGGCTCGTCGGTCGACGCAGGCGGCTCGGTGACGCTCGCGTTCGACGGCAAGGTGCTGAACCGGCCGTCCGACTCATACGGCGAGCGCGCGGTCGCCGAGGCGCTACTCGTCACCTACGTCGGCGTCTATGCGCCGCCGCTCGAGCCCGTGCTCTCGCCGGACGGCGACGGCCGCGGCGACCAGCAGCGGCTGTCATACAAAGTCGTCCGGCCGTCGACGGTCACGGCGGAGCTGGTCGGCCCGGACGGCGTGGCCCGCACGATCGAGACGGCGGTGAAGGCGCCCGGAACGTATGCGGTTCCCTGGAGCGGCACGACGCCCGGCGGGCTCGTGGAGACGCAGGGACGCTGGCGGTGGCACGTCGAGGCGGCGGACGATCTCGGGCGGCTGTCGTCGATCGACCGCGTGTTCTCGCTCAACACGACGCTGGGCCACGTCACGGCACCGCGCACGGTGCGACGCGGCCGGCGCGCAACGGTTGCGTTCACACTCGACCGCCCCGCCCGGATCCGCGTCACCGTCGAGACGGTTGGCGGCGAGATCTACAGGACGATCGCGTCGGGGCCTCGGCGCGCGGGGAGGATGCGCGTCAGGTGGAACGGCCGCGACGGCCGCAACAGGCGACTTGCGCGCGGGCCGTATCTGATTCGCGTCCTGGCCGCGAACGCCGTCGGCGTCACGCAGTTCCGGCTGCCGCTCGCCATCCGCTGACCCGCGCGGCGGCGCGCCTACAATCGACGGATGCGCACGGCGGCCGAGCTGCGCGAGGGTTACCTCTCCTACTTCGAGTCGAAGCAGCACCTCAGGCACCCCTCGGGGTCTGTCGTGCCGCCGCCCGACGACACGACGACCCTCTTCACCGTCGCCGGTATGCAGCCGCTCCGGAACTTCTTCACCGGTGCCGACACGCCGCCGGCACCGCGGCTCGTGACGGCGCAGAAGGTGATGCGGGCGGGCGGGAAGCACAACGACCTCGACGACGTCGGTCGCGCACCCCGCTACTGCTCCTTCTTCGAGATGCTCGGCAACTTCTCGTTCGGCGACTACTTCAAGGACGGGGCGATCGACCTCGCCTGGGAGTTCGTCCTCGAGCATCTGGGCTTCCCGGAGGAGAAGGTCTGGTCGACGGTCTTCGCGGGCGATCCGGAGCTCGGGCTCGAGCTCGACCAGACGGCCGTCGAGGCCTGGCTCCGCGTCGGGATCCCCCGCGACCGGATCGTCGCGCTGCCGCGCTCGGAGAACTTCTGGCAGGCCGCGGAAACAGGCCCGTGCGGGCCGAACACGGAGATGTTCCTCGACCGCGGCGAGGCATACGGCTGCGGACGCCCGACGTGCGCGCCGGGCTGCGAGTGCGATCGCTACCTCGAGTTCTGGAACCTCGTCTTCATGGAGTTCGAGCTCGCGGAGGACGGGACGCTGTCGGAGCTGCCGAAGCAGAACGTCGACACGGGCCTCGGTCTCGAGCGCACCGCCTCCCTGCTCCAGGACGTCGACTCGAACTTCGACATCGACAACGTGCGCGGGCTGATCGCGTGGGCGGAGGAGCGGTCGGGAACGCCGTACGGCGGCGACGCCGAGACGATTCGCGTGCACCGCGTGATTGCCGACCACGCACGTGCGGCGGTGTTCCTGATCGCCGACGGCGTGCTGCCGTCGAACGAGGGACGCGGCTACGTCCTTCGGCGCGTGATCCGGCGCGCCGTGCAGTACGGGCATCGCATCGGGCTCCAGTCCCCGTTCCTGCCGGAACTTTCGGACGTCGTTCGCGAGCAGATGGGACAGTGGTACCCGGAGCTCGAAGCGAACCGCGCGATGGTCGACGAGTTCCTCCGCGGCGAAGAGGAGCGCTTCGCCGAGACGCTCGAGCGCGGGCTGAAGCTCTTCGAGGAGGTCGCCGCCGGCAAGAGCATCAGCGGCGAGGACGCCTTCAAGCTGCACGACACGTACGGCTTCCCGTGGGAGCTGACGCGCGAGCTCGCGCTCGAGCGCGGCCTCGCGATCGACGAGGAGACGTTCACGCGCCTGATGACGGAGCAGCGCGAGCGCTCGCGCCAGACATCGGCGTTCGACTCCTCGGCGCGGCTCGCGGGCGCGCCCCGCACCGAGTTCGTCGGGTACGAGCGGACAGAGGTGCTGACGGCGATCGTCGCGTACGACGACCTCGGCGACGGCAACTTTCAGGTCAAGCTCGAGCAATCGCCGTTCTACCCCGAGGGCGGCGGCCAAGTTTCCGACGGCGGCTACCTCGAGCACCTCGAGAACGGCACGCGCGCGGAGCTCGTCCGCACCATCCGCCTCAGCGGCGACCAGGAGCTCGTGTTCCACGGGACGGGCTTCGCCGAGGGCGATCGCGTCCGGGCCGTCGTCCCGTGGTCGGTGCGCTTCCCGACGACGGCGAACCACACCGCGACGCACCTGCTCCACAAGGCTCTGCGGGACGTGCTCGGCGAGCACGTGCGCCAGGCCGGCTCGGCGGTGCGGCCGGACAAGCTGCGCTTCGACTTCACGCACCCGCAGGCGCTCGACATGGAACAGCGCGGCGAGATCGAGCGCCGCGTCAACGAAAAGATCTTCGCCAACCTGCCCGTGCACACGTTCGAGACGCCGATCGACGAGGCTCGGAACCTCGGCGCGATGATGCTGTTCGGCGAGAAGTACGGCGACGTCGTGCGCGTCGTCGAGATCGGCGACGGGTGGTCGCGCGAGCTCTGCGGCGGCACGCACGTGCGGTCGACGGCGGAGATCGGCGCGTTCACGATCCTCTCCGAGAGCTCTGTCGGGGCCGGCGCGCGGCGGATCGAGGCGCTGACCTCGGGGGAGGCGTTCGCGCTCCTGCACGAGCGCTCGCGCGAGCTCGACGAGCTGCGGGCGGAGGTCGAGCGGCTGCGGCGCGAAGGCAAGAAGCCCGTCGAGACGGCCGGGCCGGACCTCGTGGACGAGCGTCGGAGCCGCGCAGGCGACGTCGAGGTGATCGTCGTGCAGGCGCGCGACGCGAGCGCGGACGAGCTCCTTGCGCTGTCGGACCGGCTGATGCAGCAGCACGCGCCTGCTGCGGTCGTTCTCGGCGGCAGCGAGAACGGACGGGCACACCTCGTCGTGAACCTCGACCGCTCACTCGAGGCGCGCGGCCTGGACGCGGTCGAGGTCGTGCGCGAGGCGGCGGCAGTGATCGGAGGCGGCGGCGGTGGGCGGCCGACGATGGCGCGCGCAGGGGGAAGGGAGCCTGAGAAGCTCGCCGAGGCGCTCGCGGTCGCAGAACGCGCGGTCGTCGACGCGCTCGCAGCGTGAAGGTTTTGGCGCTCGACTTCGGCTCCGCGCGAACCGGGGTTGCCGTCTCGGATCCGACCGGAACGCTCGCGCGGCCGCTGGGCGTTGTCCAGCGCGCGGCCGACGCCGGGCTCGACGAGCTCGTGGCCTTGATCCGCGAGGAGGCGCCGGAGCGCGTGGTCGTCGGATTGCCGCTGACGCTCCGCGGAGAGGTCGGCGAACAGGCACGTGCGACCGAGCAGTTCGTCGCAGTCCTGCGCGGCCGCGTGCAGGTGCCGGTGGAGACGTTCGACGAGCGGTTCACGACGACGCTGGCCGCACGCTCGCCCGCGGCGGCCGCGCCGGAGGACGCGCGCGCCGCCGCGCACCTGCTGTCGAGCTGGCTGGAATGGCGATCAACCCGCCCGTGAGCCCGCGGCGCGGCCCG